>PJEL010004364.1_pt1 | contig 11705 bp, 17 predicted proteins | sample 1853271 | NCBI WGS metagenome assembly PJEL01 (sample SAMN08108733, study PRJNA415343) | Invertebrate metagenome, whole genome shotgun sequencing project. | host: Globobulimina | place: Sweden: Gullmar Fjord | collected 2015-08 | reverse complement strand
TGTTGAACAGCATTGTGCATAGAGGGTATGAAGCAGCAAAACCGAGTGAACAGGATGGGAATGTTATTGTAGCACCTGCAGCCGTAGATGGTGACGAGGAGAGTAAAACTAGCAAGAAGGTATTTCTATTTACATGAATGTGTGTATTTGTTGTTTCTCCCTGATTTTGTATTATGTGTTCCCTATCATTCTGGCATTGAACGATGCTGCGTACCTGATTGTACTACACTTAGAGTGGTGGTGGTTTAGACCTTGGTTCAGTGTCCACGGATGGCCATACTGAAGGGCAATCCACCATCGTTGATGCTAATCAGGTCGGTCACTTCACTGTTATAATCGTGACAGCTGCTACTACTTTTTTGTCTCTTCTGTTGTCATTATGGAGATGTGATGACTGCGTGCGTGCGGTCCTGCACTCTCATCATATATCCTAATATCATCTCCTAACATGGGTGGTCCTCAGCTTCCTCCTCAAGTTCACTTCACCGTCCTTTGTTGTGTTATTCAATGATGTCTAATATCAACTCCGTGTCTGTCCCCCACGATGCGGGGCCGTGATGACCATAGGTTATGAGCTACGGAGAGAGCTTGGAAGAAAAGGCAAAGCGGGTGTTTCTAGAGTCCCCCTTTGTTCAGGTATGTCACGCGTCAGGTTTGGAAGATATGGTGTGGTGAGAACACAGTGTAGTTTATGGTTGGTTTGGAAAGAAGAAATAATATTATTTAAGGGTTAGAGTTAGCTGTTATACTGCAGGTAATGCGTCCGTACGATGGTGGATTTTTTACGATATGCTACTTGTTTGGATTTGGATTTGGATTTAGCTTTAGCTATGTGATGTGCTATGCACTGTCGATGTCCGTTGCAATAATAACAATGAATCAGTATTTTGAGTATCAACCCAGCATACTGACTTGATAACTTTTATTGTCTCTGGTATTGATTGACATTGGTGCTGGCATGCATGCTGCCTTATGCCTGCCATTGATTTTTTCTTCTCTCAATGGCGGCTTTAACTTCAACACTGCCGCACAACAATATGCGTTTTGGGATGCTGGGCTGATAGAAAGGATGGGGGTTACAGGGCTTTATTGCCAAATCGAACGATGACCTCAGGTATGTGTGTGTGTGTGTGTTTCCCCCTATCTGTTCTTCCTTGCTGCCTTCCTGTGTTGTAATGTTGTTTCCTCTTTTGTTTGTCATTACAGGCAAGAGGTGTTTGTAATGCAGCTTGTTTCCTTTTATTCTGAAGTTTTCGAGAAGGTACGCATGCAGTTCAGTGTTTTTATATGTGTTAACACTCATGGGACAGAACAACGTGTGAGCCGAGCAAATGAAGAAGAATGTGTATAGCATGAAAACACATTGTTGGTTGTATAATGATGTTGCTCGAGGGCAGGGGAGCAAGCGGGGTAGTAAATGATGATGCTACTTGTCTTCATGCTGAATTAGAAGAATTAGGGGTTGAGAATGATAAGCAGAGGAGATGTGTGGGCTGAAGTGTGTTAATCGGTGAAATAATAAACATGGGAAGTGCAGGCGGCATATGCACTTACACCTCCTGTTGTGTACAACTCCGGCTGATTATCTCTCTATGCCAAACGTGGGCTTTCTCAATATATTTTCATCCCTTGCAGGAAGGCCTTGATTTGTGGCTTCAGCCATACCGCATACTTGGCACAGGCAAGAGAACTGGACTTATACAGGTAAGAGTGGCAAGAAGATTAAGGTTGCCTGCAGCTGCAGTCAGGGGTGCGGGTTCTGCGTTGCAGATTGCATCCCCGCCGATTCAGCTGCAGCAGCCAGCTAATGATTGGAATGAGACGATTTGAAGATCTAATTCCCAGTATATATTCCCCAGCTCTTGGAGAATTCTTTGTCAATTACAAGTAGCAAGAAAAAGGTGTGAAGCTGCAGCCGTTCGGGCAACTTTCCCAACCCACGAGTTTTCATCTTAACCCTGACACTACTGCCCTCGCGTAGGATGACTGGCCAGGTTCTCTAAATGCCCATTTTGAGCGTTTGTACGGCAAACCAGGCAGTAAGGGTCTCCATAAAGCGCGCTGTAGATTTGCCCAGGTATTCACTACACTAATGGAGGGCAGATGTTGTTGGCGGCTTGTGTAGTGTGGGTTGATTGGAAAAAAAAAACTATTACAGGTCTTAGACTAGGCTCTATTTGTGCCGCATAGAGCGAAATATAATGGTGGTCCATAAGGCTTGTCGTGTCTCACCACTAAACGTGTGTGTGATCTGCTGTTGTATATATATATATACGTGTGTTCACTTCTTCACCAACTGCTGCTCAACAGCTCAAACTAACCTAATCTGATTTGCCAACAAACTCTTCCATCACTCACTAGTCGTTGGCGGGTTACTCCATCTTGTGCTACCTTTTGTCAATTAAGGACCGACATAATGGAAACATCATGCTGACTTCTGAAGGGCGTCTTGTTCACATTGACTTTGGGTTCGTGTTTGGTCAAGGTGAGCATGGGAATCAGACCACCCGTGGAGCAGCCATCAGCCCATATATATATATGTCTAATTCGTCCCCGTTTGATGAATGGATGGCAAATAAGCTGCAAACAAAGAAGTCTGTTATTCCTGGGTAGTCTATTCTTTTCTCTTGAAGTCTCAGCAGCTTTTTTTTATAATCGTATCTTCTCTTTTCACCCAGCTGATGCACTCAAGTTAATCTTCATTGATGAAAATGACGTAACGTTCAATCATGTTTGCCTTTGCCTTTTTCTTTTTTTGTTTTCCAGCCCCAGGCAATAAAGTGAGGGATAGGAAGCTGCCTGCTTTTCTCGTATCTTTTCAGCCAGCCCCAACCCGAATTGGACTGCTGGCCACTACTCCTCCCTTCCAATCCACTTCCTGTTCTATTCTGGCCTCCGCATGAACTTATTTTGCTCCCCGTTCTGTTACACCTGCTGACATTTCTTGTTTATTTATGTGCCGCTTCTGTGTAACTAACTAACAACTTGTAACTTGTTAATGAACACCCGTCGTTATTACTTTCTTATATAGTTCTCCTTCGAGCGAGCTGCCTTTAAGATTACTCAAGAATACGTTGACACATTGGGAGGTGAAGACTCAGAAGAGTATAGCTATTTCGTCAAAATGGTAAATAACCAATCAACCGCCAATACAGCACCACATACTGTAAACACATAGCCCAAGTGGTTCTCTCTACTGTCCACCCTGTGTATGTCGTCTTCTTTTGTTATTTCTAAATTTTGCTTGGATTATTTATTTGGTCAGTTGTTGTCACGACGCTTGGCTCTAACAACAACTTGCAGAACGAACCAGAAAACAAAATACTACTCATTCATGCTGTTGCTGATGTTTCATTTCATCCTGACCACCCTTTCTCTCTCGCGCACGCATCGCGAACACACACAAAGTTGGAAGATGGTCTAATTGCAGCTCGGACGTATTCTTCCCAAGCCTTAATATTGATTGAAATCATGATGTTCCAAAGCGAATTTCCTTGCTTCAAGGTCGGTACTCAATGCTAAAATACGTATGCCTTTACACCTGTCATTATTTATATGGATTTCGATTCTTGGTAGTCAGTCATTAAGTTCATCTTATTGGCAACATAATTGGCTGGCTACTATTCATGATAATTATAATCCATGACATATTTAAAAATGTATCACTCACTCACTCGTGTTGTACCTATTATTATCTCAACATTGACTTGACTCAGAACAAAGGAATGGACCCTGTGCTTGATTTTAGAAGTCGATTTTTACTTGATATGTCAGATGAGCAAGTTAGGGTGGAAGTGCGGAAAATGATCAAGAATTCCAGCAATCACTTTGGGACAAGACGTAAGGAAATTTTGTAAACCTTTCTTTCGCCATGGTTTTCAAAGTAGTAATGCTGCGGTGTGCCGGTTGAGTTGATAGATAGAAGATTTCAGCTTGAATGACAAGTGGCCGTGGCTTGGCTTGGATGTGGGAAGGGTGGGGAACTAACTACATCATATTGATGAGTGTACGATGTGATCGTTATATGTCTAGTGGTGCCACACAGATAAAGATAATATGGCGTGGCTGTGTGTTGACTGGTTCTGGTTCTGGTTCTGGTTCTGGTTACTACCATAGGTAGCGGTGTTGTGACTCTTGAAAAAAAATTGCTTATGCTTAATCCCTTACCACCTCTGTTACCCATTCCATTCTGCACACTGCAGTGTATGATCAATTCCAGCATTTGACAAATGGTATTCTGCCATAAATGGCTAGCCTGATAAAGTTCAGTGGAGTGATATGACAGAGCATGATTGTGCCGCCTTCCTGTAACTCCTTGCGTGCCAGCCGCTCATCGCTTTTAGAGGTTCCTACTAGTTTAGCATCTCTAATTCAGGAAATTCCCCCTGGCTTGGCCGCTCTTGTACTACTACCTATGTAATAAATAGCGATTCTCTCAGCCATTAAAAAGTATTTTAGTGTTTGTCGGCTGCGGGCGGGCCCCGGGGCCCTGTTTCATAAGATGACGACACAATCCTTCATTGGAAACTCTATTGTAGTGTTATGTCGCAACTGATAGCTGCTGCTGCTTCTGCTTGCGACAACGATGGTGTTCTGCACCTGTACTATACCAGCAATACTTAACGTTAACAAACAAGAAAGGAGATATCTTCATGTCACACACGGGCTTCCGTTTGGATATTGCGATTTGAGATGAGAAGAGCCCTGGACTAAGTACACTCACATACTCTCGTCACATTAACGCCATTCAGATATACTGACCCTAACCCTAACCCCCTGTCTACTGCCACATCACAACGCCACACCAGAAATGTCCACAAATAGTAACAACTCTTGTTCACACGTAACATCCACCACAGCACAACTTAAATATTATGTCACACACACAACCCAATTTGCACCAAAACCCCATAATCGTAATTCTAATTCTAATCCTAACCCTAACCCTAACCCTGAACCTAACCCTAATTCTTAACCTTACCCAAACACGACCCTATTCTCAACAACAAAACCAAACGCGTAATTCAGCCCACATTTTGGTACCATTCTGACCCCGTTGTCGCCCAGAGGATAATAGGATAACCCTGATCACATAACCCTAACCCTAGCCCCCTAACCCTAACCCTAATCCCATAATCCTAACCCTAAACCTAAACCACTAACTGTAACCCTATATAACCCTGACCCTAATCCTAACCACCCTAACCTTAACCCTAACCCCAATATCCCTAACCTGTACCTTAACCTCTGTTGTCACTATTCTGGCTCTCTGTTATCTGTCAGACGAGAACGTATGTCTCTTGGCTGCCGCGTGAAGCGCTTGGAACAGACGGTTTTCGGTTCATTAGATCCAACTTACCACCCTAGCGCACCGAATACCAACCCCAATGAAGATGGAGAAATGCATTGTAATAGCTTACTGGACAGCGTAAAGAGTCTGGCGGAGAAGGTGAATGCTGTGGAATCCAGTATTAAGGAACTTCGAGAGGTAGACTTGCTTGGTGAGGGAGCGAGCGTTAGTGCTGTGTTCGAAGTTCTGACATCATATTCTGTTGTTCTTAATTGTTCTTGAAGATGAGAGTGTGTTGTGTTGTGGTGGTTGATTGTTTCCATTCGTGTGTTGTGTGAGAAGACCTGAGAATATAGAGATGACGGCCGTATCTGCCCCCCCCTCCTTGCATCTCAGTTCGCGATACATCAAAACACCTATCCATGATGGCTGGAATGTGTAAGAGTGAGACGAGCAATGTGAAAGAGCTATTGGTTCTTGCTGAAGAACATGACATCTTGGCTGCGAGGAAGGACTGGTTGACTTTCGGTGCTTTAAAGGATCACTTAGACCAAGACTGGATGAAACAAATCCCGGCTATGTCAGAGAGATTGGATCGCTTAACTGGGATCCATATCCAGCAGGCTGAGAGGGCTGCTTTAATGCAGTCTCGTTTGCAGTATATGTTGAGACTTTATAATGATCTGGTGGAGGTATTGAACCACCAATTTATCTCATGGGACAGATCCTCAGCCCCTTTGTCACGCTGTGGCAGCAGCACATAGCAGTGTATATGCAGTTGCTACAGCTCATAGCATAGATCGATCACAGCAATCCTCCGGTCACAACTATGAATCACATACGTGTCGGGTAGGCGTATAATGTTGATTCTGTACCATAGGATGATGAACCCCCACAGCAGGTGCTATGCTAGTAGCCTGGCAGAAAATGAATCCGCAGCAGCTCAAAGGGCAAAAGAGGTGTATATACAGTACTGTAGGTGAATGGCTAGTAGTATCAAATGCAGTAGTCATCATGTCACTTTCAAGTGTTGTTAAATAATAATAATATGGCGAGATAATCATCAAAGATGATATCTCGTCTGGTACTAGCTAGTAGTGTTTATAAACAAACTTATAGCTCATCCATCCATGTGGGAACATGGATGAGCTAGATCGCTCGTTACACACGTTCAGAAGAAGACAATTTCGTTGCAATTCATCAAATTTGCACAACGCAAGCAACGCTGGCTGTGCAACACAATTCACACTAACAGCTAGCTCGGTTCCAGTTTTGCCCTTTGGCGTTGTCTGAACACATCACGTGACAGACGAAGAGGATCTCCACTGCCCCCCCGCCATTCCTCATCACTATCCCCTCCTCCACCATAATTACCTCGCTTATTTTCAGCCCCTAACATCACAAGTGGGAAGAAAGAAGAAGACATTAATTAGTAGACAACACACAAACAGCCAGAGCTTTCTCTCTCTCGCTAGCTACGTCCTTACCCTGACATTTTGTATCTTCAAGGGTATCTAACGCTGGCAATGCTGCAGACTTTAGTGTCATGATCATGGCATCAGTATCAGGTGGAGGGCCACTAATGTGCGGTAGTTTGAGGTAGAGTTTCGCAAGGAACGGAGGGATGAGTGGTGGTATGCTGGAAGATTTTTCCTTGTCTCTGTCTCGTTTCCTAGTCAGGGAGGAGGATAGTAGTGTGAGTGAGAAATACAATGCAGCAGCCAGCCAGCCATCATTTCCTTGCTGCAATACCTATTTCTATCCCGCTCCCGATCTTTATCATGATCACCACCATCTTCCCATTGTTTCGTATGTGTTTTCTTGCCCTCCCTATCTAATGGTTCCCTGTCATCGATCGATCAATTAAATTTAAGAAAAGGAGATCAAAACATGGGCTGTGAAGTAGCAAAACACAACAATTTTCTCCACTCCACATAACGCGGCATATGCTAATGGTAAAATATAATAATACTCACCGATGAGGCTTCACCGCATAGCTAGGGTCCCTTCTTCGCACAAAGGCCGCATCTGCCGGATTTAGACAACTCACGGGCACATCCATAAGCTGAAATCGGGTCCATAGCCGCATCAGCCCCCTAAAATATTAACAACCCGTAGCAGCAACGGTGGTTCATACAGAAGGCAGCGCCAGAAGCAATGTTTGTCTGTATCAACAGCATCTTCTTCCTCCCTCACCTGTACTTCAGCTCATTAGGATGAGCTGCAGATCGTCGTTCTTCTACGCTGAATATTGAAGCAAGGCTTCCACCCGTTTTTGCTCGTGAGCACTCAAGCTGGACAAAGCGATCCCAAACTGGAGCTGACAAAATCTGTGGCAGTGCGCCGGAGTTCAGCACACGCTCAAGCAAAACTCTAAGATTTTCCTCTTCTTCCCTGTGTTAAAGAGATTGTAGTAGCCATGAGTTATATTATGTATTAGTAGCCGATTCTCGCGTTACAACCCCAACAACGCTTACACTTACCTTCTCATGAGGAAATCCACATAGTAAAGAACATACTCTTGCTCTGCAATAAATGATGCATGCCGACTCAGGCCATACTCCAATATTCGATGAGCAATATCAGGCGCTCTATTCATATGCTCTTCGATGGCTGCATGTGACACATACACCTGCACAGGATATGGAAATGATATCGAATTGCCGTGTGAGTTGGGTTGCGCGTGTGCAAACCATGATGACTATAGATTTGTGTTGACTATTGCCGTACCTGCCACCCCAGCTTGCCACTACTACGCAATGGGTAACTCTGGCTAAAAACCTTTCGTGCAGCCACCTTGCCTTTGGCCCTCCGAACGAATTGCTGATTCATTATGAATACAAAACTATTTTGAGGGACATGTCATGCCAGGCATCTTAGTACTCAAGCACGCTGCTAAGTTGTGAGCGCAATATATATATATAGTCTCATCACCTTGATGTAGGAAAGTCCGCGATGCACCGATGCCAAACTCCAGCTGCTTCTTTAATCCGTCCACGGCTTTCCTCCAGGTCAGCTTTGCCTGCACGGAGCATCTCACTCCCTGGTACCACAGAGATTGCCTAGGGGGTATAGTAGGCATTAGAATAAGGCCGAGTTATTCATTGGAGCGGGTGGGTGGTTTGGGAGTAACAAAGGACAACATTTACCTCACAGTACACCTTTGAAGCCCGCTCCTCATCATTAGCTGCAAGCTCAAACTCCACTACATCGTACCAAATCTCAGGAAAGTGTCTCAGGCAGCACAGGCACATTGCGAAATACTGTCGCACACGAGCCTTCAAGCCCTCTTCATCTGCATTTTCAGGGTTTCTCCTTTCGTATGCTACCAACCAACCACTATGAGCTTAGCTTTGCCAAGTCGGCGACTGTGGGTAATATGAGAGGGGCAATATGCACCCCAGATTTCTCACTCACCTATAACATTGCGCCATAGGTCTACCTGGTGCTGTTGTTCAGTATCCCGAGCATCTGGAGGGGTGGCTAACATGTGAACATTGATTCCCTCCCACATCTAAATCGCACGTAAGATAACGGTGGGTGAGTGGAAAAGAAAAAGAAAGAGAGATGAAGCGGAAACAGCTACAGCAGCACCAACCACTAACCGACTTGCGTTCCTTGAGGACTGCTTTGGCAGCCTGATAACGTGGGAGATTTTCAGGGATAAACTTGTTCTTTGCCAAGTGTTCACTGAGGGACATCTCAAAAGCTTCATATTCCATCCATTCCTTTTCCAATGAATCAATAGGAAGACCTATAACCCGTTGATATAGCTTCCTTAACGCCATCACCTTCTCTGAATGTCAGCTAACACCACAAAACAAAGTAGCAGCAGCAGAAACACATAACGAACTAATACTAACTTTACTTCCCGTATCTGTAGCATTTTTTTCCTTCCAACTCTGCAAAAAGCTTATGTAGTCAGTCCAAAGTCCCCCGGAATGGATATTGAACCCGACGCTAGACAGAGCCCTCTCATACGCAGCAACCACCTTGGCTCGCGATTCAGGCAGCTCATCCTTTAATCTATCCCTGTCTCGGGCCACACAGTACCGCCAAAGCTCAACAGAGGCACATTGATCAACATTCGCTTTCAGGTACCCATCCACAGCATCACTATCTCCTGCTTCCTGATCAAGTTCACAAAGATACTTCCAGTATCTACCAGCCATAGGAAACTTGGCAAGAAATTTCCTGAACACCTGAAAGTTTTACGGCAGTTAGTTAGCTATATATTATATTCAGTAAGCTCAATGTACAAAGCAAGTAAGTATCTTTCTAGCTAAGCTGTGAGATACATACGTCTCGGGCAGGTGTACTCCCACTCCTTCCCAGTTGTGCCTCGGCCACTGCAGCCTGCCATGCCTCTGCATCCCACTGAATGGCAGCGATTTCACTTATGCAGCGCTTGAATCGGTCACTAGCATTACGACCTGCAGCTCGAAGATCCAATCCAACGCCCACCTCTCCCTCAGACATTTGTTGTGCAGTCTCAGAACATGTCAACTTCCCTGCGCTCTCAGTGGGTAGCTCAGCATTACCTTGAGGAGCTGACGCTTGGCCTATCTGATTCACAACTGACTCTATATGTCTTCCACCCATTTTTGCGCCGCCAGAAACACTCAATTCAAGTGTATCAGAGCTGCCACTGGTTACCGTAACCTGACTCTGACCTTCTGCCTGGACACGATGAAGAGGAACAGGAACAACCGCCTCTTCTGCTAATGCTGTGATGCCATTCAATGTTAAACCTTTCACCACCTCATTCTGAGTACGTAAAGGTGCATGAACTGAGCCAACTAAACGTGAGAGGGACCCGGAGAGAGAGAAATATAGAGGAAGCTGTGGTTAATTGCACATACTATTTGAAAGGTTTACCAGGCATCAATGAGTACTGCTACAGGAAAAAACGTACAATATATACAGGCATCCACAAGCATAGAATATTCAGTCACTGTGACCTCCTGTGAAACCCTCTAACCCTAACTTTAGTATCCCTAACACTGGACCTTAGGATGGCCCCTGAACCTCGCCCTTCTTCATTACACAATCTCTCTCTCTCTCTCACACACACACGCACATATCATCTCCCACAAAAAATACTTAATAAACGGTAATTGAGATACGTCCAACATACACATCTCCCATACACATATTGCTAAGTACTCCACAGTCATCACATGAAGAAAATCAGATGCTACTGTCATGACACGTCACAGCAGGCCCTGGGGCGTCCAAATTAGCAGGTAGAATACACCACCAAAGACTGGACGTCACTATGAACAATAACCAGCACAAAACAGATATAAACCTAACCTCACCGTTGCTCATCTCAGCATCACAAGGGGCTGAACCTTGCTGAGGGTTCCCAGTTCCAACCGGGGGTTTCCGTTCTTCCTCCATCACATATTCAAATGTATTCAACAGCGTAGGCCCAGCCAGTTTCTCCGCTCTGAAGAGGGCAGTAGGGACTTTTTAGGGCGTAGAGTTAGGGTCATGAGGTTAGAGATATGTTCATGAGGTTAGAGTTAAGGTCAATGTTAGGGTATAGGGTTTAAGATTAGGAATAGGGTTAGGGTATATTACTTAGGGCTAGGGTTTTAGGGGTTAGGGTTAGGGGTAGGGTTTTAGGGTTTAGAATTAGAGTTTTAGGAGATTAAGGTTAGGGTTAGGGTTAGGGTTAGGGTTAGATCGCAAAAGCAACAGCCCGATAATATCCGCACCGATAAGCTAACAGCCACAGATCCCTGTAAGTAAGCCTGTGCTCTATAAGCGATAGTCATACATTCGCTCGGTCATCGCCAACAAATTGACGATCTGTCGTTGTGGGTCAACGAGGGCACCGAAAAGTTTTACTGCTTCGCCAATAATGGAAGATATTCAAGTCTGAGCTGCCAGTGACAAATGTCCACATGATGCTTTTGCATTGAATCAAGCTTTGCAGCTACCTCAGCTTTTCATATTTGAACACATGCCCAATTTCTTATTTGACGAGATGCACTTGTCCTTGTGGTCATTGAATTCTCCATTAAATTTCGTACACTTCCCCCCATTGGTGACATAGAGCTCCTATAGCCAACAACAGACAACGGAACGGAATATTATTATTATTATAGCACAGCTTTGGTGAAGTATACGGCGTAGCAATGGTGAGATATTGAAATAGTACACACACCGTAGGTGTAAGACTAATTGAAGTGGCGCATCACGGCGCTCGGTTTGTCGTATTAGAGTGCAACCCTCAGTCTGAGTGATTGTTCCCTTTGCACTGTGAATGTTCCGATTAGATGCACAGACCTACATATCTTTTACGTTAATCTATATATATAAGTATATACCCTTTCTCTAGCCGCGTTTGGGCCAACTTATCAGATATATCAGGTCAACCAACCAACCTCGCACACAGAGTTAATGA
>PJEL010004363.1_pt1 | contig 11706 bp, 5 predicted proteins | sample 1853271 | NCBI WGS metagenome assembly PJEL01 (sample SAMN08108733, study PRJNA415343) | Invertebrate metagenome, whole genome shotgun sequencing project. | host: Globobulimina | place: Sweden: Gullmar Fjord | collected 2015-08 | reverse complement strand
TGATCGCCAGAAGTCCATTCAGCACCAGGCATAGGGGTGTTTTCACCCGCTTGGTAAGGAATTCCTTGAATTATATTATCTTGATCAATTACATTAATAGTACCTGATGACTTACATTTAACGTCAGTACTAATTGTAGGGTGAGAAACAGAGACAGAATAAACACCTGATTGATTAATCTCAATTATGTTAGTAGTATCATCTGGATTTCCAGTATTCCATTCAAAAATCATCCCTGCACTCATATGTGGGAATTCGTCATCAATATCAAGTATATAAGGAGCATCAGATAACCAAATGCAAGTATCAGTAATTAGATCCGGCATAATAATAGATGCTACAGTAAAAGTATCTCTGTCAGTACACCTTGTATTAAGTCCACCATCTACAAATACACTATAAACACCACTATTTTGAGCAGTAAAAGTTTGGCTAGTTCCCATTGAAGCACCACTAAAGTCTGTCCAATTATATAATGTGCCTTGACCAGCATCATATACCACAGCTCCTGGCGAACAGAATGCCGAATCAGGCAATGTACCATTGATTTCTGGTTGGTATACAACGTTGATAGTTATATCGTCAGTACCAGGGCAAGCCATAGTAGTAGTACCGTCATTGGTTTCAATTGATAATATATTGTTTCCTTCAGTTAAAGTACTAGAGTTAATGATAATACTGTCTTGACCAAGAGGAGTGCCAGTAGGAATTCCATTCATCATCCAAACATAATTTACGGTGGTTGTATCAGTCTCAGCCTTAACAACAATTGTTTCACCTTTACATAAAAGAGTATCCGTTCCAATTTCAACAAGCATTCCTCTTACTACCATACAATACGAAAATGTTTGAGTACCAAAGTATAAACAATTATCATCTTGTACTGTAGCAGTAAAACATTTAGGGATTGTACTAACATCAGTAGCAGTTGGTGTCCAATCAAATTCTGCATAAGCACTATCAGTATTATTGTAAAAGGTTTGAAAATTTCCCATTGGAATACCATTATTCCAACTTATTATGAAATTTTCTGGGTGGCCAGTGTTAGTTGGATCATATACATCAACATCATTTCCCTTGATTGTGAAATGAATCGGTTCGCCAAGACATTTCTCTATATAATAAATAGAATCATTTGGATTGTATACACTTGATAATGTTGTGTCAATCCCAGATAATGTTGGAATATTATTTGCTTGACATGCTATGATAACTATTTGAATATCCCGAAATACTGAGCCTATTATTGTCATTACACCATTAACTTCTCGCCATTCATCAACTCTAATTCCTGTGATTGTTGAAAGTGTTGATGGAGCAGTAAAACAAATATCACCAGTTAGTGGATCAAGTGTTGGTGGTGGAGTTGAATTTACAAAATTTGTATATGTATATGGTGGTATATAAGTAACACTTGAATTCATCGATGTTGTTTTAGGGCTATAAAATGAATATGAAAGTGAATCTCCATCGGGGTCACTTGCTCCATGATTATAACAATAAGTTTGATTAACACAAGCAATTGCGTTTGGTTTGTTTGTGAATTGTGGTGAGTTATTACAAGGTGCATCTAAATTATTTAGAATTGCTGGAACATACCAGTTCCCTTGAGATGCTAATGTTGTTATTGGGTTTCTTGCATTTCCAGTCCAATAGAAATTCCATTGGTCACATGGAGGGAGAGTTACAATTCCTCGATAGATATATTCACGAATACCATAAGGGCCGTTTCCGTTTGGATCAGAACATGATGTTGTTAAAGCATTACAAATTTGAGTAATCTCAGTACCAGAACCTGATAAGAGTTGTAGGTTTATACTAAAATTGTAAATTGGAGTTGATGTACATTCAAAATGTATAGTTGCATAGTTTGGTGCATCCATTCCACTACAATCTCGGTAAAAAGATAATGTTAATTCATAGCTACTGCCGCCTATGCAAGTGTAAGTTAATTCACCTCCTGCGAAATGTGATGCTTTTACAGTACTAAAACCACCAAAAATCATTAAGACTGTCAAAATTATGATACTTATTGCTTTTTTCATATTATGTTTATTATAGTATTAATTAATATAGCTATTTTTCTGTTAAATTAGTAATAAGTAGACATTAAATAGTACAAATAGTTTATATTATAAATAAATATAAAATACTATTATACTGTTTTAATATAGATGCAATCGGAAAATGTATTCTATTGGATTTAATGTTTTTGATTTATATGTGCTGAATAACAGTGCTATATGTTATTGTGAGTGCTTTGTGAAATTTGATTACAAACTCAGGCAGTATAATTAAAAAGCGGGGGGATATTGAGAAATAAATACAAATGTTAAATTTGCGTAGTAATAGTGGATTAACTCAAGTAGGAGTTTATTTGTAGTTTAAAGAAGTAATAGTATTTGAAATTTACTTTATTAGGTTAGTATCAATAAATTTTTTCCAAGCTAAATATCCTAATATTGCAATAAATAAAAATACAGTATATTGTATAGAAGTAAGAATTAGGCCTTTGTATGCATAAAGAGGTATGGATATAAAATCTCCAATAATCCATAAAGTCCAATTCTCTAATTTTTTAAGCGACATTAACCACATTCCAATTAGAAAAATTGATGTAGTAAGAGAATCTATATTTGGGACAGTACTATCTGTGTAATTTATTAATACAAACCGTATTATGAAAAAGAATGCCACTCCAGCTATTGATAAATATATTTTTTCGTTTTTAGTAGTTCGGGTAACAGGTCTTTCGCTTACTTCACCATTTTGATGAGTCCAATTATACCATCCATAAATACTCATAATAAAATAGAATGCATTAATTCCCATATCAGCATATAAGCCGTACTTATTACATATGTATACGTATATAATTACGCTGATAATGCCTGTTGGGAATACTAATATGCTCTGCTTCTTAGAGTATATTACGCTTAGCAAACCAAAAATAACAGCAATTACTTCTAATAAAGAAGTTTGCTGGGCATTAGCTATAATTATATTAAGAATTTCATTCATTATTACTTATTAATTATTTAGCGCAAAAGTAGTGAAAATAGTATGTCTTAATATTATATCATTATGTATATAAATTAGATTTTTTATTTTTTGGAATATGGAAAAGGAATGAGTAATTTTGCAAAATATTATTTGTAAAAACATTAAAGAATGGCTAAGCAAAAACACATTAGTAGTATTAGAGAATTAGATTGGAATAATCAGGTGGTTTATAATCAGCTATCAAGTTTAGAGTTTTTAAATTTCTTATTTAATCCAGCAGCAATAGAAAAGGCTAAGGAGCAAATGGGAGATAAAGCTTCTAAATTTAATATTGAGAATTTTACTGCAGATAAAGATTCATGTAGTTTTGATTTGCCTCCAATGGGACGTATTAGCCTGCGAATAGACGATAGGGAAGAACTAAAATCAATAAGAATAATTAGTGAAGAAGGTTCTCCAATAGCATTTACATTATGGATTCAAATTTTACCAGTTTCAAATGATAGGTGTAAAATGCGTATTACGCTACATACTGAACTTAATATGATGATGAAAATGATGATTGGCAAAAAACTAGAAGGTAGTGCCGATAAAATTGCTGATACATTACAGCAATTCCCATACGGAGCAATGCCAACCGCATAAAATATTTTCCCTTAATTTTATAGGAAAGGAGTATGAATATCACAAATATTTATACTCCTTTTTTTATTACATTTGTGCTTATGAATGAAAATCTTAATCCTGAAATTACGAATTTGTCTAGTGGCGAAAAAGAGTATGAAAAAGCTCTGCGCCCCAGTATGTTCGATAGTTTCAAAGGGCAACCTAAAGTAGTAGAAAATCTCGAAGTTTTTGTAGAAGCGGCAAAAATGCGTGGTGAAGCTCTCGATCATGTGCTACTACATGGCCCTCCTGGTTTAGGTAAAACAACCTTATCAAATATTGTTGCCAATGAGCTTGGCGTAGGTATTAAAATTACATCAGGACCTGTGCTTGATAAGCCTGGCGATCTTGCTGGTTTACTTACCAATCTTGAGGAGAATGATGTTCTTTTTATAGATGAAATTCATAGGCTTAGCGCAGTGGTTGAAGAGTATCTTTATTCGGCAATGGAAGATTATCGAATAGATATTATGCTCGAAACTGGCCCAAGTGCTAGAACAGTGCAAATTGAATTAAATCCATTTACACTTATAGGCGCTACCACACGCTCCGGATTGCTTACTGCTCCATTACGTTCAAGATTTGGAATAAACTCACGATTACAATATTATAATACGAAGGTGCTTTCTACAATTGTACAGCGCTCAGCAGAAATACTTAATGTTCCCATTGAAGATCAAGCGGCATTAGAAATTGCCAGAAGAAGTAGAGGCACCCCACGTATTGCCAACGGTCTTTTGCGTAGAGTAAGGGATTTTGCACAGATTAAAGGTAATGGTAAAATTGATATGGAAATTGTGAACTTCTCGTTAGAGGCTCTTAATGTGGATCAAAATGGACTTGATGAAATGGATATTCGCATTTTAACTACCATTATTGATAAGTTTAAAGGCGGACCAGTAGGGCTTACTACCATTGCTACCGCAGTGGGTGAAGATGCAGGAACCATCGAAGAGGTTTATGAGCCATTTCTTATTATGGAGGGTTATATAATGCGTACCCCTAGAGGTAGAGAAGTTACGGATTCTGCTTATAATCACCTTGGAAGAAGTAAGATGCCAGAAGTACAGGATCTTTTTAATGTAAAGTAAAATGATATTCTCAATATCACCATTTTATGCATAATAATATCTCTCAACAAATAAAGGATTTAGCTTTAGAAATTGGATTTGATGCCTGTGGTATCTCCAGTGTTGAAGACCTTTTTCAAGAAAGAGATATTTTAAATCAATGGCTTCAGAAAAATCATAATGGTGATATGGCATATATGGAGCGTAATATTGATAAGCGCACAAATCCATCTTTAATTGTGGATGGTGCTAAGTCAGTAATATCGGTTCTGTTGAATTATTATCCTGAGAAGAATCTCCATTCAGAAAGTCATTATAAGATTTCAAAGTATGCTCTAGGTGCTGATTATCATTATGTTATTAAGCAGAAATTAAAGCCTGTTATAGATTTATTATTGGAGATAAATCCAGAATCTAATATTAGGGCTTTTACAGACTCGGCACCTGTTCTTGATAAAAGTTGGGCTCAAAGGGCTGGCCTAGGCTGGATGGGAAAACATTCCCTTTTGATAAATAAAAAGCTTGGTTCATTCTTCTTTATTGGTGAAATAATTGTAGATATGGATTTGCAAGCAGATTCACCTTTTGAGAAAGAATACTGCGGAAAATGCACAAAATGTATCGATGCTTGCCCAACAGATGCTCTTCATAATCCTTATCAAATGGATGCCAATAAGTGTATTTCATATCTCACCATAGAAACTAAAAAAGATATTCCTCAAGAAATAATCCCTCAGCTTAATAATTGGATTTATGGTTGTGATATTTGCCAAGATGTATGCCCGTGGAATTCAAAAGCAAAAGCCACAAATGAGGAGTTCTTTAAAATTTCAGACGAGCTTTCGTTAATGAAAAAAGAAGATTGGGAAAGCCTTGAAAAACCTCAATATAAAAAGCTCTTTAAGAATGCTCCTCAGCAACGAAGTGGCTTTAAGAGAATGAAAATGATGATTGATATTATATCACAATAGAATATTAAGGCATAAAAACTATTGTAATTCCTCATTTAATTTTTAATTTTTTCTATTAACGCTTATTGTTCTGATATCTAGCTTTTTCATAGAATAATCATTAGGAAAATGTTGCCCTTTTTTTTATATCTTTATATTTCAAAACACCAAATCTAGAAAATACAAAATAAATCACATAACATACTAAGTTCATGATAAGTAAAGAAAGATACAAATCAAAAAATAGTGTAAGAATTGTAACTGCTGCAAGTCTTTTCGACGGCCACGATGCAGCAATTAATGTAATGCGCCGAGTAATTCAGTCTACAGGAGTTGAAGTGATTCATCTTGGTCATAACCGCTCAGTTCAGGAGATTGTGGACTGCGCAATTCAAGAGGATGTGCAAGGTATAGCGATCACTTCATACCAAGGAGGGCATATTGAGTTTTTTAAATATATGTACGATCTATTGCAGGAAAGTGGCAATGGACATATAAAAATCTACGGTGGAGGGGGAGGCGTAATTCTTCCTTATGAGATTAAAGAACTGATGGATTATGGTATCACTAGAATTTATTCACCAGATGATGGACGTGAGCTTGGTCTACAAGGCATGATAAACGACCTTGTGGAAGGTTGTGATTTTCCTTCTGGAGATAAAATAGATTTCGGTATCAATAAAATTAAAGCTAAGGATGTAAATAGTATTGCAAGACTTATTTCTGCTGTGGAAAATAATCCAGAGACAGTCTCAGAACTTGCAAAGCAAATACATCAAGAAGCTAAAAATATAGATGTACCAGTAGTTGGTATTACTGGAACTGGTGGCGCAGGGAAATCATCCCTAGAGGATGAGATAATCCGCCGCTTTATTGATGATTCTAGCGACAAAACCATTGCAATTATTTCCGTAGATCCTTCAAAACGTAAAACTGGTGGTGCCTTACTAGGCGATAGAATTCGTATGAATGCCATTAATAACTCTAGAGTTTATATGCGTTCATTGGCAACTCGGCAGAGCAATCTTTCGGTTTCTAAATATGTAAAGGATGCTCTTGCAATTGTTAAAGTTGCGGGTTACGACCTTATAATTCTTGAGACTTCGGGAATTGGACAGAGTGATACAGAAATTACTGCTCATAGCGATATTGCAGCTTATGTAATGACACCAGAATATGGTGCTGCTACCCAACTGGAAAAAATTGATATGCTTGATTTTGCAGATATTGTAGCTCTTAATAAATTTGATAAGCGTGGTGCTTTGGATGCTCTTCGTGATGTTAAGAAGCAATACCAGCGTAATCACGATTTATGGGATCAAGATACTGAGTCAATGCCAATTTTTGGAACTATTGCTTCTCAGTTTAACGACCCAGGAGTAAATGAATTCTACCGTAACCTTATGAACTTGGTAAATGCCAAAACAAATAAAGACTTCACCTCCCTAATAAAAAAAACAGCAGAATTATCTGATAAAGTTTATATAATTCCTCCAAAAAGAATTAGATATCTTTCAGAAATTAGTGAGCAAATTCGTTCTTATAACGATTGGTCGGAGTCGCAAAGTAACGAAATGCAAAAGCTTTATAGCTTAAAACAAAGCTCAGATTTATTTAAGAAAAATGGTGATAATGCTACAGCAGAAACCATTGATAATGCTTATGAGCTTCAGCAAGATAATATTGATAGAGCGAACTTAAGAATTATTGATAACTGGAGTGATAAGGTTAAAAAATATTCTGAGCCAATATATTCTTTCAAGGTTAGAGATAAAGAGATTAAGATAGAAACTCATACCGAGAGTATTTCTCATTTGCAGATTCCAAAAGTGAGTATGCCTAAGTATCAAGCTTGGGGTGATATTCTAAAATGGAATTTAAAGGAGAATGTACCAGGAGAATTTCCTTTTGCTGCGGGAGTATTTCCTTTTAAGCGCGAAGGTGAGGACCCAACACGAATGTTTGCTGGTGAAGGTGGGCCAGAGCGTACAAATCGAAGATTCCACTATGTTTCTAAAGGATTGCCAGCAAAGCGACTTTCTACCGCTTTCGATTCGGTAACACTTTACGGAAACGACCCTCATACTCGCCCAGATATTTATGGTAAAATTGGTAATTCAGGAGTAAGTATTGCTTGCCTCGATGATACCAAAAAGCTGTATTCTGGCTTTGATTTAGCAGCAGCGATGACTTCGGTATCACTTACCATTAATGGCCCAGCGCCACACCTTGTGGGATATTTTATGAACGCCGCCATTGATCAGCAATGTGAGATTTATATCAAAGAAAATGGACTAGAGAAGCAAACACAAGATACAATTGATAATTTCTTTAAAGAGAAAGGCCTGAAGCAACCTAAATACCAAGGCGAATTGCCAGAAGGTAATGATGGTCTAGGACTTATGCTATTAGGAGTAAATGGAGATCAGGTATTGCCAGCAGAAGTTTATAATACAATAAAAGTTAGAACAATAGCCCAGGTTAGAGGTACTGTTCAGGCAGATATTCTTAAGGAAGATCAAGCACAGAATACCTGCATTTTCTCCACAGATTTCTCATTGAAATTAATGGGAGATATTCAAGAGTATTTTATAAATAATGGCGTTAGAAATTTCTATTCGGTATCAATTTCGGGATATCATATTGCGGAGGCAGGAGCAAATCCAATTTCTCAATTGGCATTTACACTTTCCAATGGTTTTACTTATGTAGAATATTATCTAAGTAGAGGTCTAAATATTGATGATTTTGCACCAAACCTTTCGTTCTTCTTCAGTAATGGAATAGATGCAGAATTTGCTGTAATTGGCCGTGTTGCTCGATTAATTTGGGCAAAAGCCATCAAAAATAAATATGGTGGAAACGAAAGGTCTCAAAAGCTTAAGTATCATATCCAAACTTCAGGACGTAGTTTACATGCTCAGGAGATAGATTTTAATGATATTAGAACTACTTTACAAGCACTTTATGCTATTTATGATAATTGTAATTCTCTGCACACCAATGCTTATGATGAGGCAATTACTACGCCAACAGAGGAATCTGTTCGTAGAGCGATGGCAATTCAAATGATTATAAACCACGAAATGGGATTGGCGAAAAATCAGAATCCAAATCAAGGAGCATTTATTATTGAAGAGCTTACGGATCTAGTAGAAGAAGCTGTACTTTTGGAGTTCGATAGAATTACTGAGCGCGGAGGTGTGTTAGGAGCTATGGAAACAAATTACCAGCGTGGAAAAATTCAAGAGGAGTCACTATATTATGAGACTTTGAAGCATACTGGTCAATTGCCGATTATGGGAGTTAATACTTTCTTATCGAGTGAGGGTTCTCCAACAGTTACTCCTGGTGAGGTAATTAGAGCTACCGAAACAGAAAAGAAATACCAGATAACAATGCTGACAGATTTGCATAAGAAATATGCTGATGAGTCGGAATTATGGTGTCAGAAATTAAAAGTTGCTGCTGCAAATAATCAAAATGTATTTGAAGTATTAATGACGGCAGCCAAATACTGTTCAATAGGTCAGATTACGAATTCTCTATTTAATGTTGGCGGTCAGTATCGACGAAATATGTAATGTAAATAATCTTAAAGCTCCGACTAAATATCGGAGCTTTTTTTAATACACATAAATTTAAATATTATTATTATGAAGTATATTGCCTTAGTAATTGTGGCTTTAATGCTTACCTTTTCAATTGATTCTCAAGCTCAAAAGAAGGGTAAAAAGAAAAGTGAGGAACCATCTTATTTTATTAAAAGTAGTGATTTATCAAGTTTAAAATTCCGTAGTATTGGCCCTGCAATGATTTCGGGACGTATTATTGATTTGGCAATAAATCCTAATAATTTTTCAGAATATTATGTGGCAGTAGCTTCTGGTGGTGTATTTAAAACAATAAATTCTGGAATTACTTTTACGCCTATTTTCGATGGTCAGAAGTCGTATTCAATAGGCTGTATTACTCTAGATCCAAATAATTCTAATGTTGTTTGGGTAGGAACTGGTGAAAATAATAGTCAGCGTTCTGTAAGCTGGGGTGATGGTGTTTATAAAAGTCTTGACGGTGGAAAAAACTGGAAAAATATGGGCTTAAAAACCTCTGAGCATATTGGTAAAATATTGGTTGATCCAAGAAATTCAAATGTAATTTGGGTAGCTTCTCAAGGGCCACTTTGGAATGAAGGTGGTGAGCGTGGTTTGTATAAATCCATCGATGGTGGTAAAACTTGGACTTTAAGCTTAGAAATAAGTGAGAATACTGGCGTTTCGGATATTGCTTTCGATCCACGTAATTATGATTTAGTTTATGCTACATCTTATCAGCGTCGTCGTCATGTTTATACTTTAATAAATGGTGGGCCTGAGTCAGCAGTTTATAAAACTGAAGATGGTGGTGCTAACTGGAGAAAAATTGAAAAAGGTTTACCTAAAGGTGAAAAAGGAAGAATAGGAATAGCTGTTTCTCCTGCAAATCCAGATTATGTTTATGCAATTATAGAGGCCGGCAAAGGTAAAGGTGGTTTTTATAGAAGTACAAATAGAGGTGAATCATGGAACAAAATGAATAAATATGTTTCAAATAGTCCTCAATATTACCAAGAGATTTTTGCTGATCCAATAGATCCTAATTGTGTGTATTCTGTTGATACCTATTCAAAATACACTCTGGATGGTGGTAAGACATTTACAAACTTAAGTATTAAAAGTCGCCACGTTGATGATCATGCAATTTGGATAAATCCTAATGATACCAAGCACCTACGTATTGGTGGAGATGGTGGACTTTACGAAAGTTATGATAGAGGAGTCAATTGGACATATAAAGGTAATTTGCCTTTGAGCCAATTCTATAGAGTAACAGCGGATAATGCCTTACCATTTTATAATGTATATGGTGGTACACAAGATAATAATAGTGTTGGTGGTCCAGCACAAACTTTAAATAAGCACGGAATTAGAAATTCTGATTGGTTTATTACTCAGGGTGGTGATGGTTTCAAATCACAGATTGATCCTGTTGATCCAAATACTGTTTATGCGCAATATCAGCATGGTGGGATCACTAGATATAATAAGCAAACGCAACTGGGTGTTGATGTAAAACCTTCTGAACCAGATAATGGTGAGGCTTATCGTTGGAATTGGGATGCTCCATTAATTATTAGCCCTCATAATCCTAAGAGATTATATTTTTGTGCAAATAAAGTATTCAAGAGTAATGATAGAGGTGATAATTGGGAAGTTATTTCTCCAGATTTAAGTCAGAACATTAATCGTAATGAGCTTAAAATAATGGGCAAAATCCAAAGCCCAGAGGCTATTGCTAAAAATGCTTCTACTTCATTTTATGGAAATATTGTAGCTTTTGACGAGTCTCCTAAAAAACAAGGTTTATTATTGGTTGGTACTGATGATGGCCTAATACAAATTAGCGAGGACGACGGAGCTAATTGGAAGAAATATTCAAGCTTTCCAGCTATTCCAAAAAATACTTATGTAAGTTGTATAAAAGCTTCATTACATGACGAAAATGTGATTTTTGCATCTTTCGAGAATCATAAAAGGGGTGATTTTAAACCATATATTCTTAAAAGTACTAATAAAGGTAAATCTTGGACTTCTATTGTATCTAATTTACCAGAAGATGCTTTAGTTTGGAATATTGCTCAAGATCACGAAAATGCTGATTTATTGTTCATTGGAACAGAATTCGGTCTTTATTTTACAATTGATGGTGGTAAAAATTGGGTGAAGCTAAAAGCAGGTTTACCAAGTATTGCTATTCGTGATATTGATATCCAACGTCGTGAAAATGACCTTGCTCTAGCAAGTTATGGTCGGGGTTTCTATATTCTTGATAACTACAGCCCATTAAGAGAAATTGCAGATGCATTAAAAGATAAAAAGGATTATATTTTTCCTGTAAAGGCTTATTTAATGTTTAATGCCTCTAATCCAATTGGTTGGAGAAAGAAAGGCCATTTAGGTGATGATTTATATCTAGGT
>PJEL010004362.1_pt1 | contig 11715 bp, 10 predicted proteins | sample 1853271 | NCBI WGS metagenome assembly PJEL01 (sample SAMN08108733, study PRJNA415343) | Invertebrate metagenome, whole genome shotgun sequencing project. | host: Globobulimina | place: Sweden: Gullmar Fjord | collected 2015-08 | reverse complement strand
TCCTGCGCAAACGGCCCATGCCCTGGGCATCGCCGAATACTACGGCCCGCGCAGCCAGATGATGCGGGTGATCGAGCACCCGAGCATGCTGAAGGACGGCTCCGCCATGGGCGCCATGAGCGGGGTCAGCGCCGCTCTCCTGGCCGCCGAGGGCTTCACCGGCGCCCCGGCCGTAACCTTGCTGGACGACGCAGTGGCCGATATCTGGGCCGATCTGGGTCAAAGCTGGCGGGTGGAGGAGCAATACATCAAGGCCTACCCGGTCTGCCGCTGGGCGCAGCCGGCTGTGGAGGCTGTTCTGTCGCTGGTAAATACGGAGGCAGAGCAGAGCATTCCGCCGGAACAGATCGCCCGTGTCACGATTCACTCTTTTGCCGAGGCCACGCGCCTGGCCACACGTCGGCCCGGCACCACGGACGCGGCTCAGTACTCCCTGCCCTTCCCGGTCGCCGCGGCGCTGGTCCATGGCAGACTGGGCGTCGCTGAGATCGACGGCCTGGGGCTGAACGATCCCCAGGTCCTCGCGCTCAGCGAAACCATTGTCCTGGCCGAGGAGCAAGACTACAGCGCGCGCTTTCCGCAGGAGCGTTGGGCCCACGCGATCATCGAGTTGCACGACGGGCGCCGGCTGGTCTCCGAACCCTGCCCCGCCCGCGGTGACCCGGAGGCCCCCTTCAGCGATGCCGCATTGGCTGAGAAGTTTCACCGCCTGGCCAACCCGGTTCTCGGCAGCGACCGGAGCAGCCGACTGGCGTCCGACTGCTTGGCCGTCGACAAGGCCGACGCCCTGGCTTCCCTGTCAAACGCAGTGCTGGGAGCGCCGTGAAAACGCGACAGAGACCGAGCCCTTCAGCGTCCAACGGCAGCAATGAACCCGCCATGGACCGCAGATGAGCACTGGAGGATAACTAGTTGATTTCGCTCAGGTTACTGCCGCTCAGCTGGGCCCGATAGTTGGCCAGGAAGTCCTTCGCTTCGCCGACCTTGGCCAGCTCGTCGGCAATGGAGCCGATGGTGTGCTTCTCGCCATCCCCGACCAGCAGCTTGAAGGTCTCGGCATGCGGGCCTTTGGCCATGGCTGCACCATAGCGTCGGTCGAGATCTTCCAGTTCCACCGCTTGGTCCGACAACATCAGCGCCACCGCGAGGTTGACCACCAATTGGCTTTCCTCCTCCTCCATCGACCGGCGTGGTGGCAACAAAGGAATGAGATTCGAAAGAGAGGTCACCGCCTCGGGCCACTGCCGCTGGCGCCAATGGACGTCCGCACGCAGATTTTCCGCGCCGAGGCTGTTGTCGTTCTCAAGCAGCTTGAGGGCTTCGTCGGTCCGGTCGAGCGCGGAGAGAGCGCGCGCGCGGAGTTGCCGGCGTTGCAGAACCAACTCGCCGTTCATACCGTTGACCTCGCTCGCGTCCAAGGCTTCCAGGCTGGCCTCCGGATTGCGCCCCAGCAACTGCACCAGCGCGAGGCGAGTCCCGACGCGGGCCTTCTCGGAACCTTCCAGGCGGTAACGCACCTGCCCTTCCAGCAGCTCCGCGGCGCGGTCCAGCAGGTCGACCTCGACCAGGCGATCGGCCAGACTGGTGATCATACGATCACCTTCGGGACCGACCGGAGTCAGCTCCATGAATTCCTGATAGAGCGCCAAGGCGCGCAGCGGCGGCACATCCGGGTCGCCGGGTCCATGGTAGATCTCAGCAAAAATCTCGCGCATGCGCTGCGCCGAGTTGCGCGCCGCCGGTCCGTCCGGGAAATTGGTCACCGCCTCACGCAGGGCATAGAGCGCATCGCGGTGCCGGTTCTCCTCGACGTAGAGTGCCGCCAGTTTGCGCAGCAGCGTCAGTTCGAAGAGGTCGCCGCGCCAGGCAAAGCGCAAGCGCTCCAACTCCGCGATGGAGGCTGAAGGCGACAAGCTGCCTTCCTCCATTCCCAGGTCGATCAGGGCCAGACGGGCCCGCGCCTGAGAGGGCCGATGCGTACTGTCCCGCGCCTCGCTCCACAACTCGCGGGCCCGCTCGGGATCACCTTTGGCCAGTTCCAGGGCGCCCTGGATGACCTTCACCTGCGCCAGTTCCCGGTCGTCCAGCCGATCGCGCAACAGGGCGCCAATCTGAATGACTGTCGCTTCCAGATCGCCTGCGCGCAGGAAAGACTCCGCCGCCGCCAGGTTCAACGGCAGCTGAACGTTGCGAGGATAGGCGTCTATAAGGTCGAGCGTCACGGCGAAGCCGGTCGCAGCGGCCTGCCAATCCTCGGCGAGAGCCGCCAAGGCAGCCTGCCACAACAGGGCCTCGCGCTCGCCGGATAGGGCCGGGTGCGCCAGGCTGACCGCCGCTCCACGGTAGTCCTCCATCATCAACTGAGCCGCGCCCTTCATGAGCCGTACTTCCGGGTCCTGTGCCAGACGCGGATTCTGGTCTTCGATCACCTGGATCGAGCCCAAAGTCTCGCTGTCGAGGCCGTGGCCAAAATAAAAGCGCGCAAGATCCAACCGGGCGACACCCCGGCGCTCGCCCTGCAAACCGGACAAGGCGCGCTGCAGAGCCTGACGGTTGTCCTGGTAAGTTTCCAGGCCGCCGCGCCGCCAATCCCGCAGTTCAAGCAGCCCGGGCCGGTCGGCAAAGGGGTCCTCCGCCCGCCGTCCAGAGCGCCTTTCCGCCGAATCGGAGACCAAGAGACCGTCACGGTCGCGCACCAGAACACCACTGCGAATGGTGGCTACTTCGATGCCCGAGGTCAGGGGCTGAATGACGATCCCCTGCGGGCTCTGCAGGCTGCGAAACTGCGGAAAGCTATAGGGCAGAGCCATGCCCATGCCCGCGCCGCGCGTCGGCACCACAACCAGACGATCACCGGCATCCGGATCGGTGACCCACAGCATACGGCCGGCGCCGACCACGGGATAACGCACCCGATCGCCGCCTTCGTCCTCGATCACCGGCGCGGCCAGGCCACGTTCCGGCAGGGAACTGCGCGGCCGCAGGTCAACGGTCCAGCGGCTGCCTTCGCGGCTGAGGCGTGGCACCACCGTGGGATTGGCGCCGATGACCAGAATGGTTGCGCCGGCATCCGCCAACAGGCGTACTTCGCCCAGATGAGGTACCGCGGCGGCGATACGCTTGACCACGTCTTTCGGCGGTGGCCGGTCGAAGGCCAGCCAAAGGTTTTCGCCGCGTCGGAACACCGCCGCAGCAGTCGGGCGCTGCCAGGCGAAAGTCATGATCACCGGCACGACGGGATCGGCTTTGGGACCCTGGGCGCGCGACCCCAGGAAACTCGGAATTGGCTCGGTCCTGACGATCATCTGGCCGCGCGCGCTGTCAGGAATGGCGACGGCAGGTTTCGTCGGTGCGGAGGAATAGTTCTGCGTCTTGCGCTCGGCCGGCACGACAGAGGCCTCGGCCTTCTTGCCCTTCGCAGGCGGTGCATCCGCCTGGGCCACTTGGCCCTTCTCCGCCACGGGGTCCACGGCCGCCGACCCGCCCATTGCCTTGGGCACCAGCGGGGTCGGCGCCTTGGCGGGATCAACCGCCTCCGGCGCGCTGGGCTCGGCCTCAGCCGCTTCGGCCGGCGCAGCCTCGGCAACCGGTGCCGGCGCGCGCGGCGAGTGATCTTCGACCACGGGCTTCGCGGATTTCACTTCGGCGGGCTCGGGCTTTCCAGGCTTGGCCTCGACCGATTCCGGTTTCTCGGCTGCCGCTTTGGTCGGCGCCGGTTCGGCGGGCGAGCCCTGGCTTGGATTGGCGGCGGCAAGCACGTCGAGCACCACTTTCGACCCGTTGCGCCTCACGCGCAGGCTGCTGCCTTCGGCAAGCTCGACGGTCACCCCGTTGCGATCGGCGTCGAGGCCCGCGATCTGCGGCAGTTGCTCGGGACGTACAGCGGAGGTATCGAAGTCCGCGGGCCGGTCAAAGACGATCCGCGCCCGGCCGGGCGCTTCCTCCAGCACATTGCCGACCGGCTCCGCCCAGTCGAAGACCAGGCGGCTGAACGCCTCGTGACGACCGCCGCGCACCCGAACTTTCGGCAATGCCGCTTCGGGGGTCTTCTCGGCGGCGGTCTCTGCCGCCGCGGCTGGTGTCGACCGCAGATCGAGAACGACCTTCGAACCGATCCTGAAGTGCTTGAGACTGAATGCGCCGCTGAGCGGCAAGGTCAGGCTGCGGCCATCTGTCGAAACCTGAGGGGCCTCAGCGTAGCCTCGCAGCCCCGCCCCCATAAGCGGTCCATCGAACTGTCCGGCTTCGGCGAAGGTGACGATCAAGTCGCCCTCGGCAAGGCGCGCCTCGTAGCCGACATCTCGTGGCCAGTCGAATACGATGCGGCCATAGTCCGCGTGAAGGCCACCGCGGACCGGCACCCGCTCGGCGGCGTTGACCGCGGTGGCGGCGAAGCAGCAGAGCAACAGAGTAAGGAGCAGAGCCCGCATCAACGCGCCTCCGCCGAGTAATCATGGATAATGATATCCACGCGCCGCGCCTTTGCCATGCGCTCAGCGCTTTCGAGGCTCGCATCGATTTCCTGGTAGCGGGTGTGGCCGTATCCGCGGACCACGATGCCGCCCTGGTAGCCCACCTTGCTCAACATGCCGGAGATGGCTGAAGCGCGCGCCAGCGAAAGCTCCCAGTTGGTCATGTAGGCGCCGCTGGGCTGTTTTGGGTCGGCATGGCCGGCGACTTCGATGACGTTGCGCAGGTTGCGGAGCATACCGGCGAGCGCAAAGACCGCCGTCTCACCCTCCGACCCCAGGTCCATGGAGCCGGAAGCGAAGAGAAGATCGCCCGGAACCGAAACGACGAGCCGTTGCGCATCGCGTTTCACCTCTGCCTGCGACAGCACTTCGTTGGCGGCCATCTGCTCCTTGAGCACGGCAGTCAGATAATCCAGATCAAGACCGGGTTCCCTAACCGTCTCGTCCAGCGACTTCTCGCTGTCCGGCAGAGCAATCGTGATCTCTTGCAGCCCCACCATCTTCGGCGACAAGGCGTCGACCAGGTTCTGCCACTGCTCGCTCTTGATGGTGGACATGGAGAACAGCAATACGAAGAAGGTCAGCATCAGCGCCGAGAGATCGGTGAAGGTAAGCAGCCAGGCCTGGGCGTTGCCTTCCTGCGGACCCCGATAGACCAACAGCGAGCCGGACAATCTGCTCCAACTGCCGGAGGACGACTCCTTGGCTTTCTGGTCCTTGGTCGAGCGATCCGTCACCATGCCTATTCCTCCGCCCCCTCAGCGTCGTTCTGCGGAGGTGCTTCGAGCTCGACGGTGAACTGGATCCGAACTCGGTCGGCGAAGGCTGGCAGAAAACCGGTCGAGAGAAGCCCCGCCGGCAGATCTTGACGTTCCAACTCCTGGGCTAGCACGGCAGCGCGGCTCAAGGCCGCCCGGTGCCCCTCGATCCCGCTCGTTGCGCCACTAATCCCGTAGAGCACGTCGACGCGGTAACCGAGACCGGCAAAGTCCGGATTGCCGAGAACACCGGCGATCTGGCGCAGTGTCTCAGTGCCCCCAGGGGCCAGGTTCTTGCTATCTTCCATGAAAAGGTCGGAGGCCGGCAGGTCGACCTGAAGGTTCCAGGTGTTGGGGCTATCGTTGCGCTCTACGATCGGCAGGCTGTCGCTGAACAAACTCTTGAGCGATTCGATGACCTTCTCGGCCCCGTCGAAGACGTCGAGGCCCGCCGCGTTGGAAGTCAAATTGCCCTGCGCCGGCAGCACGCCTTGGAAGGCCTCGCGCACACTGTCGATGACGGCCAAGCTGCGCTCTTCCTCAAAGCTGGCGAGAGCATTCAACAGGATGAAGAAAGCCAGAAGAAGGATCTTCACGCTGAGCAGGGCGACGATATGACTGTTGCTCTGCCGGTGGCCGGGTTGCGTTGCGAAGCCAGCCATGGCCGGTTCAACCGAACAGCGCGTCGATATCGTCCTGGCTGCTGGCGTTCTCAGGCAGCTGCGGTCCGTTCAGGAGATCCTCGTCCGGCCTGGCCGGAGCGCCACTCGGCGCCGTCTTCTTCTTCGCGACCGGCTTGGGCGGACCATCGCGCTTGATATCGTCGCCAAACGCCTGCAGGAGCGCGTCGATCTTCTCCTCGACCTGCTGCAGCGTGGTCACCACCTTGGTGATGCGCTGGCCGGTGATGTCCTGAAAACCGCAGGCCTCGAAGATCGAGGTAACCCCAGCGGAAACTTCAGTCGCCACCTCGGGATCCATCTTCTCGGTCAACGCCTCAATACCTTCGACGGCTTCGAAGATCGTGTGGGTTGCCTGCTCGGTCGCCCCGACAATAGCCGTCAGCTCGTCAGTCGCCGCCGGAATATGCTCGGAATTGATGTCATCCGGCCGCAATTCGGCAATCTCGGAGCGCGCAGTATTGATGTAACGCGCCAGGGCCTCGATGTCGGCGTAGACCTTGAGGCCCACCGACGTCAAATCACCTTCAACGCTATCGACGATCGACTCGACAATGCTGACGACGTCGTCCGCATTGACCGACCCGTCGGCTTTTTGCAGCGCTTGAAGCTGCGCCGCTACTTTATCCTTGACCGCCGTAACAGCCATGGCTCGCCTCCTAGCCCCTATTTGGGGCGGCGTGAAAAGGGCTCAGAAGTTACCGAGAACGGCAGCGAGTTTGGTCTTCAGGGTCGCTGCGTTGAACGGCTTCACGATGTAGTTACTGACGCCCGCTTCCTTGGCCGCAATCACGTTCTCGGTCTTGCTCTCGGCCGTGATCATGATGAAGGGAAGCTCTTTCAGCTTCATATCGGCACGGACCTCGGTCAGCAGCTGCATGCCGCTCATCGGTTCCATGTTCCAGTCCGAGATGACCAGCGAGTACTCTTTATCGCGCAGCTTCTGCAGCGCGGCACTGCCGTCAGTGGCCTCGTCCACGTTCGTAAAACCGAGTTGCTTCAGCAGATTTCGAATGATCCGCAACATGGTCTTATAGTCATCCACGATAAGGATCGGCATGCTCATGTCGACTGACGACATCACGTAACTCCCGTATTGAATCAAGCCACAAGCGACGCTTGGTGAATCTACCGAAAACCTAGCTAATCGGTGTTAACACTCAGTAAAATGGGCATAAAAATTATTCATTTCGCCTAATTACGCGGAATTGGCAGTTCCCGGCGCTGGGCAAGCTCCAGGGTCACCACCTTGGCCCGCTGCGGGTTCAATTGAGCCAAGATTGGTGCCGCCTTGCGTTCCTTCATGCGCTCGATCACTTCCAGAAGCACTTCCATGTCCAGCTCCTCGAAGATCCGCGCAGCGTCTTTCGGCTTCATGCTCTCGTAAATTTTCACCAGACTCAGCATCTGCGCCTCGGTCTGCTCGTCATGGGTGACCAGGAGGGCTTCAATCGAAGCCTGCAGCAGCTCAAGCTCGCTGATCCTCTGCTCGATGCGCTGTTCGGCGGCTTTCAGCAGGACTTCCCGCTCGTCGACTTCCCGAGCCCGCTGTTCCAACTCCTCGCGACGCTGCGACAGCGACTGCAGCAGCACCAACTCCTCGTCGGTCATCTCGAAGATATCGTTCGACAGGTTGGTGATCTGGCTTTCCGAGACCGGCTGGTCGAGAGACCCCCCGGACATAGAGGCACCCTCTTCACCACCGGCGGCGTCTTGCACTTCAGCCTCGCCGCCCTCCGACGAGGGCGGATCACCAGCGGCGAAAGCCGGCGTCAGGCCACTGAAGCTCTGCCAGAGACCGGCGGACTTCACGCCGACACCAAGAGTGGCGATGAGGATAAAGACCGGCAAAAACCGAAATCGCATGACCTTGCCTCGCATAATCCGGCGGCTCAGCGGATTGCCTGCAGAGCGCGCATCAGCTCGCTGTCTGCATTGGACAGCTTCCGTTTGGCCAGCTTGGCGATCCCCCTGGGAGCCGCCTCTGTGCTGGCGAGACCCTGCGCGCCGCGCCCATTGACCGCCTTCATGGCGCTACGCTCCGACGCCGCGCCCGGGGGCTGCGGCGCCTCGGCACGCAATTGCGACACATCCTGGTTCGCCTTGCGCGAGGCGGCGACGGCCACCTCGAGACGGTCGGCAATCTCGTTGCCCTTCTTGACCAGAAAAGCCATTTCGTCGGCCAGGCGGCAGGCATCGCTGACGTTCTTGGCCAGTGTCTCGCCGGCCTCGCCGCTATGTTCCTTCAGGACCTGCAGCCCGCCTTCGGCCTGCCCGGTCGCCGCCGCAAAGTCGGCGAACAGCTTCTCCATTTCGCCGCGCGCAGAGCGCAGGACGTTGAGCTTGCGATTGAGCACCATGGCATAGCCTATGGCTGTCACCAGCAGCAGACAGATGGCTGCATCCAAAACAAGACCGTAGTCCTGTAGCCAATCCATCAAGATTCTCCCTCCCTTGCGATCTTGTCGGCAACCTGCACGGAAATGTGACCGCTGCGCCGGCCCATGCGACCCCGGAACATCGGAACGTCGCCACAGCGCAGCTCGACCTTTGAATTGGGCGTGCAGTTCAGTTCCAACTGGCTGCCCTCGATCCACTCGAGCACCTCGCCGAGCGGCATCTCCACCTGGTCCAGTACCGCGTCGATGGAAACATCGGTCTGCCAGAGCTCGGCGGTCAGATGGCCTTCCCAGATCGAGTCACGGCCGAATTTCTCGCCCATGAACATCTGCAACAGCAGTTCGCGGACCGGCTCCAGAGTGGCGTAGGGAATCAACAATTCGATGAGGCCGCCGCGATCTTCCATATCGACACGCAGCGTCACCACGATAACAGCGTTGGCCGGACGGGCGATGGTGGCAAAGCGCGGGTTGGTCTCCAGGCGGTCGAAGCGGAAGGTCACCGGCGACAGCGGATCGAAAGCCGCCGAGAGGTCGGCGAGCACCACGTGGACCATACGCTCCACCAGATTGCGCTCGATGGTCGTATAGGGCCGACCCTCGATGCGCATCGCCGCGGTGCCGCGGCGTCCGCCGAGCAGCACGTCGACAATCGAATAGATCAAGGCGCTGTCCACGGTCATCAGGCCGTAGTTGTCCCACTCCTCGGCCTTGAAGACCGAGAGCATGGCCGGCAGCGGGATCGAGTTCATGTGATCGCCAAAGCGCGCCGAAGTGATGTTATCGAGACTGACCTCGACATTGTCCGAGGTGAAATTGCGCAGCGACGTGGACATCATGCGCACTAGGCGGTCGAAGACCACCTCGAGCATCGGCAGACGCTCGTAGGAAACCAGGGCAGAGTTGAGGATCGCCTGGATGCCGGATTCATCGCCGTCTTCGCTGCTGCCGCCGGCAACGCCCAGGAGGCTATCAATCTCATTCTGGTCGAGAACGCGGGTCGATCCGCCGCCCGCCGCGGCACCACCGTCTTCGGAAGAACCGGCATCGCCATCGGCATCGCCATCGGCTTCGCCTTCGTCGGCCATGGCCTCCCATTCAGCCATCATTGCATCGTCGTCGGCCATCGCAGCCACTATCCCCTTGATCGCTCAGATTTTGCCGTTCTAGACCCGGCGCCCCTGGGCGGTGTTTCCGGCCTTATTGGACCAGCATCTCCTTGAACAGCACGTCGCGCACCTCGATCGGGTGAACCGCGGTATTGACGCGCATCAACAACTCTTCGCGCAGCCGCTGGACGCCTGCCGAACCGCGCAGGTCCTCGACCCTCAGCTCACGCAGATAGACTTGGAAGTTGTCGACCACGCGCGGCAGTAGACCGGTCAACTCGGTGCGGTCGTCCTCGCTGGTCAGCTCCAGGCTGATGGAGATTTTCAAATAGTTGTTCTTGCGTCCGCCGGTATTGAGGTTCACCAGCATCTGCGGCAGATCGAAGAACACCGCGCGGGTGTCCACCGGCGTGACCTCTTCTTCGACATGTTCCTCACCCTTGCCGAGAAGCGGGTCCAGAAGGCCGGCCATATAGGCCCCTCCCACACCGCCGAGCAGCAGCAGGATCGGCAAAATAATGAACAGCACCAATTTCTTACCGTTGAGACCCCCCTTCGGGGTCGCCTCGATTTCCATGTCGCCGAGATTCTGTGTCGCCGCCTGATCGGCCATCCTGATCAACCTATTCCGTTATCTTGAGTTTTCGCCCAGTCAAAGCCTACGTGCGGTTGGTTAAGACTTGGATAAGGGCCGCCATTTCTCGGCGCCTCTAGATCGCGGCAAGAACTGCCCGGCAAGCTCTACCGCCGGTGTCCTCTTCGCCGGCCTAGCGACCCGGCACCGCCCCGCAAGTCCCTGAAATGCTTGAACCTGCCTCCTGGCACGGCACTTGCTTGAGATAGGGCGCCGGGCAAGAAGCCCAGCACTGCCCAATGAGGAATTGCTAGTAAGATGGAAAATGCCGGTTACATAGCGCTATCGCGCCAAATGACCCTGCGACGGCAGATGGACGTGGTCGCCAACAATATGGCGAACCTCAACACCCCCGCCTTCAAGGGTCAGAGCATGCTCTTCGTCGAGTACCTGGAAACTTCGGATTCCGGCGAGAAGATGAGCTTCGTCCAGGATATCGCTTTGGTCCGCGACCTGAACGAGGGCCAATTGATGGCGACCGAGAATCAGCTCGACGTCGCTATCGTCGGCGAAGGCTACTTTGAGATCGGAACGCCGGTTGGTCCCCGCTATACGCGAAATGGCGTGTTTCAATTGAACGCTGACGGTGAACTCGTCACAAAAAGCGGCGCCAAGGTCCTGGGCGACGGCGGCAATTCCATCAACCTGCCGCCCAACAGCCACGACGTGACGATCACCCGTGACGGCACAATCTCGACCGACCAGGGGCCGGCCGGCCGCCTGCGCGTGGTCCGCTTCGAGAACGAGCAGGCGATGGTCAAGACCTCCGAGGGCCTTTACGACGCCGGCACCCAGGATCCCCAACCGTCAGAAGACGCCGAGGTGTTCCAGGGCATGATCGAGGGTTCCAACGTCCAGGGCATCTTCGAGCTGACAAAGATGATCGAGACCGTTCGCAGCTACTCTTCGACGGGCAAGATGGTCAACGATGAACATGAGCGCCAACGCCGTGCGATCCAGTCGCTCGGCGCCCCGGCGCGCAGTTAAGCGAGGATAGAGAGATGCGGTCACTTAATATCGGCGCCACGGGCATGCTGGCTCAGCAGCTCAATGTCGAGGTCATCTCAAACAACATCGCCAACATGAACACCACGGGATTCAAGCGCCAAAGGGCTGAATTCCAGGACCTGCTATACCAGAACCTGCGCCGCGTCGGCTCTGCATCCTCCGATTCCGGCACCATCGTGCCGACCGGCGTGCAGCTTGGCCTGGGCGTGAAAACGGCGGCGGTCTATCGCATCTCCGGCCAGGGCAACCTGATTCAGACGGAGAACCCGCTGGATCTGGCGATCAACGGACGCGGCCACCTGCAGGTGGAACTGCCGAGCGGCGAGACCGCCTACACCCGCGCCGGCAGCTTGCAGCTCAGCCCCGACGGCGACATCGTCACCGCCGACGGCTTTGTGGTTGATCCCGGCATTACGGTGCCCGCGGACGCTATCGCGATTTCGATCAACCAGAGCGGCGAGGTCTATGTCGATCTCGACGGGCAGGTTGCTCCTGTGCTTGTCGGTCAGTTCGAGCTGGCCAACTTCCCCAACGAAGCCGGCCTGGACGCTATCGGCAACAACCTGCTGCTGGAAACGGACGCTTCCGGATCGGCGACGGTGGCAACACCCGGTTCCGAAGGATTTGGCTTCATCATGCAGGGCGCCCTGGAGAC
>PJEL010004361.1_pt1 | contig 11716 bp, 12 predicted proteins | sample 1853271 | NCBI WGS metagenome assembly PJEL01 (sample SAMN08108733, study PRJNA415343) | Invertebrate metagenome, whole genome shotgun sequencing project. | host: Globobulimina | place: Sweden: Gullmar Fjord | collected 2015-08 | reverse complement strand
TGCCAAATTATGATTCCCCACTGCTGGATCTTCAATACTTTAAGTCTATCTCCACCATTATTAAAATAGATAGCAGGGAACGTACCTGTAATACTAACTACGTAAGTGCTTGCCCCACCCGAAAATGTATGTGTAGGCGATGTCGAAGTGGTTTGGTGTGTATCGGCAGATCCATCCCCCCAATTGATCCAGCAATCGTAAGTCTCCCCGGCTTTCAAGGGTAACGTGAATTGATCATCGTTGGAAGTCCCGACAAGATCAGTTTGCACCTGCATTTTGAATGAATCAGTATCTCCAAGAGCCCAAAAAGAAACTGGGAAAGGACGCAACATTAACTGAAGTCTCCTAAGAATGAACAATAAAGATTAGTTCCGTCACAGAATATCGATACCACATCCTCTGCATCCGTAGCCGTGGAAAGCGTAGGAGCGGTTCCTCCAGGCCATTTATAATCGGTTCCCCACGTCAATGTCCGACTACCCGTAACAGCATCCTGAATGATCCGAAGGATGTAGGTCGCACCGTCTTTTTTGTTGGACGGATTGGCCATGGTCCGATTGCCGCCCAAAACCACACTTTGAATCGAACCGTTATTCCAATTAGGAGTTATAGTCACACCATCTGTCAGAGTAAAAGTAGGAGTATATGCTTGTCCCTGAAAGCTAATGTTACCTTGAGTGTACTGACCTGATACCCCAATCCATCTCGTATCACCACCATCACCAGTTGACAATACGTAGAGATTGTCGTCTATGTAAGCCGCACCTGATGACTCATACCGATAAAAAGTCTCAGTTTCTACCACATAGCATAAATCGTTATCAGAAGCAGATGCCGCTTCTGCCGCTACTACTGTTGTATATGTGGGGACTACTCCTGCCGGACCCTGTGGACCTTGACCTACAGCTGGAGATATACCAGACCCTCTCCAATCTACGAAGTCATCTCCAAGGTCATTAGTTCTTATTCTGGCCTTTACTGTATTTCCATAACCATTAGAAGTTTGATATATAAGAGTAGCTATTGGAATCCACTCGGCCGAAGGTAATCCTGCTGTACGAAGAGCTAGAAGTTCTACTTCAGCTCCTGCCCTGGCTGCAGAAATGTTACCATACTCTTCTTCACCTTGAATAGTAGCAACCGGATTTTTTACATCGGGCATACCAAAAAGATGAGCACAAATAAAATTGTTGTTACCAGCTTCAGTTTGTTGCCATGCACCACCAGTAAACTGATTATATGCTAGCCTACTAGCTCCAAATCGTTTAACAGGAAAATCATTAGCTGTATCCGCTCTCCACAAACCACCAGCTCCTGTTTTATAAAGAACTGGTAGCTGAGCTGGAATTGCTAAATCTTGAGGACTACCGTCTATAATATCAAAAAGGATGTTTTCGTCCAGTATCTGACCATTTGTAATAGACAACTGAGCATGAGTATCTAAAGCACCACTTTGATCGGCTAGTATGTTTCCTGGCAATAAACCAGTAATAAATTGAGTACCTCTTGTAAGATGGAGATTTGTATGAGTTTCGTGGTCCATAGGAAGAAAATGACGTTCTTCTAATTCCCTTATAGCTTTGGAATTAGTTGCATCCCAACTAATCATAAATACCGGAGCAACTTGCGAAAGATCCCAAAGTGTCTGTGACGCAACCAAATCACCACTTGAATCATAATAAAAATACCATAATCCTTCGGCAATCGTGAAATCAGTACCGTCTCCCACCACAGATTCAGTAGAACTTTTAGTAAATTTAGTACCTCTCACCCAAACGTCAAATGAAGTAACTGCTGGGGCAATACTAAGAGTTTTCGTTCCGTCAGTCCACGTAACAACACTGTCTGTATGATTAGGAAAACCATTTGGTTCAAATGCAGTTTCAAGTCCTACTTCTGCCCATATTTGAACATTAGTAGTCGAACCATTATCTAACTTCATAAACCAGTTACGTGTCCCATACTGATTGATTAAAGAACCTATAGGAGCATCAGTTGCTACTGTAGTAGGGTCATGGTTAACAGTAACTGCCAGCAGTCCATCACCTAAATCGGTTGTTCCTGTAATAGTCATTAGCCAACCTCCAATATATTGATATACCTACTCTTCCAGTTAATATCATGTCCAACTGCACCTTGTACTCTTACTAGTATACTGTTTCCGGACGCTACGAGTGTACAATTCCAAGACGCATCACTTTCACGAGTAAGTGGAGTATCAACAGAACCTTGAATAGTTGCAGCACCAGCCGCTTCCCTATAAACCACAGCCCTACGTATGTATCCAGCACGGTCAGCTGAATTAGTACGTCTAGCCACAATATAAACTTCTATTTCTACAACTATGTCATCAGTTATAGGGATAGTAGCAATAGTAGTTAAATCCGCATTTGTTGTCGAAACTGGATTAGTTGTAAATGACGGACCAGTAGAATAAATCGTGATATTTTGACCAACCTGATTAAGAGCAATATCTAGCCCACCAGTTAAAGTCACCGCACCATAAAGAGCAGCAGCAGCAGCATCTTGAATGGAAAATACTCCGCGATGAATATGGTCAGATCGAGAAAACGTCGTAGCTACTCCAAAAGCAGCAGCATTTGCTACATCGGCCGGCGTAGTCCCAGTTTCATATGTTGGAAGTGCCCATGATAAAACTCCAGCACCATTGGTTTGTAAAAATCTACCTGCTGCTCCATCAGCAGCAGGTAATGTCCAAATTTGACTGGCAACCAAAACTGGAGGTTTGAATCCTACGTAAAAATTAGAAACATCCAAAAGTCTAAGTTCGTTATTTTGAAGAATTGATATATTACCAGTTACAGAAATACCAGTAGAATTTATAGCAAGATAATTAATTGTACCAGCACTGTCTTGAATTGCAAACAAATCTGTACCAATAGGAACAGCATTATCTCTGATACGTATACCTTCACCAGCACCAGCAGCTAAACCAATATTTTTTGAACCAGAAGCAGACCTATCATATGCGTTTTGAAGATTAGAACCCGGAATTGTAACTGTTATTTTATTAGCAGCACCAGTTGAAGCTGTAACTCCAAGACCAACAAAATCAATAGAATTTACGTTACTCTCTACTAAAGAACCTTCATCTAAGATAGAAGCGATAGTTCCAATAACCATGCTAACATTAATATATTTTAAATCTCGTATCTGGTCATAATTTAGGACAGCTCCATCCAAATAAACTTCTACACTGCCATTTGTGTATAAGTCTAACAGAAAGTCTACAAGCATATAGTCAAGTTGTATTTGTTGTAAATCAAAATCGATATCGGCCTTGGGGTTTACAGAAAAATTAAAGCCACCATCTAAACTAGAAAATGATATAGACTTGTCGTCTTGTTTATTGGAAATCGTAACGGTTCTTATATTAGTAGGCATGTTTTATCGAGCCCCTTTATTCTTAAAAGGATAAGGTTTATAAACATTATCCCGAATGGATGTTCGAAAACACATTCTCATCTTGTAAATTTTAACATGGTGATTTTTAGAAACCCTAAACGAAAATAGAAGTCAAATTATTAGTGCAGTATAAAATTAGTTTTTTCACCTTTTATTCATAACTACTTCCGGACTGCCATGCTCTATACTCATAAAGTAAATTAGATAGTGCTACGTATCCAGTCAAGTCATCTCCAACTTCATTGTTTTCTCTTTCTAATGTTGCGTAGACTACATCACCAGGCATTAACGCTGATATATTAACTCGATTAACCATAATAATTCTTTGAGAAAGAAAACTTGCATCACCATTAGCAGCTACAAAGTCGAAAGCTTGTTCTACTTCCAAAGCAGTTCCATCAAACGTGTCACCTTCAGACATTTGGGACTGATAAAAATGTAATTTTGCTGTTTGGTCTCCTCCACCTGGAGAAATGTTAGTACATAGCTCAAATGTAGTTTCAATTCCGCAACTTGTGTCCATTTCTTCAGTAATTAGAATTTTAAAAAACAGCCTATCTGTAGCACCATTAACAAGTTTATTTTCAGAAAAAGCAAAGTTAATATTTGAAGAAACATCCAAACTCTGATTAGCTGCCGCACCACGATTCACACCTTGCTCTGCAACAAGTTTTATAATACCTCTAGCTTCGCCATAAAGAGAATGTGTGCCATTTGTACGAAAAGCAGAATAGCTACCTTTCATTCTAACTGTAGAAAACACCGGAGACGTAGTAATACCCGAAGTAATCCTACAACGAATCCACATACCAGTTTCACCATCCACAGCCACAGCCACTTGACCAGTTGCACTGGCATCACTTTCTGTGACACCTGTTCCAGCTTCAATATTTTGGTCCCACCTAATAGTATAAGCTTTACCGTTGGTACCTATAAAACTGACATTAGCTTGTGAATTGCTCTTGCCTGAAACAGTGTTTAAAGAGTTACATGCCAGCCAACTTGCAGTCCCCCCATCGTAGTACTCCCAAACAATAGAGCCACCACCAAGATTAATAGGTGTAGCCCCCATAATATAAGATATTGCGTAAAAAGGTATGGAATCTGTGTCACCAAAATAGATAGCTGTATTAATATTATTATTAGGGAAATTTATAGGATCTCCGTTATCTATGTCTGCATATGAAGCTCCATCAAAAGTTTTTATTTTTGTATGAGTAAAATATGGACCACCTTCCCCCACATATAGCCTATTACCAATACCCTCACGACCAACCCCCACATCTTGCAAGACCCTAAAAGTATTACCAAAAAGATCATGCCCAAATATAAAAATATCTGCCCCGGTAGCAATACTAAGTTTGTCCCTACTTACGTATAAGCTACTACCATGAACAGAGCCACTTGCAGATTCCACATAAATATCGTAAGTATTTGAATCAAACCATGAATTATCCGCCACAATGTCTCCACCACTAGAACCAATCCTAAGCCCATAAGTAGCGTTTGTAAGTTTTAATGATGTAACTTCAATAGAACCGCTATTATCTACATAAATACCATTAGTTATATTTGAACTTGCTGACGAAAAACCAGCTGCTGATATAACAGCAGCTGCCCCATCTGCTTTAAAAAGTGTCGTTATATTTGCATTCAAAATAACAAACATATCAAACGCAACAATCGAACCCGCTGTAGATGAAAGAAGCGTTGTTATAGAACCTACAAAAGGAGTTGTCCATCCAACACAGTCGTATAATACAACACCACTATTTGTACCCTGATTGATAAACACACCAGTTAATGCGTCCAAAAATGTAACATCTCTACAGATGAAAGACCCATTTGCTACGGTCATACTAACAAGATTCGCACCTGTAGTACCTGCTAAAGTAAAACCAACAATATCTGAAACTATCGTTGCAGTAAAAAGGTCACTATTCACATTAGCCGCATTAACACGTGTAACTTGTGAACCACCCATGGAAACAATTGATACATACTGTTTACAAACAAGCGGATTATCCTCAGAATAAACACCCGGTCCAACATAAATTGTGTATCTATGTAAAGCATCGTTATCTGTAATAGTCGAAAGTGCATACTTTATTGTTAAATATGGATCTGTGCTACTTCCCGTCCCAGTAGCGTCACTACCATTCTTTGCCACATAAACAGTTCCACTAATTAAACCAACACAGATATACTTCAAATCTCGTATTTGGTCATAATTTAAGATAACTCCGTCTATATAAACTTCTACATAGCTGTTTATATGTAAGTCCAATAAGAAATCCACAAGCATATAATCGAGTTGTATTTTTTGTAAGTCGAAATCAATACTGGCTTTAGGATTTACAGAAAAGTTGAAATCACCATCCAAACTCGAAAATGATATAGACTTATCATCTTGTTTGTTGAGAATTGTAACAGTTCTTATATTACTAGACATATCTCCTCCGACCTTTATAATTCTAAAAAACAGGTTTCATAGAATATCGTTTTAGACATTCAAAACGCATTTTCATCCCGTAAATTTTAACATGGTGATTTTTAGAAACCCTAAACGAAGGTGGGAAATGATAAATTATAAACTTGTCGTTTCCGGAGCAGAAACAACCTTAACACGGCATTTTTCATAATATTCGCCACACAAATCTTGGCGACAAACCGAAGTCCAATTTCCAAAACAGTCCAGTCTTGAAGTTCCCTTAGATGAATTCGAAACTTCAACCAGACTGATCTTCTTTATTATCTTTTTCCTCTTGGCCATTATTACACTCAACAATTTTATTCTGTAACCTGGAAACACCCAGTCCTAATAATATTTTGACAGAACAGTATGGACATAAATTTTCTAAAAATTTATTGAAAAATAATTCAGTATATTCAGTTCTACAATCAGGACAAAACAGTATTCCAGACTTAGAATAATCAGCTTTTTTATTACTAGACATTAAAAACCTCTTTTACCTTTGTGAACTTTTCCTTTGTAAGAACCTACCCCAGTTATTTGTTTTTTCCTCATCTCTCTTTTCTTGAGTGTATCAGCCCGTCTATCAACAATAGAATCCTGGACCAAACCGTGTACACCGACCATACAATGAGCTATATCATCCGAATCAATTCCTCTCTTTTTACCTTTATTTGGGTTATATACTTTTTTCAAGTCCGGAGACCTGTTAAGCTTCATCATTTCCACTATACCGACTCCTTCACCTGACATTTCCAGTTGAGATCTTCCTAATATTAAGTTACCTCTGTTATCTACATTGAGTTTGTCCTCTTCATCAGGAGGAAGTAAACTAACTTGATTATTATATGCCATTCGAACAAAAGTAACAAAATCATCTACCTTTAAGCTGACTTTATAAGACGATATTCCCATATCTCTTGTCTGCTGGATAGTACTATCACTACTCCACCGGTCAAAACACGCTGCCACCACATTTATTCTCTTTTTCAGATTGCTAATTATATTAATAATACATTGGAACCATACATCTCTGTCGTTAGTAGGAACTATACGCATAACAAAATCAATAATAGTGACTAGAATTTCTCCTGGATGATCTCTGGAAGCCATAGGTTTTGGTGGTTCCATAAGAGCTTTGGATTTTAAACCAAGAGCCATTGGACTATCAGCCTTAAGGCCAAACCGTTCCATACCTGGACCTATAGGTTCTATTCTTCCCTTGGCCTCTGGAACAAAATTCTGTTCAGCTAACCCTGATTCCATCCATTCTCCATGCCCACACGCTAATGAGAAACTATCAAAGTTTACACCAGCATCACCAAATATATAATGAGGAACCCTAGGAATCAATTCACACTCAACTAAATTAGCCGCTACATAAAGCGCACCAGTCTTATCAGTTCTATACTCTTCCTCGAAAGAAGCTATTGGACTCCGTTCATAGTTAATAGCACCCCAAAACCTCAGTGGATCTAACACTAACGGTGTAGCTGCATTTGGTGGATTGGCACCAAAATCACGTTCAGCACCTATCGGGTCTTTCTCAAAGTCATCATCAAAAGACTTTCGAGGAAGAAATGGGTTAAATTCCCATGTAGCACAATGCAAGCCATAAGTGTTTTTAAGTTCACCGGCTTCAGTCTTCCTATAATGAAGCATTGCCGGATCATCTTGAGAAATCGGTGATGTGACGTTAGGCATCCACCCAAAAGGTGGTAAATACGTTTTCTTTTCGAATAAATAACCACGAACTGTAGCTAATGAAGTATTTAAAACTCTATAAAGCTCTTGTGAAGATCTTGAACTTCCAGTGTCAATAAGCCGTGCCCATTCGTCAATAGAAGCAAGCAACCTAGTTTTACCAGCTATACCGGAACTATCAGATGCAACTCGATTATATCGAATTTGGAGATATCCATCTTCAATTCCATCTTCGTTTAACTTATATTTCCATGGGTCCATACTCATCTGCTTTTTAGACTTATCTTGAACCCAAGTCATATACCTTTTAAGCCATGGAGAATTTTTACGCATCTGTCTATATTTAGCATAAACAGTCTTCTCGACCTGTTCAGCAGTAGACGCTGCAAAAGTGACTTCAAACGTCTCAGATTTTTCCTGTCCAAAAAATGCCTGTAACGCACCAGGAGCTTTAATACCTATAGTAATACAAAGATGCTCAACATATCCACCAATATGAGCCGCTGTGTATGACTTACCAGCACGCATACCAATAATTAGGATCATCTCGTTATAAGGTCTAATAATACCATCAGTAATAAATTCAAACATAGTATTACTACATTTGGGACAAACAAAGTCTTTATGTTCTACACTCCATATTAGAAGAACTTCTGATTCTAAATACTCCCTAGACTTACCCCACACACTCATAGCTTCTGGATCTTGAGAGTTACAAACCACACATCTTAAATTGAAAGCGTCTCTTAACGTTTGGTATTGACCCCAATGATCAAAAGTAGATGGAATGTTCCAATAATCAACATCGGTAACCCATTCAATTATATTAGGAGCCGGTCGTTGAAGATACTCCATCTCCTTATCAACTGTAGATACACCAGTTATTATAGAGTCATCTATGGTTTTATTAAGTCTGGAAAGGTAATCTTCGAAAGGTTCCATTATTATCCACGTTTAGTATGCCTATGTTTGTTTCGGTCACGCCTCATTCTCTTCAAAATCTTACGACCTTCCACTAGAAAATGATGTTGCTTTTTGCTCAGACGTTTAGGTCGTTCTTTCTCTGGTTCATCTTCCTCGTCTATAACTTGTAAATGGTCGCCTATAAGAGTATCCCCATATTGTTGAAGATTATTACCTATAACTATTCGACTCTTCATTATTCGACCTTATCCAAAAAGAAATTACTAACCATTAGTTTATCAATAGTAGTAGTAAACTTGACTTTCGGTAAGTCCTCAGGTACTTGATATGGCTCTCCATCTACATAGAACTTAGTACCCACGAGAGGCACTTGAAGGGCCTTCGGGACCGTCAGAATTGCAACAGCTATGGAGGTCCCCATTTTAAAGTCTCCGGGCAAAACAACCCTACCGATGGGCTTCCCAACAGCATCTCGAACTATCCTATCCTGTTTAAAATATTTGGGTGGTGTCATCATTAACCCTGTCATTTTATATTGAAGTTTTTATAAATTTGATTAATGATTTCTGGAATAACAAACTTCATATTCTCACCAACTCTACCACGAATCAAAGCTATAACTTGAGCAGGAACCGAAGAATCTGGTAATGACTGAACTAACAAAGTATTTGCTTCATCCGTGGCCTTAATTAGATTTTCAATAAAGTTGCCTACAGCTGTTTCCACTGCACTACGTACAGCCAATTTGGTAACATGTTCACTTGATTGAAGCTTGATTATATTTTGTTTCAAACTCACCAGTTCAGTCGTTAACTTTTGAATGTCTTCAATATCACGAATATTAAGTCTTTTTCCAGCATTCTTTACATCTTGTTCTTTTACTTGTTTACTATAAGCTCTTAGTTTATTTTCAATAAGTTCAACCATATCAACAATGACAAGCTTACCAGAATCATCCGGTATTTCCGAAGATACAGAGTCGGCCACAGTCTGTTGTTTCTTGTCAAAAGCAGTGGAACCTCTTTCCACGCCGGTTGATAATGTGTTCCTCAATTCAGATTTCATTTTAGCAGCAGTGGATATGTGTTTGCTAAAATGATTCGAGAAATTGGCATTATTAAAAATTGGTAATTTATTCTTCTTGTCGGATTTGTTGTTATGAGTTAGTATTTGCGTATTAAGCCACTTAACAACCACAGTCCTACTAATTTTTTCGGTTAGTATTTGGTTATGTACTTCAACCCACAAGTCTTGATTTTGTTTTAAGAGGTTACATAATTTGCACTGAAAATGAAGCTGTGCAGCCATTTTGTGTCTTGATACTCCTGTTCGATTTTAAAATTACCAGAAGGTGTTTTATTTGGTTTTTATTGGGACACTGTTAGACTTTGTCCAGCAGTATTCTATTAAGTCGTTGAATCGCTCTATTATAACTTCTCCAGTATAAGAACAAACTTTTTTCACACAGTATGGACAATCTTTACAGATAATTGCACCACCGACAAGTGGTTCGAACTGATTTTTCCCGAGAGCAGCCGATTTTTCTCGCATCTTGAGAGCCGAATTTGTGTCAGGAAGCATCCCCGCAAACTCATTTCTTTCACCAGTGTCTTCTACCGTAAGAGTATAACCTTGTGCTTTTGCAGCTTTAGCAAACTCTGAAAAAGGCATAGTTACACCATCAGCCCCTAATGCATCTATCATATGAAAGTATGGCTCTTCTGCTTCTTTGTCGACATAGCCATCGTTGTATGTAGTGCAAACTCTCTCACCTGTTGGTATACATTGCACTACATACCTTGGCCTGTCACCATAGTCACTTTCTCTATTTATTCCCAAGAATGATGTATCCTCGGTCATCCGGATTAGGCTGCCTATTTCAGTTATCTTAGTCATTTTTGCTCTCCTAGGCTACAAGTTACCAAAAGCGTTTTAGAATACATTCGAAAATAAATTATAATATCTAACAATATGTTTAGAGGTACAGCCGATTTTCCCTTGATAATTATCTTTTTTTCTTTTTTTCTTACGCGTATACATGTTTTTCCCAACCCACAGAAGATCCCAGGGGAAAGAGAAGAAAATGGGGAAAGAAAAAGGGGAAAAGGGGGGTTCTTAGGGGGGAAGAGGGGGAGAGGGAAGGGGGTAGTCTCGGAGATACAGTTTCTCAAAAATTCTTAGCGAATTAATTTCTGAATATTATGAGGTGAATCAGAAGGGTACTTCTTCTGAAGATACATCCAAATTACCAGAAGGGTCTACGACGGTGTTTTCAGACGTTAATTTCCTAAGTTCCTTCAGACATTTCAAGGCGTTCTCTAGCTGGCTGTAAGCCTTGTTTCGGCACGTTCCTTCGATTACTACTTCCATTGTTCCGTAAATGTGACTTTCTATTTCGTCTAGCTTTTGGTTTATTCTTTTCATCATTGGTTATTTTCTCCTCATCAATGATTGTGTCTAATGCTTTTATTAGTTCTTCACAATCTTCAAAATCAAGATGAATCAGAACTTTCCTACCAGCCGACCTCTGTTTTAGATAATGATCAAACTGGCCATCTAACTTTTGTTTCGTACAAAACAATGACTGCATATCTAGTTCTTTTTGTTTAGATTTTATTGTAAATGGTTTGGGTGGCTTTTCTTTTTTAGCCATAAATTCTCCTCCTTTAGTAGTTCTCCATTACCATAGCATCACTTCTTCTATCAGCAAAGTCACTAATACTAGGTGTGTTATCAGGATTATCTAAATTCAAACAATCCGAACATACACGTTTCCCTTTAAATCTTAGTGTTTTTTTCTCTTTGTGACAAATATTACAAACTTTGTTGGACCATACTTTTCTACCTCGGTTATTAGGATTCCTCTCACCATTAGTATGTTTTTCAATCATTTTAAGTCCATCTTCAGCTATATTATAGAGATACATTCTGCTATCTTCAGATGAAGTCATTCTAACCACTAAACCTTCAGAAGTTAAAATTCTTAGATGATACTTTATAGTTGAAATAGGAACTTCACCTTCCAATTTAAATCGAATGTTTCTCAACAAAACGAAACTCTTTTTGCTAAGTGAAAGCTCCTTAATTGCTTCCATTATTATTTTCTGTGTTTCAGTCAAATAGTCCATATACTGTCCTCCTATGTTCATTATAAATTACTACAAGCATACCATCTAAAAGTATACCACG
>PJEL010004360.1_pt1 | contig 11717 bp, 9 predicted proteins | sample 1853271 | NCBI WGS metagenome assembly PJEL01 (sample SAMN08108733, study PRJNA415343) | Invertebrate metagenome, whole genome shotgun sequencing project. | host: Globobulimina | place: Sweden: Gullmar Fjord | collected 2015-08 | reverse complement strand
AGGGAACGTATCTCTTGGTTTTCAGATATCATTGAAGGCCTCCATCTCTTTCACAGAGAAGATAGTAGTAGTACTAAAGAAGAAGCATGGGGAGCAGCTGAAGGGAGCCTCCTAGGTCATCATCAGGCCATCCTGGAAGACTGTCTTGAGGAAGAGGCAGGAATGAGAGCTTACGCTTGCCACGCTCACTATTTTGCTGTGGATCCTGGAGCTAAGAGCAGAATGGGTGGAGGAGGAGCTGGCTGTCTGCCTCATATTTTTCCTGATACTGCGCTAGCATCGTCTGACGCGTTGTGTGATTCTTCATTGCTCTTGGGTGATGATGCTGGCTGCTTCCTTCCCTTGTCGGAAGTGGAGGCCATGGCAGCAGATGTAAAAGCCTTGGTGTCAGCTTCACGTGCTTTGTGTACATTATATGCCCGGCAGGCTTCTCTCATGCTGCTTGTTAATTGTTCTTCTGATGTCGTACGGGGCATGGTCATTGACGGGAGTGGAGAAGAGGAGAAGAGGAGCCGAGCAGAACTTATAATGAAACTGCTTCTGCTTTCAACTGCCGAGGCCTCCGCGGATACCACCACCACCACCACCACCATGGGAGCAGCAGCAGTTTGTGATAATGGCAAAGTTCTTCTGCCTTCAGCCCTACTCGCTGGAGGAGTCAGAGCCCAAAAAGCGCTGTCTTGTGTCGTAAGAGATATATTAGTGATGGATCATCATCTATCTAGCGGGCGGCCTGTCCACCCATTTTTATATTGCACTCTCACAGCTTGTGTTGCAGAGCAAATTGTAAAGGCTTGCAACCGGCGGTATGCAAATCATTCTGTGTATCCTGTGGTAGCAGGCGGCATGCACAACGTCAATGAATTGCTATTTAGCAGCAGTTCTTCTTCTCGTAAACTATTTAGAGGTAGAAGGTCCGCTGTCAACATCACAAGTAAGCGTCCCAACTGGGCTAATCGAAGGCGATTGGTGGTGGCTCATAATGGAGGATTAGTAACACCCATTATGGATGGTAATGTTGTTTCTCGTCCCAACGTGGGCGTAGCACTGTGGATTTCGTCCATTATACTTGCACAAGTGTTCAATAATAGTAGTAATTACAGCAGAGGAGGTGGAGAGGAGGAGAATGGTACATTGATCTCCACTGCTAGCACTGATATTTGCCGTTTGTGGTCTCTGTCATTTATCTCCCCAAATGTGTCTCTCAAGCTTTTGGGCTCTGTGGTTGTATCAGGGATATTACAGGTGGGTGGTCAGCGGTGCTCTTTATGATGTAAATTTGTTGTTTGTTGCACTTGCTAGCTACTAACGCAGTGTGTCTGTTCCTTTTGTTGGTCTCTATCTTCTTATTCAGGGCCTATCCAGTTTGGCACTAGCACTACCGAAACAGAATAGTAAGAGGTTGGAGGCCCTTCTCAATGCATTGGATGCTTGCCTAACTGATATCCCTGCCAGTCGTCTTTACAGTGCTTTGTTAGCGCGGTTGTGGGCTGAGCGTACATCTACACCTATGTTTAGCCGTTTCCTGCAGGGCCTAGTGGAGATAAATGCTTCCATTCATATAGCCAGAATTCTTCGCGAGGACAAGGGTGATGACTTTGGTCTTGATGCCCCACGTAATGAGATTGGATGGATGTACCCTCCCCCTTCCATTCCCAAAAGATTAGACCCTCCGTCTTTGCCTTTGCGAGTTTGGAAGAGATATTGTCACGAATGGGATGAGGGCTTTGTGCTGTCCTCTGAGGGCTGGTTACTCTGGTCTGGCCGTGTGACCCAAAGCCCTGTGCACTGGGACAGATGCAATAGGCCTCCGCGTTGTAGAAGCAGCAGCAGCCCTTCAGCTGCTGGTGGTGACATCACCCCCCCACCCCTCGTTCCTGGTTGTTTTGTTTTGAAAAAGGAAGACTGGAAAGATGAGTACGTTGGAAAATGCCCTCATTTGTCCTCCCACCACCATGTTGCAGTAGCTACTACTACTACTACTACAGATGTTTCTGAATCATCGAATGGAGATATGAATGATGAAGAAGGAGTTGGACACAGTGAGGGCGGTGGCGCTAGTAACGAGGATGAAGAAGGGTGCTGCTCTCAAACAGCAGCAGCAGCAGCAGCATTAGATGTAGATAGTTTTGCAAGTCGTCCATCATCAGTAAACAACAACTCCTCCTCCCCGCTTCGCCAGAGTTCTTCTGCACATAAAGATGAAAATCGTAGCAGCGACGATGATCCATCATCATCCTGCCTGGTAGTGGTAGGGTCGGTGGTAGAGATCGTACCTTTAGGTGGGTTGCCTGGTGGTGGGAGACGAGTTGAGTGGCAGGATGGATCAGAGGGCATTTACAAATGGGGTGCTGAAGGTTGCGTTGACCTAATTCACATTCAATTTGACTCGGATGGATGTATAGAGAGGTCCTTTCCACCACCGGAGCTCCCTGAAGATAGGGCGGCATGGAGTGGTTTTGGTGCAAAGCCATCTTGGGGTGTTTTGTTGCGCATGCGTCCTGGACCAAGGTTTGAAAACCAGAACGAGAACCGCTCTACTATTCACAGTAATACAGCAACAGCAGTACCATTTACAGGTGTTTTGGAATGGCCGGATTTCTCTGCAGCTGTGGCTGTAGAGGGTGAGATGAGTGCTGATGGCAGCAGTTTGACTTTCTCAGAAAAAGAATTGGTTTACGGCGATCCATACATGGGATGGGAAGCAAGGTTTGCCATGCCGGGTTACGTGTCAGGAACCAGCTACCACCTACTTACTGTCATCGGGGGGGGCAAGAATTTGCCCCCATCATCTTTGAATGGAATTTCTACGGGCATTGCAAAGCTTCCAGGGAGTTGTACGGACGTTACTTGTGATGTGACACTTTCTAATGAAGATTTGTTTTCATTCGATGTTAGTACCTGCCACAGTTCTATTTCTGTGAGCAGCGATGGGCGTTTGGCCACCTGTACGGGGTGTGACCGCGGTATGGTGTACGGTAATGTTGGTTTTTCTTGGGGTGTGCATTACTGGGAAATAAAGGTGGTGGAAGGAGAGCCTGGGTGTATTTTTCTAGGTGTTGCAGAAAAGTCACCGCCCAGCCAGCACATGACAGAGTGGCATGGGATGGGGTTTATAAATTACCGGGCATCGTACTGCAATGGTATTGAACGTGTCTATGGCGAGCACTTCAGCAGCGGAGACACGGTTGGAATTCGTCTTGACATGGATCGCGGTGTTCTCGGTTTCTATCTAGATGGAATGAAGTATGGTGAGCACGTCACGATTGATTTGGGGGTAGCGTTTGAAGAACTGCTGGAAGGTAGTTCACGGGTTTTACCTCGAACCCTGTTCCCCATTGTTGGCCTTAACAATTGTGGTGATCGGGTTGCTTTGTCTACCAAGTGGTTGAGCACCCCTGGCTGCCACCCTGAAACACTTTTGGATAATGCAATGGCAACTGCCAGGCTTCTTCAATGTTGGGAGGCTGAGGCTGAGGCTGAGGCTGAGGTTGACACTACTACTACCTCACCTGTTTTGACAACGACTGGTCCTCTCAATTGCGTACGACAGTTTCCCAGGTGGTTTCGTGTGGAGGCCTGGCAATTCTGGCTACGATGGCGCAGTGGGAGATGGAGAAGGGTTGGCACACGTGTTCAGAATGGACCTCGGGTTGACCTGGACATGTCTCCAAGAGCGTGTGCCAAAGCGAGCTTCCTTCTCGGTTTGGGTACTCTTTTGTTTAGCGGAGACATTGTGCGGGTAATGCATTCCTGTGGCAGGCCCCTTGAACAGCCGGAGTCGTGCGTGGTGCTAGGTGCCTTGGGGAATAAACTATTTTACCGTTTAGAGAGTCAAAAAAGTGACAATGCGTTTACAAGCGATGGCAGCTTAGCAGCTGCATGGTGCTGGACTCCGCATGACCTTCCAAGCGTGGGTGCTGTTACTGTTCTCCGTCGTGGAGATGGTGTTCCTGATTCTGCCTGTGCCTTGACTCTTCCTCGGCTTCGTATGCACTGTGGCGGTTGGCTACGTGTTGTGTTTGAGGGAGGTGCTGCCATTCGCAACGGAGTTACTGAACAGTCTCTTGAACTTGGTGTTATCCCGCATGGAGCTGTTTTTCTCGCCTCATCATGCCACGAGTGTTCGTTTGGCATTAGGCAATTTTTTGTTTGTTACGACGGCATTCACGGCTGGGTTTGTGAGAAGATGTGTAGTGGTGTGGAGGAGACTGTGCTACGTCGCATGACAGATGAAGAAGCAGTAAATTCAGGCCACGATCTGGATGATGTTTCTGCTACGGCTGCTACGGTGGGGGAAGGGGAAAGTGTATTTGAGGACGTAGACGATGCAGTTGAGGAATGGGTTCAGATGGTCAAGGAGTTAGGGTGCACTGCCGTAAAGTGGCTGAACATGTGTAATCATCCTGATGATTCGCTCGAATCCTTTGAGTCTGCTTCTTGCAGAGATGAAGTTTGGACGTTGGGTGCGGATTTCAGCATCGTTCAACTCCTGAATGAAGTTGCCTCCTGCTGTGCAACTGACCCTGTCAATGTTCCATTTGCGAGGCTTGAGAGTGCTTTTATGGCGGTTCATGATTCTTTTACCTCCGGCGGCGCTCAAAGACTACAGGATCCTCTGGAGCGGACGATTCACTCAGTGATTTTTGGTGAGGAGGAGGAAGGTAATAGTAGTAGTTCGTCGTCTCTGGCACGGCTAGCCCCCGGCCTGGTTCTTGCTCGTATGGCAGTTCTTTTGACTTTGAACTTGCGTATCGTTCGGTCATTGCCATTTTTCTCGCTCTCACTACCTGAGAAAGAGTGGGAGAATAAGGTTAATAATACCATGGAGCCTAGAGGCTGGGCACCTGTGTGCATAGCTCGAAAACTGAGGGATATGCGCAGACTTCTGTTTACTGCTACAAAGCAAGTATTTTGGGACTCGCTTATTGATGCCTCAACCACTCCCACTCCACTGAACCATGATGAGTACGAGGATCCGCGAGAGATTCGCGTTATCAAAGTGAATCGCGTGAAAGCGGCTCCTTCTCGTCTTTGTGCAATTTCAAACCCGTCTGAGCGATGTAAACAGAGTGTCTTTGGTCAGCTTCACAGGGAAATGAGAGGATGGCCTGCTAGTACATTTCGGCGAGCGCACGTTGGCAAGGGCCACGGTGGCCAGCGTCGTGCCTTCAAGGTGAAGTTTCTTGGAGAGGGAGTGGATGACTACGGTGGACCATACAGAGCTGTGTTTGAACAAGTAGTGGATGAGCTACAAAAGGATAATCTTACTCTGAAGCCGGGACAGCCCGTGGAGAATGGTTGCCTTTTACCCCTGCTTGTACCCTCTCCAAACCGTGTGGCAAGGGTGGGTCGAGAGCAAGGGAAGTTTTTGCTTGCCCCGGGTCCCATGGTAGACGTGGTTTTCTCTGGGGGCGTTTTAGAGGAATCAGCTTGTTTCTTGGGCAAGCTATTGGGTGTAGCGGTTCGTCACGGCCTCCAAATGGGATTGGACTTGACGCCTTTGGTTTGGAATCCCTTGGTTGACTTACTGGTTGGCCCGGAGCTTCTCGAGACCGTTGATCATATTACTCATCGATTTTTACGGGACGTGGAATCTATGGGTGCAGCACTTGAGTCTGGGGAGATTAATACTTTTCCCAAAGAGTGGGATCACGTAACTATGTCGGCCCACCTTAGCAATAATCAGGAGGTATGGTAGCATCATGGCTTGCTTCTTACATTAGAGTCGTATTAGCACCAGCTTGAGATGATTGATTGTTGTGTGTTTTTTTCTCTCTAAATATTATTTTGCTTTAATCTTCGTGTATTGCAGCAGTATGCGTTTCTTTTGGGTGTGATTGTTATTGTATTGTGTGAACAATGCCCCTCCTGCTGCTTAGGGTTAGGGTTAGGGTTAGGGTTAGAATAGAACGTCATTGCATCAATATTATTGGTGTACAATAAGGTTAAGATTTAGGATTTAGAGCACTAGACACTTTATTCTAAGCCAAGCGGCGTGAATGAATGCCTATTGACACGCTGATTTTCTTATATGTCATCAGGTGCCATTGGTGCCCTATGGTCATAATATTCCGCTATCACGGGACAATTGGAGAGAGTACGTCGAAAAACTTCGTCACCTCCGGTTGACTGAATCAAGCACCACACTTCAATCCTTTCGGGATGGCTTGGCCACGGTGTTGCCTGTTGGGATTTTCCCTCTCTTCACCGCCGAGGAATTGGAGAGCCTAATTTGTGGAGTGCAGAACATTGATGTGAGTCTTCTACGCAGCTGCACGGAGTACGATGGTGTCTCACTGGATGATCAACATGTCTTGGCATTTTGGGAAGTACTGGAGGAAATGCAACCTGCAGAGCGGACTGCTTTTCTGTGCTTTGTTTGGGCTCGTTCCCGTATGCCATCTTCTGCTAAGGTAGCGTTGCTGCTTTCTCTTTTCCCGTGACCTCGCTCGCTCGCTCTCGTTGCCAATTTTCCTATTATGACATATATACATACTGTTACCTCCCTCCTCTTTCTGCAGGACTTTCCAATGTGGTTTAAGATACAGGCTCCACAGGGTGGTGCCAAAGATTCCCCTGATGAATATCTGCCTAGTGCCCAAACATGTTTCTTCAGTTTATGTTTGCCAATTTACACCTCGAAGCATATTCTACGTGAAAAGCTATTGTATGCCATAGCTAACAGCCCTAATATGGATGCTGACGTGCGATTGAATTCAACTGAAGGAGCTTGGGGCTAGTCGTGTTTGTTGTCGGACCACACCAGCCAATCGTTTTACCAGCTCACTCTCGGCGTGTAAATTATAAAAACATGTTTATATATGATTATAATAATTGGACGAAATGTGTTGTTGCCACTTCTTCCAAGCCTGAGGCTGCTGAATTGTTTCAGTCGTTGTCGTATCGTATCACACGGAAGAAAGAAATTAATGAAGAATGCATACACACTGCTATTCAAATTGAGCAGCGGTTGGTTCAGTTGCATTGCTTTGCTGCTGCTGCTACTGCTTTCCCATTAACGAGCAAAATACAACTGGTTCCACTTTTGATTTGGCCACTCTAAAGGATGGATGGTGCTGCAAGATCTGCGAAGAACCCTTAAATGAGTGTAAGAGCACGCATTGCAAGTGCATGCTTCTCGTTAGCGTGGGGCAACCGACATCATTTGCCTCTGTTGTGGTTATTACTACTGCCACGCTTATAGAAAAAGGTATGATGCAACACAATACAATGTAGAAGAGGTGCACACAACAACTGCACTTAAATCGATCAATCGTGACGTGGTGTCATGCTGATGCATTTCTTATTTGTTGTTGCCTTGAAGAACCATATTCTGAACCACTTGCCGGGAATCACTCAGTGCATTTAGGGCTAGCTAGAAAATACACTCATTCAATATCTATTGTGATGTATTGTCACTTTATGAACCGATCCAGCAATATACATTCAGCCTACAATGATCTTTGTCTTGTCAGTCTGCCTAATGGTACACAATTTCTACAGCCATTATGTGAGGGCCCATTTCCCTGCGCTACTCTGTCTAGCGTAAGAGCTAAAAGCCTTCACTCTTGCCGAGGGACCGAGGTCTACATTAAATACCCACAGTCTGCCGGCTTTTCAAGTCAAGTTGTGGTAGTCCAGCTGTACTCTCTCAGCCAAGTCAGCAGCTTTATCAATGGATAATAGGCCATAAATCCCTGCTGATATAATACTATTATTGCACTTTGTGGTGGCGAGAGTATTGAAGAAGTGCTCGACGAGGGCAAAGCGTGAGGATATCTTCAAGCTCTGAGAGATTAACTATTATGTAACACTATATATTCTTTATACTAGCACCACTAGTAGTAGAAGAAGAAGAAGTATTAGAATCCACTGAGAAAATTGAGTAGTAGGCAGATGAGTCCTCATTGTGCTCTGTCTCCATCGAATTTGTAGAATTGAAGTTGAAGTAGGTGTAAGGGTCTCCTAAGTCTCTGTAATTTGTTATATCAAAGCTGCTGTATTTGACAGTCTCTGTTTTAAGTGCACCACAAGAAGCCTTCAGCAGAGACAACTCGTCACTGAAAGTCGAAAGGATAGTGTAAAGCTCTGGGCGCTGTTCGCTATTACTATTCCACATTTCCTGAGAAAGAAGCAGCAAGTTCACATTATTATTACTGTTATACGATCACTTTCACATTCCAATCTCACATGAGGAGAGAGAGAGACGACTTGCCTTTAGTAGAGGAAATAAGAAGCATGGAATATTCCAATCCAATGGAGGACGCAAATTGTTTGTAGCAACCTCCCATGCAGCAGCTGATGAGCTCAGATGTTTGAAGGGTTGCGTTTTGGTGTACAATTCATAAACTGTTATGGCATACGAGTAAATATCACTCTTTGTGCTTGATGCATGACCACTGTAGATCTCTGGCGCCATATATCTCAAATTTCCATTTCGGCTGCTATTATCTCCCACGCATCTACTGAGTCCAAAGTCTACGGTAGGTGGCATACGAAATAAAAGCGTTGTAAAAATTTGAAATATGAATATGTAGTCGTAGTACATAGGTTACGCCAGCAGCTTCCTTACCAGTGATCTTGGCCAAAGGAGTATGTGAGTCAGACACAGCTAATAATTCAAGGTATTCACAACCCCCAGTAACAAGGATGTTAGCGCTCCACACATCGTGGTGCAAAATATGCTTCCCGTGGATGTACGACAGGCCTTGGGCAACACCCATTGCAATGCGAAGCATAACAATTTCAGATAATCTAGGAACATTTGAGGAGGGTTTATACAATAGGTCATTCAGAGACCCCCAAAGTAGCTCAGTAACGATGAGTTGGTTTGGAGGTTGTGTGTAGCCATATATGTAGACCTTGAAACATTGGAAAGGGAGGTCACAGGGGAAGGAAGAAAAATGAGAGGGAGCAAGGCATACACAGCGTGTTTGTTGAACAACCTACCACATTGGGGTGTCGGAGCTTCAGCAACATCGCAACCTCCTGCTCAATGACACAATTATTACCCTACGACATAGTGAAGAGTTACTATCAAATAAAAAAGGACAGTGCTGGTACTTGACAGAACAACAAAAATAGGAGACTTACGTTTTGGGGGGGCTTCAAACATTTCACTGCCACCATTTGACCATTGTATCTTGCTTTGTGCACATTTCCATGGCACCCTTTACCCAATAACACAGAGAGTTGTAGCTCTATGTCGTTTGGTGAGATTTCGAATGACTCCACTGTAGGGTTGATGGTAATGTCAGATACAGACTTCTGATGAAGAACAACTCTTGGTGATGTCGATGATGTTGACGTGATAGATCCAGAAAAGTCATGGCTAAGGGTATTGCTGATAGAATGTATTGATGGCACGTCGCTTAACGATTTCGCCAAGCAATGATCTTGCCCATGACTTTTCTTTTTTTCCAGGCCCATCCCATTATTACCCTTCCCATTAACCTTACGGTTCCACCACCAGTCCATCCCATTATTACCCTTCCCATTAACCTTACGGTTCCGCCACCAGCCCACCCTTCTACAATATAAGAGTGAGCATACAAGCACAACAAAGGAGATGGTGGGGACCAAGATCAAAATAACTAGCAAGTAAGTTGGGGTACTCGATCCAAGTGTTGGCACACTAGGCAAGACTTCAAGTTCATTCCCCAGTTCAACAGAGCTCAGGTATGCTTCAGTAGAGATTTGCACTGTGGACAATGTAGAAGTTTCTATATTTGCACTACTACCAGCCAAAATTGCAGTCGTTCCATTCTTTGCAAGAGCAATATCATTCAGTCTCCCTGTGGTACCAACATATGGTTTAATCCACAGGTCCCAGTTTGCTGTACGGACCCCTTGCACCATTTGTTTATCCGCACTTCCATTTCTAGAGTAGTAACCAACTAGAAGGACTTCAGCTCCTTCTGCACTTAGTTTCATATTTCTTATGTATGGTTCCCCCACCAATTCATCGCCTACTAAGTGAGTAGCACTGCTTACATGGCCATCAGTACTTGTGAGACTTTCCAAAGCCACATACATGATTTCGTTGCTCATTACATTGCCTGATAAGTATATCATGCCATCATTGCCAAGTACCATGCCTCCAAGCCCCATAAATGTCGCGTCTAGAGCTTCTTCATCGTCAAACGAGTTGAACAAAATGCCATCAGCACATGAAGACATAGTCCAAACAAGATGCCACAAATGGTCATCAAGATCAAAACGCCGGACAAAAGCACACAATGCTCCAGTGCTTCTTACAGTTTGCATCCCGGCTATATAGAAGGCTTTGTCCGTATTGGAAAACTGCAATACGGTCGGCAAAATGTTAAGAGTCGCTGATCCCACACTTTTATGCCACGCATATTTGCCCGTTTCATTTATTGCTAAAAGGGCAATATGCATATTTGTTTCAGTAACCCAAGTTGCACCTCCCGCATATATATATACAGCGTCACTACCCTCCTCATCAACTTCATTAAACGTTCCAACACTATAGCATATGTCATGGTAGTTTGGCCCAAATTTGTAACGTGTGGACCACAAGAGATTTAGCGATTCATCAAATCGGGCCACATACATGTCAGTGCTATTGTTCCCACCACTACCATCACTAATAGTACTATAATCGGGATTATCCATCACAGTAACGGATTCATCGCTCCCCCATATGCTTCCACAGATGATGATGCCACCCATCGGATGTGCCACAATAGACCGGCCATAAACAGTGGCTGAGTCTCCTACCATTGTAAATGTTGCAGTGGGGTCTGACAGATTATTGGACTCAAACTTTTGTATATACATGGAAATATTGTGCATTTGGTCTGGGTACATGGATTCCTCAAGTATTTCGCAGTGCTGAACATCATCATTTAGGATTTTGTGCCCCAAGACAAACACGATCTCCCCGATAACAACCGAGTCCAAATATGACTCACAGTAGTGATTGCCATTTTTATCAACCATCATCACGAGATGATCCCTGGAACACAGTCACGTCTTTAAACTAATATACTCCCTTTCCTAGGGATTGCTTCTTGTAGCACTTCAATTTGCCCATTCTTATCCCTCACTACGTAAAATACCGAATCATTATTATTACCTTGCCACCACCATGACATCCTCTCATTCACGTCACAGTCCATAACCCGCATAACTCCCGTATTTCCAGACAGATTCGTTGCAACCTTAACCTTGGACGCTACAAACCACCCTACACTACTATCAATGAAAATTTATCCCCTCACACACTCACAGACAACCCATAAACCAACTCCTAACATGAACCTCAACCCATTTGCACGCTTCATTTGCTTCGATTGGAAGAAAGGGTAATATACTGGATTGAATTAGCGCATCCATCCTCACAAAGATTTTTCTTGGAAAAAGCGTGCAAGAAAACTTGGTTTCGGCACGAATTTGTAATTTTAAACGTGTAAATTTTGAATCATTTGGCCACAGGCAGCCTGAAATGTAAAATATTTCAAATTTCAATCCCAGGGCCACTGAAACACCACCGAAATATTTGAATTTGAAATATTTAAAATTTATATTGTACGATAATAATATTCTTTAGCAACCTCTTGGAATCTGAGGGCCAGCACACTCTTTCTTTTCATCTACTTTCATCATTGACACTATTTGTATCACCAGCCTCAGGGCATATAATTATACCAATATCGGTGTATATTAATCTTAAGATTGAAACACTTCCA
>PJEL010004359.1_pt1 | contig 11719 bp, 9 predicted proteins | sample 1853271 | NCBI WGS metagenome assembly PJEL01 (sample SAMN08108733, study PRJNA415343) | Invertebrate metagenome, whole genome shotgun sequencing project. | host: Globobulimina | place: Sweden: Gullmar Fjord | collected 2015-08 | reverse complement strand
TAAGTTAAATTACCAGATCCATCGACAGAGTAACTTCTGATACCACCATCATCGCAAGCAGCGTAGATGTAAGTTCCATCGCCCCAAACTCCCACATAGTTACCACCTTGATCATCAGTATCTATATGAGTTAGATAACCAGATCCATCGACAGAGTAACTTCTAAGTCCATTTCCGTAACAGCCAGCATAAATGAAGTTCCCGTCTCCCCAAACTCCCTTATAGTTACCACCTTGATCATCACGATCTATATAAGTTAGATAACCAGATCCATCGACAGAGTAACTTCTAAGTCCACTTGCAGAACAAGCAACATAGATGAAGTTTCCATCACCCCAAACAGCTTCATTTTCACTGGTTTGATCATTAGTGTCTATATAGGTCAAGTTACCAGCGCCATCAACTGAGTAACTTCTAAGTCCGTCTTGATAACAGGCAGCATATATGAAATTACCATCGCCCCACACATCACGATAGTTATTACCTTGGTCATCGGTGTCTATGTAAGTTAAATTACCAGATCCATCGACAGAGTAACTTCTAAGTCCACCATCATCGCAAGCAGCATAAATGAAGTTTCCATCACCCCAAACACCTCGGTACTCACCATCTTGATAATCACCATCTATATAAGTTAGATAACCAGATCCATCGACAGAGTAACTTCTAAGTCCACCCCCTCCAGCCGCAGCATAGACAAAATTTTCATCACCCCAAACTCCACGATAACTATCGCCGCCTTGATAATCGGTATCTATGTAAGTTAAATGTCCTGGAGCTTTGCCCTCATCTATATCCGATGTCGCATCCCATACAATATCGGCTTGTGTCGCAAACTCACGCTCTGTGAAAATGGTCGGATCAGATAATACCAATGTGATATCGGCCTGTGTCGCAAACTCACGCTCTGTGAAAATGGTCGGATCAGATAATACCAATGTGATATCGGCCTGGGCTGTGAATGTATTCACTGATACCATATCCGATGTCGCATCCCATACAATATCGGCCTGGGCTGTGAATGTATCTACTACAACCCATGTATCTCTCATATCACCATCCCATGTCGCACGATAAGATCCGCTCTGTGTTATTCTGATAGGATCGTAATCCGTTAACCAGATATCTGATGTGGTATTAAATACAACATTGGGTGATATAGCAAACTCACTTTCTTTATTTAAAAGTGATGTGGTATTAAATTCGATGTCAGACTGTGATATTAAAATTCGTTCCACATTGCCACTTGATGTGGTATTAAATTCGACATCGGCCTGTGAATAAAATTCACGTATTGCATAAATATCAATATCAGATGCCGTGGAAATTTCTATATTCGTGGTAGAATCGAATGACCGCTCCGCATTAAGGACAGACGTTGTGTCAGTTACGATATCCGATTGTGATGAAAAATCCCGACCATTTGTAATATTTGAAACAGTATTAAATTCGATGTCGGCCTGGGCCGCAAAGTTCCAACCACCATTTATATCCGAACTGGTATCAGTTGTTATATCTGCCTGTGAGCTAAACCTTATTGTAATTAAAAAACTCGATGATGTATGAAAGTCTATGTTGGCAGTTGATGAAAATTCCTGGATTTCATAGATATCCGCATCAGATATCGCAAAGTGAACTATTTCTGGAATTGCTGTAAAATTCACTTCCTGTTCGATATTGGATGATGTATCAAAGGTAACGTCAGCACTGGTCGAGAAGTCAACATCCTTTAACATGTCGGAACTTGTATTAAATTCGATGTCGGACTGTGAATAAAATTCACGTATTGCATAAATATTAATATCAGATGCCGTGGAAATTTCTATATTTGGTGCAACTGAAAAAACCATTTCACCATGTAATCGTGAAGTCGCATCAAATACAACATTGCTCTCTGAATAAAAGATCCGTTCTGCATTGCCACCCTGTGATGATGTATCAAAGGTAATGTCAGCGACAACAGAGAAGTCAACATCCTTTAACATGTCGGAACTTATATTAAATTCGATGTCGGACTGTGACACAAAGTTCACGCCACCCGCTATATTTGTTGTAATACTGGTTACCATGTGAGCAATCGTTATAAATTCTCCACTATCACACCAGCTCACCAAACCATCGGGCGCTTCCTTTATTGTGGTTGTGACACAGTCCCATCTGTAACTATTTGTTGGTTCTGACATATAAAAACCTATCCTATTACCAAGCTGTCCCGGTTGAGTGATCGAATAGTGTTCCATAATTGGTAACACCACCCGCCGTACTTGCAATCATTACATCTCCGTCATCGCCCTTTTCAAATCCATCTGACAACCAAACAATACTTTCACCTTCGGCTGGTTGTACGGGGTCAGAAGATTTCTCAAGAAGGGATAAAGCTGGCCATACAGAAACACCACCATTCGCTTCGGCTTCAAGCTTAACCCTACCAGTACCCTCGACACCGATTGTCATATTACCGTCAATTACGTTATGATCCAGGCTCGCGTCGACGCCGTCATGTGTTATGACAAGATCTGATTTGATAGCTATTCCAGTTGCTGTTACCTCGACCGTTTCAATATCATTATAGTAAAGAGAGGGACCACCATCGGGACGTAATGTCATCATTCTATGAGAGCCGCCACCAGTGGCCTCCCCATGGAAATGTACAAGACCGCCTTCGATGTTATTTGTATATGTTACATCGGTCGCGTCATACGTAATTGAACAAACATCACCTATGTTAACTACCCCAGTTAAAATATCCAGACGTCCAGTCCCACTAACATTAGCAACCTCGGTTCTAATTATAACATAACTTTCACCAACTTCATCAACGCCTCCGATTACTTCTACTGAATCGCCGTCGTCATTATCAAATGCATAGATGCCGAAAACTCCGGAATGTTCAACAGTCAATCCACCATAAATATTGCCATTTGCCGCCACGCTATAAATACCTTCAAAATCCATTGAGATGCTTTTCCCAGTCTCAATCGTGTTCTGGATTAAAAAATAATCACCATCAAAAATCAATTCAACGTCGTTGTCATTTCCAAAGATAATGCTTTGATTGTCTCGTGCTACTAAATTTGAACTGTTAAACTTCATCTTACTTTATCCCCCGTGCATTGCTTTATCTTACCGTTGACCAATTTAAAACATAGTCGGACCTGTCCATTGATCCCGAAAATGTCACAGTGAAACCAGTTGTTGTTTTAGCTGATATAACAAAACCATAAATACTTGGAGTGCCAAACAAGGTTGTATTTTCCAATGTACACGTCGGATAATAATTTGTATCTGATTCGGCGACGTTAAATGTTATGGTCACAGAGTTCGCTGAATTTGGTATTGATTGAGTACCTCGTTCTCCAAGTTTATTCAATAGATCATTAATTGATATTTTCCAAGATGCTGATATGCCGTCGTCTAATTCAATTACTTCTGTCCCGGCGTAAGGTAAACTAATCGGATCTAAATCTGATATTTTTTTAAGATCTGCCATATTTCTTTTGTCTCCTAATTTTAACTATCTGAACTTGCGTCTGTTTCTATATTCGCTTTTGAACTAATTGAATTCTCGTTCGTCACGTCCGTATTTACACCAGAACCGATATCAGATTGTGTTGAATAAGATCCAGATGATTCTTTTTCAATAGCGCATATTTCATTAAAAGTATGATTTATATTTGAAAAATCCAAACACCTATCATCATAATCCGTGAACCGAATATTGATAATTTTAATAATTTCTTGATCCTTAATCGGCGGATATAAATACCCTTTAAGTGTAAAATCAATATCAGCCGTAACTGTCCTATCTGTTTCGTCGGAAAACTCATTAGCGATATCTAAATTCATTGAATTTAAAACGATCGATACGTTTCGACGGATGCCAAGTTCCGGGATCTCCTCAACGTAAAAAGTATGATCCGGTCTAAAAAATGTACCGACCTGTTCAATTATTTGCATCATGTCATCGGTATATTCTGCCCATACTGAGAACTGGATGTTAAAATTCCAGGGTGACGGTGCATACATATAGGTATCTGTGGTGCCGTCAAATGATATCGGTATTGTATTCGTGGGTGGTTCTTTGCGCGTGACATCAGGCTGTAGCCCGGTTATTAAGAAACTCATGCGCGGGAGCGACGTGCTGATCCGCTCACCGACTTCTTCTTTACGCTGCAACAAATAAAATAATTTTTGTTTGCCGACATAGCTGCATGGCACCGTCACATCTTTTATTATGACCCCACTTTTATCCCGTCTAACCACGTGGACGTCAGAAAAAATCTGATGGAAGGCAACCACATATTTTTTAACCATTTCCCAATAAAAATAATCTTGACTGAGCATAATTTAATTCCCTTCCTTACCGTGTAAACGGTGCTACACTTGTCCGTGGTCCGAACATTCGAAGGTTTATATCGTCGGTTTCTGTGAAGGATGCCGGAGGAGCCGAATATGTCTGGCTATTATCAATGACCTGATTGAGGGTACCACCGCCGCCTTCCTGTGTTCTTTTTACTGCCTCTAAAAGCGCACGTTCTTGTCTAACTCGCCATTCTATTGCTTCATTTTCAATTTTAGTTGTTGCACTTTCTTTTACAGGAACTTTGATATCAGGCGAAGACTTTCTAATATATTTATCCCACCATCCAATCTCACGTCCTTTTGTTTGTTCGAATTTTAGTCGTTCTAATTTTTGTGCGGCTTGCTCTTTTTTTATTTCATCATAATCCAAACCCGCCGATTCCGCTTTTTTCCTATCGGCCTCATCTTTCCTTTTAGCAATCAGTTTATCTACTGTGGCTTCTGCGTCATCGTCTTCTCCCCACTCTTCCTTTCCGGATGTGTTTAGTAATATTTTATCCATCAACCATCCAAGTGGGTTTGTGACCAACTTATTCCATTCGGCCATAAATTCTTTTCCGAATATTGCATTGGTGACTCCCGTCCACATACTCAATAAAGCATCGAGCATTGCGTCGCCTATCTCAGATCCCGCTTTTTTAATCTGTTCAGGACTTAATGTACCGAAAGATAATTCTGATAATAGATTGGCTATAAAATCCATCGTACCAATTTCTCCAGATACCCAGTCATCCCATTGAGTCTTAAATATCTTCCACGCAGCAACAACCTTATCTTCAATGGAATTCAACATATTTTCAAAAAATTCTTTAGATACCAAACCAAATGTTAGATCAGATAATGTTCTGGATATACCGGAATTAAATTTATCACGGACTGAAGCATCATCACCGGCTTCGGTCCATCCCCTTAAGAATTCAATACCGGCACCGACGGCTAATGCGGGGAGAAAAAGTTTTTTAGCAACCTTTTTACCGAGAGCACCGATACCACCTAACACACCACTTAATCCCCTACCACCGAGTAAGCCACCCAAAAATCCTTTAATAGAGCTGCTATCTTTTACCTTTTCTTTTACCGCTGTTTTTTCATCTTGATCGAGGATGTCTTCAAGAAGGTCATTGGTACGTCGATTAATATTTAAATCAGTTTTACGTTCTTTTTCTTTTAAGAATTCATTTTGTTGGAATGCTTCGGCGTGTGCATTGCCCATCTCAAGTTCCCGTATAACCTCACCGAGTTCTGAAATGACAGCCGCATTCTGCTCCACACTAAAACCCTGGAGTTCACCAAATGTTGCGTTAAACATCCGATCATTTTGTAAAACTATCTGTTTCAGTCTGGCATCTATTAATGAACTAAAATTACCGATGGCCATCTCAGTGTTTTTATTGATGCCAGAAATATCCGGATCATCACCGCTGGCCTCATCGATATTTTTAAGATGTCGATTTATATCTTTTAAAACTCTGGTTTCTTGTGAATCAGGCATTATTTTTGTTCTCGTTTTTTCTTTTCTTCATCCATTGCTTTCAAGGTCAATGCGGTAAAAATTTCAAGTTCGTATGGTGTCAGCTTCATAATTTCCGAATGGCTATAATCACCATATCTCGTCATGTTGAAAATTTCTTTATAATAATTTATAATATTATTATACGACTCAATCAACTCAAGTATTTTAAAAAGTCACGTACAATATAGTCTTCGGTATATCCACATTCTTTATCATGACAAGCGACATCAATTTTTAAAGTCATCTTGATCAACTTGCTTGAGGATTCAAAAATCTTTTTTAATATTGGATGTGTTAACGATATTCTTTCTTTTATCTGTTCGGGTGTGAAGTCGGTGTATATTTCTTTATTCCAAAACACCTTTTTAATTGAATGTGCGGCTGTTTCTAACAACAGATCGGCTTGTGTCTCGATGGCTTCAACCTCGTATAGGAATGACATCTTTACCGGCACTATTTCAAAGGCAAGATCGTCATCTATCGTACAGATGTCCGATACTATTTCTTCATTTTCCGTGATTATATGATCTTCAATATTTATTGATAACTCAATCGGCTTTTCACATTTCTTACATTTGGTCGTTATATCTAAAATTTCACCCTTTGATTTAGACCTTAGATTCACCGCGATTAAAATAAATTCCATTGCGGTCAGGTTTTCAAAATCAATGCCGTTACCACATTCACTAATAACCTTCATGTAATTGCCTACGATGGCCTTGGTATCTTTGGAGTCAATTGCTGTTAAAATATTACGCTCTTGTTCAACGGTATACGGCACAAAGCTGAAAGTCTTTTTCTGAACTGGTAGGTATAGTTCATGAACCGGTAAAACATTAATTACTGGTAATTCTTTCATCTATTTCTCCTTTCAAATAATTTTTTAGCCAAACAGTGAACTAAATACGCTTTTCGCCTTTGACGAAATTAAATTTTTTGTATTCTTTTTGGTGCTAACAGCGAAGCTACGGATCTTTGCACTCGCCTGACCACGAGCATTTTTACTTATTCGTGATGGATTTGAAAGTGCTGTTGTAACCGTGCTGGTATTCATACCGGGAACTGATTTTGTAGCTGTATTAAATGCACCAGACGCCGCTGATTTTGCATTTGTCAAAGCGTTTTGATAAGCTTTATTACCACTGCCCTGAACACCCGAAAATACTTGTTTTGATTTCTCCGCCAGGGCTTCCTCTGTGGCCGGGAAGCCACTGCTCAAATTTGCACCACCGAAAATACTTTTCACAGCGCCCGTCGGTATTTTATTAGCTGAACTTTCAATACCGTCTTTAATCAAATCAATTCCTGTCCCGATGGTGCCCTGAGCCAAACCAAATACAGTATCACGTATAGCCGCAATGCTTAGGCCGTCATCAAATTCGTAATATACGTCATCGTATCTGAACGAAACATTAAGCGTTATTAATTGATCATTTGAATCGGCAGCCAACGCAATATTATCAATATTTACCGGATAGGCGTCAAGGATAATAACCTTTGCCCTCATGTATTGTTTTCTGTTTAATAGCTCGATTTCAATGGTACCGCTGTATTCTTCTTTATAATTAAAGGTACGGCTTCCATCGTTCATGACTAATTTTCGCCAGCTATCAAAAAAGGTCAAAACTTTTAAACCATCATCGACCATAAACTCAAATGGAATCGGATCATAATCGACCTGATTTACAAAATGACGTGGTAGATTATTATAAAAAACAGTTGTGGTGTCGTAGGTCATAAACGGGAAAGTGGCAGCTCTGGCCAAAAAACCAAACTCTTTCTCCCCAAAAATGTTACCTGAAAACGTTACGTTAAAATAGTTGGGTCTGAGAAAATCTGAAAAGGCACCCTTCAGATTCTCTAAAAACATGGTAGCCATATATGAGACTCCTGACTTGACACACTTGCAGAACGTTGTATTATTTGTAACGTTCTGCAAGTGAAATATTATTAACTCAGAATGCTGTCCGTCGATACGATGCGAGTCCAGTAGTCATAGCTGAAGGTCACGACATATTCGGCCAGTGTATCATTTGTTTCATAAGACAAATCAACCGGAGCGATGGAATTCGGCCAGATGCCGACAAAGCTATATTCTGCTATTTCATCGCCGTTGTTATCCAGAGCAACCACTGTACCAGTGCGTTTGTATAGTGCTGATTCAAGACCGACTGCGGCTTCATTGGCTCTGATACTTTCCATCCACGTCTCAAGTGCTGTGCGAACAGAAAAGTCGTTATCCATTATAATGGTGACGCTAAGGTCTTCATAAGTAACGTCCCCTGCAATTTTTGCTTTCATCCCCAAATAAGGTGCCTCGACGATTCCGATGTTTTTCCCTGGAAGCTGTGTGGCCTTACAAAAATAAACGAATTTTTCAGGCATTCCCAGGATTTCCATCTGATACAGATTCGGTCGAAAACCATTGGTTAAAGCGGATTTAAAATCTTCTATATTGATTCCCATGAATCTCTCCTTATTTTTACTGACGGGAGTCAAAATTAACTCCCGCCGTTATATTTTATTTAAGCTTAGCTTAAGCTGATTTACTGATTGTTTCCGTGAAGTCAACACCCGATTTCACATTGACAAATTCAAGTATGATAAATTCAGCCGTTAATGCGGGTTGAATAAAAATCCGCGCCCTGAATTCATTCCGTGATCGAACTTCGGCGGTATTGATGTTTTCATCACATTGTACTTCAAAATTCTCGATTCCCTCTTTGCCCTGGACGTCTCTCAAGAATGGATCAACCATGCCCTTGAACTGTCGTCGGGTAAAAGCTGTATTCTTTTCGAACATAAAATACTTTGCAGCCGTGGCGATCGATTTTTCCAGTATAATGAACAGCCATCTGATATCCAGTCGATCGAAACTTGACGGCCGGGTCAAAAGCGTTTTCTGTCCAAGTAGAACCGGACCATCTGAGGAATCAACCAAAAGCGGATTGATACCGTCTTTATACAGAAGATCGCGATATCCCTTATCCGGGTTTATTGCAAACTTGATGGTGTTTTTTACTATGCCGCGATTGTATCCAGCTCCAGCAATCCAGGCTTCTCTTGTCTGTGCTGTATAGGCCATAATACCTGCACAGTCAGCCGATACGGGCAACCATCGATACTTACCATTGTATGTGTCTTCTTGATACTTCCAGTTCCCAAAAAGTCCCGCATAAGATGTCGAACGGACAAGTTCTGAGGTACGGTAATCAACGATATCGCTAACAGCAGCCGAGACCGAAGACTGACCAACAACATCGGACTGGGGGGGACTGAAATAACCAACACAATCCTTGCGCTCTTCCAGAACGTTGTCAATAATGTACTGTTGGGTTGTAGCGTTAGTCCAGGCACCGTCAATTATCATATTGACGTCCACTTCTTCTGCATTGACAAACATATCAAAGCCAGCATTGATTTCAGAACTCGACGGTGTGGAATTTACACCACCACTTAGTGTGGCAGCTTCAAAACTCTGAATATCGGTTGTGTTTGCTGTGTTGTTATAGGCCAGGATGTAATCTGAATTAGCATAAATGTAGTCGTTAATATAAACGTTTTCATTATCGATCTGTGTACCGTCAACAAGAGAAACAATCCACCGTTCTTCTATATCACCATCCACCATAACAACGATAGCGATTTCATCCGTCTCTGGTGCAAACTCAAATTGATCAACAAAGCTGACACCGGTTTCAACTTCGGCAGTATCAAAATCGGTATCATTTGCAATGGCCACTTGAATGTCAGCACTTTTCACGCCGGGATACTTTGCGAAAATGTGAAGTTTATCATTTGCGCCACCAAATGTCGGTGTGTATGCTTCAGCCGCATCATCATTTAAAATTAAATCCACATTCGCAATGGGGTCGACTGGATTGCCCGTATCTTGACACATGAAACCGCCGTTTTTAGCGGTCGATTCGTCAATAACACGAACCATCAAAAGGATACTCGAATATTGCAAATAGTTAAACGCTGAGAACCAAGAAATATAATTGGTATCATCAGGGTCACCGAAAATGTCAAAAAGTGTTCTGTCATCTGTCATCGAAACTATCTCATTACATGGTCCCCATGCGAACTCGCCAACCATTCCACAAATCGTGGTGGATACGGCAGGAATCGTCAGGGACAAATCGCGTTCTAATATACTAACTGATGGGCTTAACGAAAATGCCATGATTTATCTCCTTTTAAATGTCTAAAAAATTTAACCGTTATTACTATTTACCAACTTAGATAAGATATTTACCAAGTTCCACTCGAAAAAAATATTCCAGTTCCTTCATATGTATCATCGAAACTTGTTATATCAATTCCATCGTCAAGGAATCCTGCTGGCAATAGATCATCTTCTATTTTGCTTAGTTTATTTGTGTTCATAAATCTTTTTTGATCACACCATTGTTCTGTCCAGTCTCTATTGGCCATAAAATAAGAGAACAAAACAAGTGGGGTCACCAAATCATCGTGATCCGTTTCTTCTTCTGCCTGATAACTTTCACGCTTCTTAACATATGTACTGAACTGTGAGATCGTATTTTCATCTAAAACCGTGAGGTTTCCATCCTCTATATTTGATTTAAGTCTGTAATTGCCTGTTTTCTTAGATGCCTTTGTCATTTTTATCCCGAATGCCGCATTATCACCATAAAATAAATTTTCATATTCAAGGTCATAGTTTAGATCATCCAGAATACCGAGACCGATGCTATTCGTTTCACCAATGACAAGCGCATTATTATAAAATTTTCCGATCCTATCAATGATATAAGGCATTTCTGATGGTGCCGTTTCGTTGTCCTCATATACCGCCACCTGCTGCCATGGTACGCCACCTGTTATATCCATGACCTGTACTGTATTGTAATCAAGGCCGACGCCCTCACCAAAATCACACATTGCGATATATTGATGATTCTTTTCCGGTTCTTCTTCATATGTAATAGGCATTTCAATAATACGGAATTTCGAATCAAACCTGATATCGATTGGGTCAATCATGGTTAACGTGTTCTGTAAATGGTAACTTGATATCAATGTGCCGGATGACCCCAAAAATTGGGTCTCATATTCCTGTATCCATTTCTGTTCACCTATTTCAGCAATTGTCCGCTCTTTAAAACCGGGTTCAGCATAGGTCGGAACTTCCATATGGCTGATTGCTAATGTTTTAAAAATATTTTTACCCTGTTCCGAATCTTTCCAAAATTTATAGAAATGATTCATTCCGCGGGGTGTCGATACCATAATAATTTTTGATTTTTTAGAACTCGAAACAGTGGGATAAATCGAACTATAAAACTCGTCCCATGTATTTTTTTCGATCCAGGCACACTCATCGATAACCATTGTATTGATGGAATCCGAACGTGTACCTGACGCGCTTGTCGCTGAAGCTTCTATCGTTGAATTATTTTCCAATTCAATGGCCAATTTTGACCATGTTTTGACACCCTGCTGCATCCACCAGGGCAATGATTTATATAATATTTTTACCTTTTTAAGAATATTTTTAGCTGATTTTTCTTTATTAGCCAAAACGGAACATGCATGATAACTCTTAAAAACCACTTCCCATACTAAGAATGCCGCCACTATGGCACTTTTTCCAGACTGCCTGGGAAGCTTAAAAAGAGACCGTGTATTGTCTTTCATAATATCAAGCATTTTATCTTGATAGGGGCGTGTATCAAATAATTGCTTGCCATAGTCCAGGCTAACGATATAACAATAATTATTAATAAAATAATGTGGATCAAGGGAGCATTTGACAATTTCATTTATTTGTTCTTTTGTCAGATCGGACTTAACTCCTGCATTTCTCAATCCGTTGAC
>PJEL010004358.1_pt1 | contig 11721 bp, 7 predicted proteins | sample 1853271 | NCBI WGS metagenome assembly PJEL01 (sample SAMN08108733, study PRJNA415343) | Invertebrate metagenome, whole genome shotgun sequencing project. | host: Globobulimina | place: Sweden: Gullmar Fjord | collected 2015-08 | reverse complement strand
CACGCGGTCGTCGCCAATCTCATTCACCAACAACTCGATCATGTTGGTGTGTTCCCGGGAATAGGCAAGATCGACTGTTTCCATTGTCTCGGCCTTCAGGTCAGGGTTGCCGACAACCACTGGGGGCATATCAGACCCCTGCTGAGTCAGACTCGGGGTATTGAACCCCTCTGAGTAGAGAAGTTTAATTGATTGACTGTTGTCTAGCCTGTAGACAGCTGAGAGCCGCGGTGTAATCTGGTCGCCAAGGTCCATGTTTTTGGTATACCTGCCACCGGCAACAACTCTCAGATCGTCAAAAAGCAAGACATCCAGCTGACCATATAAAGAATATTCTTCCTGGGCAAAGCCTGGCAGAATGGTAAACATGGTGGCATCTGTTGCATCGTTATACCCTTCATAGCTCCCGGTGGAACGCTTTTCATACTCAGCACCGAAAAACCCAGTGGCTATCGGGCTGAAAGAATAGTCAACATTCATCCCTCCTCTGAATCGATAGTTTTCATCATGCTCATCAAAACGAAAACCGCCGTCAAAAGGATTCCCCAGAAAATTGTCTGTATAAAACTGGAGATAATAGCGATTATAATCTGTAAAAAACGTAACAGCCGTCTTATCAAAAGAGATTTTTTGGTGGGCGTGGATCAGGTAGCTGTCATATTCAAGGTCATTTTCATTGTCCGGCCACAATCTCTCAGCTACTCCACTGCCCACTGTATTAAAAGCACTGCCCATTAACTCAAAATCTTTATACTCATAACGGGCCAATATTGATTTTATGTCTTCCTGTTTGTTAATTTTACCGGCTGGAATTGAATCAGTACTGCCGAGATACCCTTCATACCCCTCATCATTCTGGTATTCGTAGGCCACCGACAGATGAGACTGTCCCCATGAATATTGCAGATTGCCACCAGTGTTAAAAAGGCTGTTACTGCCGGCTGAAACGGCTAGTCGACTCTCCCCGGTTTTTCTGGTAATCACCTTAATGACGCCACCACTGGCATTGGTGCCGTAATAGACCGCCCCCGGTCCTCGTATGACCTCCACCTTTTCAATCCCCTCTATGGGTATGCCGAGAAGAGGCATATCTCCATGGGGAGTCATCCAGTAAGGGACATCATCAAGAACAAAGAGTACCTTTTGGTTAAAGCCTTCACTTATGCCGCGGATCATTACCTGGATGTTTCCATTCAGGCCGTCCTGCACAATAACTCCGGGAATAAAAGAGAGGACATCACGCAAGGTACGCAGGCCATACTTTGCCATATCATCAACAACATAGGACGAAACAATGGCAGGAGTGAAAATAATTGGTTCCTCCCGGGATGAGGCAACAGAAGCCGTTACCGGAATTTCCATAAGTTCTTCCAGGGAAAGATGCAAAAGAGAATCAAGGGATACTGTTTCCATTTCATGACTAAAAACAGTTCCTGAATTACTAAGAATCACACTTAAACATAAAAGAGACAGTACTTTTTTCTTCATAATCTTCCCCTTGACGCTTTGTCAATTTGCTACAAAATGTCTCACTCTCTACCTTGCTAACTCCCGTCGTAAAGCTAATCCAAGTTCTTCAACAGAATAGGGTTTCTTCACATACTCACCGGCCCCAAGCTGCTGCGCCTGCTCAACGAGCTCACTGTCTGCAAAGCCACTGGCAATTACCGCTTTTTGCCCCGGATATAATTTGATGATTTCCCTATACGTTTCAAGGCCGTTGATACCAGGATCCATGATCATATCCAGCACGACAATATCAACTTCATTACTTTGTAAGAAATCCAGGGCACTCTCCCCACTCTCTGCAGTTACCACTTGATACCCTAATCTGCCCAACAAGGCTGAGGCAATATTGCGTTGTTCCAGCACATCATCAACAACCAACACCGTCCCAGCCCCTCGATATGCTTTAGGATCAACAGCCTTCTTCTTTTCGGTTATTTCTTCTGCTGTTGATGGAAAGTAGAGATCAAAACGGGTTCCTCTGCCTTCTTCACTACTGACATCAAGAAACCCGCCATAATCCTTCACCGTTGTCCAAACCACTGTCATACCAAGTCCTGTACCGCTTCTACCCATCTCTTTTCTGCTGTAAAACGGTTCGAAAATTTTGTTTAAATCGGCTTCCGGTATTCCACTGCCGCTATCCTCAACAGTCAAAACAGTATACTCACCCTCTTTAACCTCTTCATAACCAAGCAGAGGTGAATTTACTGTCCTGTTTGCAGTACTCACCTTAATGAATCCGGACTGTCCAACCGCCTCATAGGCATTTACCAGCAAATTCATAATTGTTTTGGACAGGTGAACAGGTGACACATTTACCGGGCGCAATTCCGAAACCAAACTGGTTTCCAGAACTACTGACGGATGGAGCGATTGCACTTCTGCAAATTCAGGTGAATTGAGATAATCGTTTATAATGGTATTGGGGCTGACAACTTTACGAACAGCAACTCCTCTTCTCGTCAATGTCAGCATATCTTGAACAATGGCAGCCGCTTTATTTCCTGATTTTTTGATAGTCTCCAACGGTTCACGCATATTGCTTTCAGGAGGAAGATCAACAAGCAACAGGTCTGGATATGAAACAACACCACTGAGTATATTATTTAAGTCATGGGCGACTCCTGCGGCAAGGGAACCTACCGCTTTCATTTTTTCTGACAGCTTTAACTGCTCCTCAAGTCTTTTTCGCTCACTTATGTCTCTTACCATGGCGCAGTTAAAAGATTGTCCGGCGTATTCAACATAATTAGCGTTCATTTCCACCGGAAGGCATCTCCCTTCTTTTCCCTGCAGACACGTTTCTTTTGTTACTGATCCCTCAACCTTCAAGGTATCCCAAAACTGCTGCCATTTCTCCGGAGTCAGAGACGGATCGATATCAGCCATGGAGCAGGAAAGCAGTTCCTGACTTGTCATACCGACAATCTTTTCGGCAGCATAATTAACATAGAAAAATCGTCCGGAAGCATCCATCCAATAAGCGGCATCCCCGGTATGATCAATAGAATACTGGGTCAGGTGAAGCTTATTATCCCGCTTTTGAATCTGCTCCAACATGTCATTAAAACCTGCGTAGAGACTGCCAAGCTCATCTTTACTCTTTCTTGTAACCCTCAGCCCATAATCCTTATCAGAAGAGACCTTATCCATGGCCTTTGCCAGTTCAACCACCGGATCGGAAAACAACTTCTGCAGCCGTGATGAAATAAAGAAACAAACAAGGAGGATTAAAAAGACAAATACAATGCTAATCACCAGAAAATTTATCATAGCAGAGCGGAGGAAAGTGTTGTCAGCCTGGAGGAATACCGTACCTATTTTCTCATCATGAAAGGTTATGGGTTTCGCTAGAAAAAGTCCTTTTCGGGTAAAATAATGTCCAGTCCCCCGGCTAATGAGATCCATCTGCCTGGAATTAAATACCTTTTGATTCTGCCTGTTCTCACCAACATGAAGCCTGTCTCCTGTCTCTTGACCTTTATCATCTGGGGAGTACTGGGCAAAGAAAGAATCAGCGGCATCAAATATTGAGGCATGCACTATGTGCCTTTCAGCCTTAAGAGCTGCCAAAGTTTGCCTGGCTGCCTCTTTATCCTGAAAACTCAAGGCCCCAGCGCTGTTGCTGGCAATAATCAACGCTGCTGTTTCTACCTCATCAATCATTAATTGCCGAATTGCAATCAACTCTTTGGCAAAAAAGGCTGTTGAGGTGAGCAGCACGGCTATCGAGCTGATAGTCATTATGATAACAACGAGCTGACTGCGGATGGTCATGTTGGAGAGTTTCATTGGAATTGACATCACCTCACCTCTCCCTGATCCCGAATAACAACTGTTGCCAGGAGAAGTAATTGCGAACTGATACGCAAACCGGCCTTCCTGGTAGCATCAAAATTTATTTCAAAACGGATTTTGCCATCTTTTTCTACCAAACCGATCATCCCGCCTTTCTGTATGAAACCGGGGATATCACTGATAGTAAGAATGGCCTTAGTGCCGATTGATGATAAAATCTTGTCAACCGACTTATTTTCTGAAGAAGAAATAAAAAGAATATGGCTGTAGTAGTGTGGGCCAGTATCAAAATCACGGAGTTCAATATTCCTTTTTTGGACCTGTTTACCTTTAAACTGACCAAGAGTTTTACTCATGGCCTCACCGGTTGTACTAAAAAGGATAGGGGCATTCGGGCCAGTAAATGCTTCTACAGGCCAATCCGTAAATTTTGCAAAATTATAGAGGAGAACAGCTTTGACAAGATTTTCTTTACTGCTATCTTGGGCATTGGAAATTGAAGGCAAACTGACCAAAACAACACAGAAAAAAATTCTCAAAAGAGAGTGTTGCAAAAGCTGCATGCTAAAAGCGAAAATATCTAATCTCCCTTACCAACTGTTTTGACACCTCTCTCGTCTACGAAAAAGGGGAAAGAGCTTCTATCGTCTACGAAAAAGGGGAAAGAGCTTCTATTAGAATGCTCAACAAATACCGCTAAAAAAGTGTATCACATTGAGGTTACCATTATCAAACGGTGAAAAAGTACTCGGTTAAGCGCCGCCCGCGTCACACCTTTAGACATAACCGCACAAATCCTTTAAAATCAAAATGTTAGCCAAAACCAATCTTTCTAAATAGGTATGCAATTGTGATATGTGCCCAGCCCTTTTTTGGGGGGGTTTATGTAAATTTCAAATTTGTTCCATGAAATTTACATAAACCAGCTTAAAAATATTGCTTTTTTTCTCATACTATGTGAATACTTATTCATTTATATGTTGCCTTTAATAAGCGTTATTAATAGCTATAGATTATTAATTATATTTAATTTTTTGCTTAACAAGCACTAAAGGTATTTTTTTTACATTTACATCTCAGACTTGGGAGGATTATTTAAGTGAAATTGCGTATCAAACCGAAGAGGGTCCCATTGGCCAAACACCTGCTTGCAACTTTTGTCGTCCTTCTGACAGCTGGAGGAGCTATACAGGCCTCTGCTATGGATGGCGCACGCCCAACATTGGGACCTGACGACTGTGTCAAATGCCATAGTGCAGCTCCCCAGGCTATTGAAACTCTGGGCATGAAACACAAGACAGAAGTTACCTGTGTTGATTGTCACCAGGGACATGGTGCTCCGATAGATCCAGCGATCATCCCAGAGTGCAGCATGTGCCATTCAGGTGAAGCCCATTTTGAACTCCAGGGCTGCCTTTCATGTCACAGCAACCCACATACACCACTGGTAATCAGCTTTGGTGACGATGTAACCGATCCTTGTCTTACCTGTCATACAGAGCAGATGGACCAGTTAAAAGCAGTACCAACCATGCATACCGAACAGAGCTGTTCGTCATGTCATACTGCCCATGGTGAGATTCCAAACTGTACCACCTGTCATGATCCCCATGCTGATGATATGGTTCAAACCGATTGTCTGACCTGTCATAAGGCCCATATGCCGATGCCGGTTAAGTACCCGGATGATATTGCCAACAAGCATTGCGGCTCCTGCCATGATGTGGCCCTTAGCCTTCTCCAGGCCAGCCCGGCCAAGCATAAGGATGTTGCCTGTGCCGACTGTCATAAGGCAGAGCACAAGATGGTTCCGCAATGCCAGGATTGCCATGGCGTTCCGCATCCAGCTGTAATGATGTCTAAGTTCCCGACATGCGGCGACTGCCACGGCATAGCCCATGACCTGAACAAATAAATTTTTTTTATTTAAAGAGTGAGCAGATAATATCCTGCTCACTCTTTTTTTTTGCCTTCACCCCATTATCACGACAAGACAAAAGGATGAGTAAACGAAAATGAAACGAAAAATTTTCTCGAAAGCCCTGGCTGTTCTTTTTATCTCTTCAGCCATTGCATGTGTACAGGTAAGCGCTGCAGAAAACCCGACTGTTCCCGCTGATCGCGTCATCACACCTGGCGGCGCAGAAATGTATATCACAACCCCTGAGCCTCTTACCGTTGCCCAGTGTGCCCAATGTCATACAGGTGTTTTTGCCAAAATCCAAAAGGATGGCAAACGTCACCAGATTAACTGTCAGGACTGTCATACAGATTTTCACAACTACAACCCGGTAAAAAACAATTACCAGGAAATTATGCCTAAATGTAGTCAATGTCATATTGAACCACATGGGCCCAAATTCCCGAACTGTACATCATGTCACATTATTCCCCATACACCGCTGAACATCCCATTAAATGATCTGTTAACCAGCGAATGCGGCAACTGCCATACCGGTCCTTCAGGCGAGCTGAATAAGTTCCCAAGCGCCCATACCGAGCAGGGATGTACTGCCTGCCATCATTCCCATGGCCAGATTCCATCATGCATGGAATGCCATGAGCCTCACATTGAAAATCAGCCGGATACAGCGTGTCTCTCCTGTCATCCAGTGCATCGTCCGCTACAGATCACCTACTCTGCCGGTACCGAACAGACATGCGGTGCTTGTCATGAGGGTGTTTACAGTACTTGGATAGCTTCACCAAGTAAGCATTCAACTGTTGCCTGTGCTGATTGCCATGAACAACATGGACAGATTCCAGAATGCTCAAAATGTCATGACCAACCACATGATGCCCGAATGCTGGCAAAATTCCCACGCTGCCTCGATTGTCATATGGATGCCCATAATCCGCCTACTCGGAAATAATCCAAACAGCGTACTGGTCTTCACAAAAAAAGCCCCCGGATTAATTCCGGGGGCTTTTTTTTTTAGCTTTTGGCAATCGGTTTACTTATTGTCCGAAAAACCCTTTCAATAATTTTTTACCAGTATCCTCCAGGCTGGGCTCACTCTCTTGCCCTGAGGCATCTTTCTCCCCATCCTTTTCCGAATGACGGTCCAACTCTTTAAAGGCTTTATCAACCAGGGTCTTTTTAATCTCTTTTTCAGCTGCACGCATATCCAGGGCAACCTGCGGATCAGCAAAGGTTCCGGTTACCTGCATCTGCAGATTTGTCTGGCCCTTGTCATCGGTGAGATGTTTTGCCAAACTGATCTTTTTCTTCAGACGTTCACTGAGCTCGGGTGAGAGAATCAGGTGAAGAGGAAGATCCAGGGTGGAGTCGAGGCCGATGCGCCCGGCACTGGTCATGTCAAAATCCCTGCCGTCAAAACTGGTTTCCTGCATAACATCACCCTCACTGACCTTAAGATTGCCGCTGAAATCATTAAAAACAACATCTTTTAACTGATCAAGCCCCAATGTTTTGGCCACCGAGGCAGCAATCTCAGAATTTGTGATCTGTCCGTCTACAAAAGAAAAATCACCTGTGGCAGAGAGGCGATCACGCATGACAGGCCAAGTCATACCGCTGCCGGAAAAATCAAGCCCGGTGGAAAAATTACCGGCAAGACGGGTGGGCACATGGGGAAAAAGGGCCGCCTGCAGCTGATCCATGGCTACGGAGTTAACAGCCACGTTTCCCTTATAGTTTAAATCAGGTTCATTCAAATCCACTTCCATATCGGTCTTAATTTCTCCTCCAGCAGTGTGGCCGTTCAAATCTTTAATGGTAAAGATGTTGTTCTCAAGTCGATAAGCGAGCTGAAAATTTTCTAAAATTAGTTTTTCATAGAGCGCTTTGTCCACCTTAACCACACCATGGGCAAGAAGACCGGGAGGCAAGCTATCAGCTATTGGGGCGGGAGGTTGAGATGAAGCTGCCGCCGCTGCCTTCTCCGTTTTCTGCACATCTGCTTCACCGGCCAGAATGGCTGGTAAGGCCAGCAGTTTATCAACATTAAGCTGCTTACTTGTTACGTTTACTTCAAAATTGAGTTCCTTCATAAAATTTTTGGCAATTGCCTCAAGATGCATCTTCTCGCCTTGCACCTCAACGTCAATATTACATACGCCATTGGTTTCACTAAATTCAAGGGTGCCGTTGATAACGGATTTAAGCTCTTTTAAAAGTGCGTCCACTGCAAAATTAGCTTTTCCCTGCAACTGCAGATCAGCCAGACTTAAACCATGTACCCCAAGGGTCAGATCAGCCTTGCCGTCTAAGGTTGGAAGCTCTTCCATGGCATCGGAAAAACGAAAACGGGCATTCTTTACTGATATCGTATCCACTGTTAAAGCAACCGGCAGGGCCACAGCCTCTGCCCCGACAGCACTTTCTTCTTTTTTCGGGGCCGTGGCCTGAGGATCTTTAGCAAGCAGGGCCAGGCTGGAAAAATTAAAAACACCATTCTTATCCCGGCTCACCTCAATGGTTGGGTTTTCTAAGCTGATCTCACTGACAACAAGCTCTTTCTGCAAAAGTGGCATCAGGTTGTAACGCAAAACAAAGCTGCCAACGGAAAGAAAATCCGTGGACCCGTCAGCCTCTTTAATAGTCACATTATTAACGCTTATACCCTTTAATAAACTGACATCAATGGTGCCGATGCTGACATCCCGCCCCAATGCCTCCTGGGCCGGAGGAATAATCATGGCCTGCAGTCTCTCTTCTGTGAGATAATAGCGAACAAAAGCGGCTAATCCTACGCCAACAAGTATAACCAGTACGACTAAAGCAGCTAGAACACGACTTACTGTTTTCATAAAAGACTCCTTGACCGACTGTGGGGTGTTTCTTTTTCCAGGGTTTAAATTATAAAGATTATTATCAGTTTTCACATATCAATTGTCAAACGTCAACTGTGCATGATGATTATTTTTTTCATAGCATAAAGACATCAATGAGGTAACTAGCCAATATTTTGTGTTTTTTTATTTTACTCCTTTGCAAATTAAATCTTATCCGGTAAATAATATTTATTGCTTTAATTTGACAGGCAGTGATTTTCGCGGTATCAAAAAAATAAGGAGATCACTGCCCGGAAATCTTGCTGTTTTTCTGAAAATTTGATGTTTCTGATACCAGGCTTACTCAAGATGGAGAAATTGCAATGGCTGATGTTTTACTGACTTTTGGCTGGTTAGCAGATGGACAAGATGGTGTGGATGCTAGGGTTTTGCATGACCTTGCCAAGACATTATCTGGAAAGGAACTGACTTATGAACAGGCCTTACTGGAACAGTTAAAAAATCAAAATATTCAGCGTGTCAATAAGTTAGAGCAGTTGCTGCGCCGCCGCAGAGATGGTTTTTCGAGCATCAAACGCTTTACAGGCGCCCTATTAGATATCAACAAAGACGAGCTACCAATGTTTAAAGGGTGTTCGATCGATATTTTCGCCTTTGCCTTTCTTAAATATGCTAAAAACTATGATCTCTTTATGGAGTATAAAAATCAAAGAGACCTGCAGGAAACAGTGAAGCTATGGCAGGGTGAGGTTAAGGCACTGGAGGATTTTGAGCGGCTGGGAAAGGATCTCGTCGGTGACTACAACTATCTAAAAGCCATCTACCTGAAATTGCGCGCCGCAGTCTCGCGGCCATCTGCTCGTGACGAGCAGCGAACCCTTGCAGTCCTGCTCGCTTCCGGGCCTTCAACCCTGAAAGACATCCGCACCGATCTCGATCTTAATGACTCCCTGACCTTACGAATCTTGGCCACTCTAAAGAAAACTGACGCCATTGAGAGCCACGGGGAAGATAATGACGTCCTGTATCAAATCACAAAAAAAGCACTGCCCGTGGCATTATTTCTGGTGCGGGAAATTATTGGTCTTGATTACCTGACCATGACAGCCAGCCTGTGGGAGGAACGCTGATGACTGAATTCCTCGAGCTGTTAAATGATGGATATGTGTTGACCTATGTGGTGCTGCTTATTGGTATTCAAGGTTGTTATAGCTGGTATCGATATTATCAGACAAAAAAAATTAAGGAGCGTCGACACAATCTTGGCCTGCCTGAAGACATACTGGTTAACCAGAGCAAAAAACTCACCGAGCTGAGAAAGGAATCAATAATCCAGGCCCTTGTTCTTATTCTCCCTCTGGTATTTTTGCCCTTAGTGTTGACTGTAATTTCCCTATTGCCTGGCATGCCGCAAATACCAGCAAAGGGACTGCTCTTTACCTTTCTGGTATTCTTGGGCTGGTTAGCCTTTTCAGGTACGGATCTGGCCAAGGCCACCATTGGCGGCATTGCCTTCAGGACAGTCATGTCCCTGTCAAACACCGTCCAGGTGGGTGATCGAGTTACCATCAACGGTCAGAGCGGTAAGTTAATTGATGTTGGTATTTTCTACCTGACCCTGAATACTTTGGACGATGACAAGATATGCTTACCAACCAACAGCCTGTGGGGGGCACCACTGGTATCAGCCAATGATGGTGATCGCTCTTCTCTATGCGTCATCCCTTTTTATCTGGCTCCCTCGACATCTTCCGAAAAGCTTCAGGCCGCTGAGAATGCCATCTGGGATGCCATCCAGGCCTCGAACTATTTTGAACCCACCAAGCCTATGCAGATCTATTATATGCAGCATCCGTTTTATATTGAACTGACCGCTAAAAGCTATGTGGCCTCGACCTATAACGAGCCACTGTTTAGAAGTGAAATTACCCGCAGTTTTTTAAATTTTGCTGATAAGAATAAAATTACTCTGGCCCAACCAAGCTAGGTGGTGATAGCCTAAGAGGATATAACTGACACAGGAATGGGCGAAAATGACTGACCAAACCAAGCAACTCTGTTTTGTGGATATGCCTTTTGGTGAAAAACGGGATGGCAAAACCGGCACCCGTATTAATTTTGACCAGATTTATGAAAAGGGTATTAAACCTGGCATAAAAAAAGCGGGGGTGAACGCCATCCGTGGTGATAATGAACGAAGTGGCGGCATTATTCACACCGCCATGTTTGCAAGACTCCTGTTAAGTGAGTTTGTCATTGCCGACCTCACCACCGCCAATCCCAATGTCTTTTACGAGTTGGGCGTTCGCCACGCCGCTAAACCGTACACCACCATCCCAATCTTTGCCTCCTTGGGCGAAATCCCCTTTGATCTCAGTCTTGTCCGGGCCATCCCCTATGAACTTGTGGATGGGGAACTCTCAGACCAAGGTGCCAGCAAACTTGCTGATGCTATTCATGCCCGCATCCGTGCCGCCCTGGAAGGACCAACCACCAAAGACAGCCCGTTATTTGACCTTTTTGACAGCTTTCCCGGCATTGAAATGAGCCATGAGTTGACCGATGTATTCCGTGACCGGGTCGCCTATAGCGAGAAGCTGAAAGATCAGCTTGCAGATATCCGTTACGATGAGACGGACACCGAGGCCAAACAGCAAACTCTGTATGATTTTGAATTGGAGCTAGGGGATCTGAAAACAAGAGAACGCGGGGTGCTGGTGGATCTTCTGCTCTCCTATCGCTCGGTGGAAGGCTGGCAGCAGATAATAGCCCTGTATGACAAACTGCCGGCGGATGTGCAGGAAAGCACCGTTGTTTTGCAACAGTTCGCCATGGCCTTAAATCGTACTGAAAAAGAAAGCAACAGGCGTAAGGCCATTCGGGTTCTGACAAAACTGATCCAGGAAAGGGGAGAAAGTGCTGAGAGCAGAGGGCTGCTTGGTCGGATCTATAAAGATTACTATAACAAGAATAAGGTGAGTAACCCCGACATTGCCGGTGGCTATCTTGACCAGGCCATAGAATCCTACACCATTGGCTTTGAGTGTGAACCTGCCGATTTCTACCCCGGCATTAACGCCATTACCCTGCTTTTACAAAAAGGAACCGATGAGGCCCGGCTAGAGTCTGAGCGTCTTGCCCCCCTGGTGGCCTTTG
>PJEL010004357.1_pt1 | contig 11722 bp, 11 predicted proteins | sample 1853271 | NCBI WGS metagenome assembly PJEL01 (sample SAMN08108733, study PRJNA415343) | Invertebrate metagenome, whole genome shotgun sequencing project. | host: Globobulimina | place: Sweden: Gullmar Fjord | collected 2015-08 | reverse complement strand
CCTTGAAGGCGGCTTGGTGGTGTCGCGGTTTTTCGGAGGCGTCAAACTTGGCCCTGGCGGTGTCTCAAGGGCCATGCGGGAAGCCGCAGAACTGGCGCTTGCAGGCCTCAAACCAGCTGTTGTACCCGCGCGCTGAGCATTTCAATCGCGACCTTGTTCTCGCCGATTGTACCGACTAAAAACGTCTCATTGCTCAACGCTTAGCTGGAATGGTCGTGGCATCGTTGGTCACAGAGTCCACGACCGAGGCCGAAACGAAAACTCCCGAGCCCGACACGACCTCAATCTCAGCGTAACCCCAACCTAGGTTGGGCCGACCTGCGCGCTTTTTGAAAGGCTGAGGGTCCTGCAGAAGGCTTTTTGGGCTGATATCGAGGATGTAGCTTGTGAGCTCAGCGCCCGATGTGTCGAAGAGACGGATCCGAATCGAGGCCGGGCGATTCCCGGTGTTGGTGACGGAAACGTTGGTCCGGTAGGCCATCGCCATTTGGCGCAATTGTAGGAGCCAAGCTCTTTCACCTGTCTTGAAACCCTCGTCAGGTTTAAACGCCTCAGCGTACTGGCCGAAAGTGCCATCCTCACTTCGATTGAAGATGCGACCAGAAACCTGGAGTGGTTCGTCGGCGCTGATCTCGATACATCCTTTTCCCTCAATGCCCATCAGACCAATGATGTCCTGGAAGGCGGTCTGCTCGCCAATTGGGATCAATCCAGATAGGCGCTGCACCTCGCCGGAATCGTGCAACTTGATTTCGACGTTTGCATCCCCGAAGCCTACGTTTCTCGCGACGACGTCGGTTCGCCACTCGCTGCCAAGATAACCGGACAGATGAGCCGCGTTTGCAATCCAGTAGGTGCGGTCGCACGCCCGAAAGAGACTCATGCCAGAGTGTCCGTCTGCGACGTACAAGAAGCCATTTGATACGGTCATGTCGGCCGCATGCCCAGGGGTGTCGATGCGGCATATTTCGCGCAGAGCCGAAAGCTGGCTCGTATCGATGACCTGCAGGGTACCGGAGGATACGTCGATGTAGGCGTACCCACCCGCAACCGCGACCCCGAACACCTGTCCTGAGGTCTCGAAGAAGGCTACCTCGTGCGCTTCGACAGGAGTGCTCACGTCGATGATCCGCAGGCCACCGGTCCCATCTGATACGTAGACGAGGCTTCCGTCGAGGGCTACAGAGTAGGCTCTCCCAGGGGTGTCGACGGTGGCAACCACTGATGGGTTAGACGGGGTGCGGACGTCGATCACCACAAGCCCTCGAGACCGGTTTGCAACATACGCGAAGCCCTCCGACACAACGACGTCAGGGACTCCCGTCAACTCGTCGCAGGTTCCGACCTCGATGGGAGCCGATGGCGAGCTGACGTCGATGATATGAAGACCGCCAAACGAGTTTGCGACGAAGGCGAAGCCATCAGACACAACAACGTTCGAGGCGTGGCCGGAGATGTCCAGAAAACCAACTTCCTGAGGTGTCGCGGGAGAACCAACGTCGATGACTCTCAGACCCTCGCTCCCGTCCGCCACATAGGCATAGCCGGCGTCGACCGCAAGTCCATAGGCTTCCCCCGGAGTGCTGACGCTGCCCACTACTACGAGGGTGGATGGATCACTCACGTTGACAATTCGAAGACCGGACTTGTACTCCGCGAGGTAGGCGAAACCGCCTGCGACCACAATTCTCGATGCATATCCCGGCGTGTCAAATACACCTACTAGGGTCGGCGCCTCGGGCACGCTCACGTCGATGATCCGGAGCCCTTCGGCATTATCGGCCACGAAGGCCAGACCGCCTGAAACAGCAACATCCCGGGGGGCGGTGCGAGATTTGAAGGAGCCGACGAGAGCCGGGGCTGAGGGATCACTCACGTCGACAAGGCGGAGACCCCAGATATCAGTGATATATACCATTTCGCCCGCCACCGCAATGCTGTAGGTCCCTCCCTGGGTCCGCAACACTGAGACCTCTGAAGGACTAGACGGCGTGCTCACGTCGACTACAAACAACCCGTCACCTAACGCGACGTATGCAAGATCTCCCGAGATAGCCACATCGACGGCGTTACTACCAGTGTCGATTTGGCCGACTGAAAACGGCGCTGAAGGTACACTCACATCGATAATCCGCAGCCCTTTTATGTCAGAGGCAACATAGGCAAAGTCACCAGAAACTGTGACGCTCCGGGGTGAGGTGCCGAGATGGATAGACCCAACCAATGCCGGTGCCGACGGCGTGCTCACGTCGATGATCGAGAGAAAAAACGAATCTGTGAGGAAGGCCAGATCGCCTCGAATAAAGACGCTGTTGGCAGGCCATTCTACGTCGAAGAAACCGACTTCGGTGGGATTCGAAGGTGTCGTGGCGTCGATCAGCCGGAGGCCAGCAGAACCTGTCGCCGCGAGGATCATTCCTCCCTTGATGGCCAATCCCTTGATGGCGTCGGGCATGACGATCTCCCCCAAGAGCCTGGGCGCAGATGGTGTGGCCACATTCAGGATCTGTACCACTGAACCGCTTCCGATGGCGGCCGTGTTGGCATTGACTGCGACGGATTGTGCGGGTCCATGAGGCGTGAGTCGTGTAACGAATTCGGGACACTCGGTCCCGTGGGTGGGACACGGCATTATCACGTTGAGAATCAGAAAAAGGAAGCCCCAAACTATTCCGAGGCGCCAGGGTTTTTCGGGTTTCATCGTTGTCTCCAAATGGTTCCTACCGCTTAAGGGGGACGGTTGTGGCGTCGTTGGTCCTGGAGTCCACAACCGAGGCTGAGGCGAGAATACCGGTGCCTGAAACCACTTCGATCTCGGCGAAACCCCAGCCGAGGTTCGGGCGATCAGCTCGTCTCTTGAAGGGTTCCGGGTCGTGAAGCAGACTCTCGCGTTCGACCTGCAATGGGTACTCTTTCAGGAGTTCACCGGACTCGTGGAAAAGGCGGATTCTAATAGTCGCCAGTTCAGTGCTGATATTGGTGATGGAGAAGTTTGTTCGAAACTCGCCTTCCTGTTGTCTCAGTTGCAGGAATGAGGCTACCTCACCGGCGAGGAGTCCGTCGCCCAGCCGGTGCGCTTCAACGTACTGCCCGAAGGTGCCTTCGTCGAGTCGATTGTAGGTTCGTCCCGAAATCTGCAATGGTTCGCTAGAACGGACCTCGAGGCTTCCTTTACCATTGAATCACAGCAGCCCCACCACGTCTTCAAAAATGCCCTGACCTCCGGGCGAGATTGAGGTCGCAAGCTGCCTGACATCGTCAGGACTGTGCAGGCGAATCTCGATGCTCGCGTCAAACGAACCCTTGTTTCTGGCGACGACGTCGGTCCGCCACTGGCTCCCGAAAAGGCCTGGCAGATGTGCGGCGTTTTCAAGCCAGTATATGTGATTCGGGGTCTGGAAAACTCCGAGTCCAGCGTCGCCGAGTGCGACGAAGGCTCGACCGGCGGATATAGCGACGCTACTGACGAATCCGGGTGTATCCATCTGGCAGATTCCGCGTGGGGCCAAGGGCGTGCTGACATCGATAATGTGAATACCTGCGTTCCGAATCGTGAGATATGCGAATTCCCCTGAAACGGCGATACCCATTGGATGCCCCGGTGTATCGTAGAAACCAACTTCGACTGGTTCGGAAGGGGTTGTCACATCAAGGATCCTCAAACCAAAGCGTCTGGCGGCCACATAGAGGAGGTTTCCTTTTCCCGCGAAGTCGTAGACGTAGCTGTCGGTGTATGTTCCGATTTCAAATGGGGCCGAAGGCGTGCTCGCGTCGATAATTTGCAGGCTGCTTCCTGCTAGAACAAATACGATGTCCCCCATCGCTGCAACTCGACGCGGTCCTCCCGGAGTGACGACCGCGCCCACCTCGTGGGGTTGCCAGGGTGTGCTGATGTCGATGATTCGAAGCTCATTCGAGGAGCAGCCCACGAAGGCGTATGTTCCCGAAACGGCGACGCTAAGGGCCCAGCACCGATCGTCCAGAAAACCGATCTCAACGGGATTCGACGGTGAAGCCAGGTCGATAACACGAAGCCCGGCGGCGTTCGCAGCCGCCAAAACGAGTCCGTTCGTTATGAGGATGTCCGAGATGGTGTTGGGAAGGGCGAGTTCGCCGATGACCTTTGGCGCAGCCGCGACGGACACGTCTAAGACCCGCATCACCGATCCGCTTCCGATGACGGAGTACGCTTCTGTGACAGCCACAGCATGAACCGGTCCGGCTGTCAGATCGCTGAGCATTTCGGGGCAGTCTTGGGCACAGAGGGGTCTGGATAAAACAAGATTAAAAAAGATGATAGAAAAAGCGATGGCAGATCTTATTCCTTGAGATTTTCTGAGATTCACTGATCACCTCTCTATCATCGTGGGATATTTGGGCTGATGGTAGAGAGCGAGAGTCGAGCTGTCAAGTTACAGAAAAAGTGGAAGTGCTCTAGTTGCTCATTACCGAATCGTGTGAGGCCGTTGTGATGGTGAAACGCTCACGGTTTTGTGCCGTGACCGTTCCGGCGGCTTCGATCGATGAGGTCAAACGAGTCGTTGATGGCAGGCGCAAGAAGATGCGCAAGGCCCGGCATCACTGCTGGGCATGCCGCGTTCGTGATCACCAAGGAACCATCATCGAACAGGCGAGAGATGATGGTGAGGTTGGTCGCCCCGGCTACGTCATGCTCGCTTTGTTGCGCCGGGATGACCTTGAAGGCGGTTTGGTGGTGTCGCGTTTTTTCGGCGGCGTCAAGCTTGGTCCCGGTGGTGTCTCAAGGGCCATGCGAGAAGCCGCACAGCTTGCAATTGAAGGGCTTTGAAAAGCTGACCCGCTAGTTTCTGGTGAAAACCCGAGCCAACGAACGTCAAATTTCAGAAGACAACGAAAAGGCGCAGAGTGGAAAAATGCCAAAGTCCAAGATCTTCTTTGCGTCTCTGCGCCCTTGCGTCTTTGCGTTTTTTTCCGGTCCTCTTAAACGCTGCTATCACCGGGAGTTTCTTGAGGAATGGTGCAGGCTAAACCAGCTGTTGTACCCGCGCGCTGAGCATTTCAATCGCGACCTTATTCTCGCCACCTTCAGGAACAATGATGTCGGCCCATCGTTTTGACGGTTCGGCAAACTCGATGTGCATCGGCCGCACGGTTTCTTCGTACTGTCGCAGAACGTCTTCGATGCTGCGTCCGCGCTCGGAAATATCGCGGCGAATGCGGCGCATCAGGCGTACATCAGAGGCGGTATCGACAAAGATCTTGAGGTCGAGCAGTTCACGTAACTGACGGTCAGCGAGAATGAGAATACCTTCCATGAGCACAACATGGCGGGGATTGATCAAACGGGTTTCAGCTTTTCGGCGATGGGCAACAAAATCATAGACTGGAGCAGCGATCGGCTGACCGTTTTTTAGCGATGAAACGTGCTCGATCAGCAGCGGAAGATCAAGCGCTGATGGGTGGTCAAAATTGTGGTTAAGGAGTTGGGCCTCGTTTTCCCATTCAACATCCTGATAATAATTATCAACCGGAAGCATCGCGATGCGTTGAGCGCCGACCGATGCGAGAATATTCTGCGCCACTGTAGTTTTTCCCGAACCTGTTCCCCCAGCCACACCAATCACAACCGGCATATCTCGCTCCTCGCTGTAGTATCAGGTGCATGATAACCCTATTTGAATTGTGAATTGTGAATTCTTAATTGGGATTGTATGGCGGGAGGTGTTGTGATCGATGTTCCAAGGCAATGGCGTGGAGCGTGCGGTTGAGTCCCCGCCACCACCACCCTGCCATTTCGACCGAGTCCGCGAGTGGAGAAATCTCCCCATGTGATTTTTTTCGGCGACCGATACCGGTGTACAGCCCCGCTGGATTTGCCTCCCTGTGGCGCCACGGCCCTGAGATGTTGACGACCCTGGAGGCGGCGAACCAGAAGTGGCCGGAACTGAGCAAACGTGACATGGCCGATCTCATTGTGTATCTGAACAGCTTGAACTAGACGGCTTAGCAAACCAAGCGCGACGGGAGCCAATAGCGGATAATTGCACACTTCAGTGGATCAGGCCGCTCAGATATTTTCCCGCAACGAACAAAACGATGCCTGCCAACATGACTCTGATCACGCGGGCCGGCACGTGCTTTTGATACTTTGCCCCAAGCCAAATTCCGGCAATTCCGCCGAGACCCAAAAGGGCGCCGAGCTGCCAATCTGGAGCAACTGCCAACTCAGGATAGAAGGGGGCGATAGCGTGGTAGAAGATGACCGCTGTGAGGGAAGTGACCAACGTTCCCGCAAGGGCTGCGCCGGCGACGGCGTAAACCGGCAGCCCGAGCACCGAGATGAAAAACGGCGCCATGATCGACCCACCACCGATGCCGTACGCGCCGCCCACGGCGCCGACCAGCAAACTTAGAGCGCATATTCCCAGCATGTTGCATGAAAATCGGTGGTCGAGAAACTCGAATTCGACACGCGTCGCAGTAGTGCCGCAGACTTTGACTCGTGGTGTAGATCGAATACTGGCTCCCGAATCGTGGCCTTGCACCTGTTTGTAAAACAGGCCTTCCGCCAAGACCCCTCTCTGGCAATGTTCAGTCCGGCGGAATAGATCGTAGACCGCACGAATGCCGATCACGAGCAAGACACAGCCTGCAAAAACCTTGAATCTGGTCGCGTCCGGTAAGTAGCGGACACGGGCAATTGTGCCGATCGCGACTCCAGGTACAGTGCCGGCCATCACGGCCAATGCGAGTGGCCAGACCATGCGGCCTTCCCGGCTGAAACGGCGTAGCCCGGCAGGGACTGCCATGATGTTGAAGACTTGATTGGTGGCGCTCACCGCTGGTGATGTGAAACCAAGAACACTCATTTGAAATGGCAGGAGAAGGAAGGCGCCTGACACGCCTCCCATTGAGGTGAAGAATGAAATCGAAAAAGCGACGAGTAGAAGCAATAGCGGCGAAGCCCCAATTCCAGCTGTTTCAAAATACATGTTCATCACGTGCTTCCTTCATGAGATCGGGAGTCTGTCGAGCCTAACCCGCCCTTCTCACCAACTATCTGCTGCGGGCCGCGACGTACCATCCCCTGCCGTGCTTTTCTCAATTTGCCCTCCGCGACGTAGTGCGAACTACGAATTGTCGTTCAAATCGAGAACAACCCAATTTGGAACGGTGCCTCACGCCCCTCGCGACGAAAGTTGGTGAGAAGGGCGGGCTAACCGGTTTCTATTTGACAGGATCGTCGGGTTCTTGTGGGCTCCCGGCGTTGATATCGCGTATGCCCTGTTTGAAGTTCCGAATCCCTTCACCGAGACCTTGGCCGAGTCTTGGCAATTTTCCGACCCCGAAAAGCAACATGACAATCACGAAGATGATCAGCAACTCTGGAACACCGAGACTTCCTATCATGAGTTCCTCCTAGTTCAGCGCCCGTATGAGGGACGCCGGTTTTTCTTGTTGTATCCCACACGCATCGCGTTTGGAATTCTTCTGGTTTAATAGATCCTGTTTTCGTTACGGTCGAAATTGGAATGCCCCACTCACCACAGGGAGGGAGGCTGCTTCGCCTCGAGATCCGGCCTCTTGTTGTTGCCGGTCGTCAGGATGCGCAGTATGACCGCGCAACAGTTTGATAGCGTGATCAAGCACCGGCAGAATCACTTCCAGATTTTCCTCCGACGCTTTGCGACTTCCAGGTAAATTTACGATCAAAGTCGATCTTTTGATGCCTGCGATCCCGCGTTGCAGGAGGGCGTGTTTGGTAATCTGTGCAGAGGCAGTGCGCATCGCTTCTGCAAGTCCCGGGACGTCGCGGTCGATAATCTTGCGGGTTGCCTCTGGGGTGATGTCTCGAAGTGCGCATCCGGTACCACCGACCGTGAGTACAAGATCTAGACGCCTGTCGCAAAGATCTTGAAGGCGTTGCTCGAGACATGTTCGCTCGTCGGGCTCAATTCCGGCCCACGCAATATTGGCATCGAGGCGCTTTCGAATGAGCTGGCTCACAGAAGGGCCGGCGGTGTCTTCGGCGCGGCCTTCCGAGCAGCTGTCGGAGACAGTTAAAACGGCCGCTTGAATCTGATCCCGAGGCACCAGGTTCGTGACATCGACGCTGAGACCGGGCTTGAGCACACCGCCGGTCAGGACCTTTGCGAAAATGCCGGCTCGCGGCATGATGCAGTCGCCGGTGCGATGGTAGATAGCGCATCTGGTGTGACAGATCTTACCTATTTGCGAAATCTCGAGTTCAACATCACCAATTCGCAAACAGCTGCCGATGCCGAGTACATCAAGATCGAGCCCTTCTAAGATGAGGTTTTCCCCGAACGCGCCCGGCTCGAGGTCCAGACCGAGAGCACGCATACTGTCGATGTCGCGCTCGCCGAGAAGACTTACCTGACGGTGCCAGTCTCCGGCGTGCGCGTCACGCTCTATGCCGTGGTCAGCCACGACACGAGCGTGCTCAACGGCCAATTTTACGGTGCCTTTTTGTTGGGAGGTACAGACAAAACGAAGAGTGCCCTTGCTCATCGTTGTGCCTCCTCCGCTCGATAATCTCCGCTTCGGCCGCCGGATTTCGACAGCAGGCGCAAACCATCGACAAGCATCGTTTTGGAAAGCGCCTTGAGCATGTCGTACAGGGTCAACGCGGCAATCGAAGCGGCGGTCAACGCCTCCATTTCTACGCCGGTTGCCGAACGCGTGCTGGCTTCGCTTTCGACCCGGATTCGATCCTTCAGGGACTCGAATCGAACTGCCACGTGGTCGAGTGTCAGAGAGTGGCACAGTGGAATCAGATCGTGGGTCTTTTTGGCAGCAAATATTCCGGCAAGACGTGCGGCCTCATAGATGTTTCCCTTGGGAGCATTCCCCTGCGCCACCTCAGCCATCACCTGCTCATCTGCTATCAACCAAACTTCGGCGACCGCATGTCGCTGAGTCGTTGTTTTGTCACCAACATCCACCATGCGTAGTGAACCCGATTTGTCGAGATGGGTCAGATCTGACACATCAACCTCCTACAGCGATCATCGGCAGATCGCTCGTCATCGAAGTTGGGGCCCGTTTGGCTTTGAGATACTCGGTCATTCTAAGGGCCGCATAATCATCACCATATTGGCGCCTGAGAGCGGCGAGTGGCAAGGATTTTGGATCCATCAAGCACCGTCGTAGATTGCCAAGACCGTCCATCCTCAGCCGCGAACACGATCCACAAAATGGATGAGACTGAGGAGTGATCCAGCCGACCTTCACGGTGGCGCCGCGCCACCGAATTGCTTCGCTTCGCGCCGGTCCACCGGATATCCCGACTGCAGCGATCACGGCATCAAGTCCGAGCCGTTTGCGGACCACCGCGACTGCTACCAATTGGGCTTTTGCCCAAGCCGCTTCCGTGCCAGTGCGCATAAGTTCGATAAACCGAAGTTCGATGCCTTTTTCAGCCGCAAGATCAAGCAATCGAGGAACATCTTCTTGCCAGCTGTCGCGCAGCAAGACCGAGTTCAGTTTGATTGGCTGAAGGCCTGCTGCCAAGGTAGCGTCGAGGCCCGAGAGGGTTTCGCTGAGCCGGCCGCCCCGAGTCAGAGCAAAGAATCGATCCGGGTCGAGAGTATCGAGAGAAACGTTGACCCGGCCAAGGCCGGCTTCGAAAAGCAGTGGCGCCATTTGCGGAAGAAGTGCACCGTTGGATGTGGCCGATACCTCTGATACTCCTGGGATTTTTGTCAGTTGCCTGATCAGGTTGCAAACGCCGCGGCGGACCAGCGGTTCGCCACCCGTCAGCTTGATCCGATTGATCTCGGTGTGTTCTGAGAGCCACCGGACCTGATCAGATAGCTGTTCCAACCGCAACATTTCTTTGTGCCTTCGGATAGTAACGCCGGTGGCAGGCATGCAATACCGACAGCGCAGGTTACAACGGTCGGTAATCGAGAGCCGCAAGACCGGCTGTGAGAATGATGTGCTCATCGATTCAACCTCCAAGTGTTTTCAAAACGGAGACTGCCACTTTCTAGCGGGTAGCAGGGGACGTGTGAGCCTATTGGGTACTCCCGTCCCGGTTCGAGGCGCGCTAGCGCGTTGCCCCGTGCAGCTGCAACAACGTCGTGGGAGCCTTTCCAAGATCTCACACTCACGGTCGGGCAACCGTCAATGATTTCGAGATACGCAGGACGTATCTCAGTGCGGGTCTTCGGCGCACGCGATAGATTCGTAACACTGGCCGAAAAAGGTTTCTCAGAGAACAGCTCTTTGTTTCCGCTGAGGCCGGCCGCGAGCGGCAACGCCAAGAGCCGCCAGCCAACAAGGACCGCGAGTGGGTTGCCAGGTAGGCCGAGCAGCCATTGATTCTTGCATTGCGCAGCCAATACCGGCTTGCCAGGTTTCATCCGTACACTGTGAAAATGCACATGACCGCCGAGTTCTCGAACCGCGGCTGGCACCAGGTCATAAGCGCCGACCGATACCCCACCGGTGGTGAGAACCAAATCAGCGGAGTCGAAAGCGGAAGATATGGCGTCGATGAGATCGTTCTTACGGTCTCCAGCGTGGAATATCGTCGGCGGTTCGAGATTCGCGGCGCGCACCAATGCTGTCAACAGTGGGCCGTTACTGTCTCTGATCTGCCCCGGCTCAGGTTTGTTTGATGAAGGGACCAATTCGGCTCCAGTAACCACCACCGAAATGCGGGGTTTCGGTACAACGAAGAGTCTTTCTGCTCCACATGCCGCCAACATCGCGACTGATTGCGGTGTCACCCAAGCACCGCTGGCTGAGAGTTCTTCCCCAGCGGCAATGACCTCACCGCGTTTCCGAACATGGTCGCCCTTTCGGCAAGAATCAAAAGATACGGTGTCGTCGGTGGCCACGTGGGCCTGCTCCTGGGCGATGACGGTATCAGCGCCCTCGGGAAGCATCGCGCCCGTGAAGATTCTCGCGACGCGTCCCGGCTGGAGGTGCCCGGGGCGGCAGCCAGCTGCGACTTCAAAAGCCACTTGAAATCTATTCTGATGAACCAAGTCGTCGTAGCGCGCCGCGTACCCATCCATCGCCGACACGTCGGCGGATGGAAGGTCAAGGTCGGAGTACGCTGCTCGCGTTAGCTTGCAGCCGATCGCTTGTCCAGTTGCGACTTCTAAAGGAGGCAGCTGCTGCAATTCACTGCAGAGGATCGAACGTGCATTGTCGAGAGAGATCATCGTACCTCCTGTGCAAGCGAAGCCAAATCCTGCTGTGTATTCACGTTCACCCACCCGGGTTGGAGCGTGAGTTCAGGGCATGGATTCACGACTTTGTTGTGCTTTGCCAAAAGCTTCGGCGCGAGTTCATCAGCCGCATTCAGATTCTCGAGTAAGCCGGCGGCCTGGGGCTCATAAACAGCTAGCAAGGGTTCGAACCTATCGTTGATCTGGGGTATCACGGCCCATGCACCAGGCGTTCTTTGCCTGGCCAGCCATGCCACCGTTGCAGATTTCATGAAAGGCATATCGCAGGCTGAAATAATCCATGTTGCGAATGGCGCCCACCGCAGAGCCGACAGCAACCCTGCCAATGGACCCCTGCCGTCAGGCACATCGGCTAGCTGTGTGACCCCGGCGAGTGAATCTGGTGTGTGACCGCCTCCCAGAAGCACGAGATCGGAGACGGATGGCTCCAGAGCGGCAGCAACATGTTCGACCATTGCTATGCCGTCCATACCGAGCAGCTGTTTCGCACGACCCATGCGGCGGCTCTGTCCCCCGAT
>PJEL010004356.1_pt1 | contig 11723 bp, 17 predicted proteins | sample 1853271 | NCBI WGS metagenome assembly PJEL01 (sample SAMN08108733, study PRJNA415343) | Invertebrate metagenome, whole genome shotgun sequencing project. | host: Globobulimina | place: Sweden: Gullmar Fjord | collected 2015-08 | reverse complement strand
CTTCTTGAGAGTAGAGTCGAGTCGAGTCTCGAGTGTTGTACATACATATTCCATATATTCCATTCCAGCCTCCTCCTCTACCCCCCTCAAAACGATACTCGCAAGAACCACCGATGCTAGCTAGTAGTGTAATAATAATAGTAACCCCTCACACGGACACACGTGTACCCCGTACGCCCCTCCCCAAAACGTAACAAAAAATATTTGCCCTCGCCCTCACCAATCCTTCCCCTTCTCCTCACCTGAACGTTGTTCAGACCGTAAACTCGCGCGATACCGTCCCCTACACTGATGACCTTACCGACTTCATTGTACTCAGCACCTGAGCCTTTTTTACCTGCGGTTTCTGACAGTCTTTTTTCCAGGAAGGACGTCAGTTCGATGGTGGCTTGCATGGCACTCCCAGATGCGGCTGATGAACTCATAAGCCTCTTTCCCATGTCTGAGTCTGCTCCGACCCCGCATACCAGTGGTCTAGCGGCGGCATTGATCCCACCTCCCACCCCTCCCCTCTTCAGTATCGCATGTCTAAGTCTAGCCCCGATCATTCTACTGCCCAAAGAGGTGGCTACCATCAGTCTAGAACCCTATAACCCTCCTTTCAAACCAAGGTATCAGCAGAAGAAGGCGACAGCTAAGACCAATGAGTGGTGAACAAATGCCCGTGCTAAGTTGTGGTGTGGTTCCGGTGGTTTTAAGTGCTTGAGAGCCACAGAGCCACAAAGGAGTAAACATTCAATATAATTGGATTTGTGGTGGTTCGTTTATGGAGTATTAAGCATATAAAGAAAAACGGTTTAGTGTAAAGTGAGTAAAATGACGACTCGCAGAATAACGAGTATATTTCACCAAAAAAAAAGTTGGGGAGAGATTTTTGCCGTTTTGGGGGGGGAATGAATCCGAACTATTGAATGGCTCAGCAGCCTGAGTCCGTTAAAGACGTTTCAGCCCCCTGTGGTTCTGGATGACCCCTGATTCGAACATCCCACCGCTCCCTCAAGAAAACTGATCGGATACCGAATATTACCGAATACCGAAAAAAACACAAAACCGACGTACGTACCAGCGTTTATATGATTCATTGTAAACCACGGCATTCTCTTTTGAGCTTCCTTGCCCATTTGCACACAAACGTCAATTTATCGATATAACACGGAGCGAGTGGCCACCAGCCGTCGATGGCACTCTGAGATTTCCCTGTTATTCACGAATAATGACCCACAAATTTAAGGGTTAAGACATTTTGAACAAGTTGGCTCTTGACCAACTATTGTTCACAGGAAAAATTGGTCTATTGGATGACTGCTGAGCAGGTAGTAGCTGCCAAACACTGAGACTGCTTGGTAGTGATAGTCATTGGCGAGAGAAAGAGAGAAAAATGAAAAAGAAAGAAATGGAGTGAGAGTTGGGGTCTTATTTTCTGGAGCAGGAAATTTCTGAAGCTTTTACTTGCCTGTGCAAGCTATTTGTAGAATATTTGTAACGTGCTAGCTAGCTGAGGTGAATATATATGATGATCCTACGAAGCACTTTGCTTCTGCTACCACTGCTATGGTTTTTAAAGATGCCTTCAGAGGCAGTCAGGAGAAGAAATAGAGCACCAGATGTGGGGATGATGGATGGAATAGCAAAGAAGCTCGTAATGACGGTATGGGGTGTTTTCGTCGTTGCTATTTATTCATTCAATTGCTTCTAATCTTTCAGAGTATCTGATCCTCTCACGGCATTAAACATGAAAGGATCACAAGTGGCGGGAATCGTGCCCCCCTTATACAGCAGCATACAACATATCTTTTTCGGTGTGTCTGTTTGCTAACACATTTATAACTCTACTCTATGTGCGACAGGCAAAAAATGCAAGTGCCGGTGTATCAAATACTTATGTTGCCCTGAAAACCATCCGGAGGCCCAGTGGTGAAACAGATGATAATCGTTCAGCAAAAAAGGAAGGCAAGTGAAGAGAGAGGAAGAGAAACAAAGAGAGTGGTTGCTTTTCCCTTAATTTTGTTTTTGGCTGGGACAGGTCATTTCATGAATGATTCCATCTCAATTCGAATCGATATAGTCCCAATAGGCTTTCCAGAATACCACCCTGTGAAAAGGTGAGCCTCCCGCCAACTTGGTGCCGCCACAGCACCTTTGCATGATGTACCTGCATACGTGAACTCTCCTTTGTATTACTACTTACTTACTGAATTGCCAAACAACAAAACAGGGCATCAGAGTGGTTGCGCTCAACTGCATGGGACAGGTGGCTATAAGTGAATATTAGGATGTGTGTGTGTGTATGCGTGATTACAGCAGTTACTCTGTTTCCATTGGAAAGAACTCCACTCTAGATAACCCCATGAACCCAAACCACAAGCCTGACTGCATGTAACATTAGCCTCTTCAGGGCGATTTCTTGCAATAGCTATGGGTGTAATGAAGTGGACTACGCTATATCATATCATCTTGTCGAGGCAAGGCATTTTGCATGTTCCTTGTTAACCACACTTGAATGTATATGAGTGTGTGCACCCGCGTGCTGGCGTGCATGTATGTGTATGTGTTTTTAGAGGTGCCTGAGCTATTAGTCAGGCTCGAATGCTTGTTGTTTGGCATCCTTTCTTTTCCATTTAGTCGCGTAGGTCCACACACCATACCGGTAGTATTCTCGTTCATCTTATATTAGTTTTTCATATTTACTTACCATCTGTTCTTCGCTATTCCCAAGGTGGAGGATGCTGCGGTTCTTCCCATTCTGGAGTCCCGCATGCGCAGTATGATGCGGTAATAACCCCAACCATAACACTGCTGCTTTATTTTTCCCACATCTTTTCCTATTTCTCAACACATCATTGTACTGTGAATGTACGCTCGCCACAAGGCAAAGAGCATAGGGGGTGTAGGACTAGCATCCTATGTACTGATAACTCAAGCTCAAGCCGCCAACCTCGTTGTATATTCAGGATAATAAAGCTTGCTCCACGTTAGTTACAGCTCATTGCCCCTGCCTTACACACATTCCATCTCCCAGTCATTATGCCTTGGATTCCAATTGGGAGATTATCTATGGGTGGGAAATGGAAGAACTGCTTTCATCTCTTTTTGATGAGGTGAACTAACCCTGCACAGCCATCCTGTGTACATGACCCCCCCCCTCCCCACACACACCTCAAACCTTTACCACTCACCTACACTTATGGTATTATCTGGCTATTTGTAATTTTAGTTCTATGGCTTTGCTCCCCAAGAAACGGTTCTTAGTTCTTTCCTCCCCTCTTCAGTTAACCTTTGCAAGCAATGAAGCTTGTAATTTGTGCTAGCGTACACCCCCGTAGTACCCATTGCTGTTCTCTGCTGTCCCCGGTAATTGCATGCTCATATTTTAACGCTTCTTAAATACGACTCCGATGGAGGTAGTTGAACCTCCGTACAAGTGAAGATGGGAATATCAATGCCACCGATATAGCTCCTTCATTTACAGTATTTTTGCTCAACCCAAGGCGAGAGCCGTTGAGGTTGGAGGATGGAGGAGCAAGAAACGGGTGAGATTGAAAGTGACACCGCCTGTGCGTAGTATACATGTACCGCCATGGACTGGCAGCAGACTGGAAAACCTGACTCTCCTGTCCCTAGGGTCCCATCTGCCTCTGGGTATGGGTATCGATGGGGGTTCAGTGAAGCCATTGTCAGAGGCAAAGCAGCATACCACCTTTAAATCTAAGCGGCGTGTACTACATGCATTTGTTGTTCTAACCCCCAAACTGCTTGACCTTAAGGTCTTCCAAAGTCTGTTAAGGATCTGGCTGGGGATGAAAACCAGTATGAGGTATGAGAAACTTGTCCGCAATTAATTTCCCCCGTTCATGCAACCTTTCCATGCTATATATCTTTTTATTCTTGTACTCACTCTAATTGAAATGAGAAATAATAGTTTAGTGTACATTTTTGGGAAGTATAAACCCACGGTGCTATTTAGCATAATTTATAATTCAATCATTACTTCCAATACACCACCACAACGACGGGTCTCCACTGGGGACCCTTGTGTACCACCACCTATTGTGCATCTCACCCCCCTTGTCATATCATATTTTGACTTTGATCTATATATTAATATTTCTTGCGCTACCCTGCCTGCCTGTTTCCCAGTGGAGGCCGCACGCATTTGCTGCACAACCCGAACTAGAAACCAATACAGAGTGGTGGGTTTTTTCATGGTTGTAGTAATCTCTACCCTAACGGCCACCAGCTCTGGAACCTACCTTATTGATCACGGCCTTGATTTTAATGTCCTACAATGAATAGCGGCTGTCTTCTTATTGATTAACGTAACCCTGCATTAATTGCTTGCCTGTTGATTGTAAGGTCCCGGACAATCAAACTGCTGGTGGGTAGTATATTAGCAATTGAAAAGGAGATTGAGACAAACCTTGCATTGCTGCCGCTTTAGCTGGGCCCCCCCGACAGCAGCTTTTTTAGAGCACTAACTAACTTCATCCATCCCACTCTCTAGGGCTTTGAGCTCACAGACCAGGAAGATGATGTGACTTATATTGATACACGACAACAGTCTAGGGACTGGGCCAATAAACTGGCTAATCGAAGTGTGGAAAACCAACCTCTGGGTGATGATAACAACCCAGTAGAGGATGCAGAGAATGTGCTGCTCTATGATGACCACCAAACTTCTTTGCTCACACCACCGTTGAGATCACAAGTGGTGAGGTTGAGAATAGGAAGGAATTTCGATACTGTCATATGTAAGGTTGAAGTTGAAAAACAGGGTAACAGTTATTAGTTTGTGTTTAGGGTTTAGGGTTAGTATATTAGGGTTAGGGTTAGCATTAGGGTAAGGATTAAGGTTACAGCTAGGATTAATATTAGGGTTTAGGTTAAGGTTTGGTAGTAATTACTTCATAGTTAGTGTAGTGTTCTGCTCTAGCGCCTACAATTATTGTGTGCTTTCCATATGCAAGGGTTTGATGTAGTGAACGAAAAATGGGTTTGGCATTGGGCTTGAAAAAGTACAAAGGGGATTTTAAATAATTAACGAGGCGAGCTGCGACAGTACCACCTCGTCTCTAAATTTTGTTTTTGATGTATGTTTACTGCCGTGCTGCTTTGTAGATGCTAGATATAGCAGCTCAGGCTGGGAGTGGGTGCCTCAGCAGGGGATCAGAAGCTTCTTCAGCACCGTTTGCCTGGTATACGAAAAATAATCCAAAATCTATTATATCTAGCCGTAACTTCTTCATTAAGAAAAGGTCTACATGCACAATGCGCATTATTTTCCTGAATAGGTTTGATATCCAGGCCGGGCCATTTGATGGGGATGGACATGGTGAGTATTAATGCTAAACACCAATGCCCTGTGCGTCATGTACATGAGAGCTGGGGTGGTGGTTTGTCACCAATATTGCCACTGCATGGTATTCCTTTTACTGCTGCATTCTACTTTATTTCTCTACCTTTTAAATATAAACGTAGTTATTCCTTCCTCATTGACATAGCAGTGTTTTACTTACCCCCTTGATTGCTTCTAGACCTGCCTCAGGTTCCTGCTATCAACCTCATTGATGGCTCTGATGCAACAATTGCAGCCAGAAAAATCGAACGTTACCGCGAGGAGGTAAGGGGGCAGTTGTGGCTAGGGCTTGAGACTTAGACATGGAATTCAGTTCAGCTTCAGCCTCCAGAGGGAATTATTGCCTTTGAGAAGCTGCTGCGTTGAGTATAGTGGTTCATCTGTGGTGGATGGTACCAAGTTCTATACTATCAATGGTGAAGGGTTGGTTGTATAGATTTGTATTGAGCAGGAACTGGAACTGGCAGTTAGAGTTGTTATTTTGTAGTGAATAATTAGACATGATATTGTTGTACTTGAGGGGTCAGGCTAGAAGGCGGCATACTGCAATTTGATGATCTGCCTCTATGCTACACCATCTCGGTTCGGTGTTGATACGCGTTGGATTTATGGATGTATCGCATAGTAGTTAAGACGATTAGGAAAAAAACAAGTTATTATATCTCCATTTTTCTCATCATTGCATTTATTACCCTGTTACCCTCTGTCAATGATGTTTGCCAGATCAGCAAGACGATTAATGCTGTCATTGTCCACTGGAATACAGAGGCAAGTAGGGTTTATAAGCAGCCTAGTCTGCTAGCGACATACGAAATGTTATTGAGGCTATACTTGTACCTTGCTGGTTCTCTCCCCTCCTTTCCCCACTTGCTCTGGCACCCAAGTAATAGACAATGAAATTTATACACTTTAACTTTCTGGTCCTGTTGAACAATTGTTGTCACAGCAGCTAAAATACTGACCTCTTTCATCCAGATGCCACCAATTCGTGAACTCCAAAACCTCCAGGTGCAAATACTAATATTCAACTTCGTGTAAATGCCACATGCCAGTGGAGGTTTGCTCCTGGTACACATTGCAACGGGGCAACAGACTTTGTTGTTATATTTTACTTTCTAAGCATCCTTCGATTGGGCTCCCAGCCCAACGGCTCCACCGTGCCCCAATACTGTCCCAACCATCCCTGTCCTCGGATTGTCAAGTTAACTCGTGGCAATTGACAGTAATAACAAATCCTGCTGCTTGACTAACGGTTATCATTAGGAGGCCCTTGATAGTTGGAGTGGTTTGGATATGGAGGATGACCCTGATATGAGGTGGTTTACGTGGCGCACCTTGGAGGAGATTGAAGTGAGTGACACGTACACACACAAGTAGTACATGTTGCGTGCGTGAGTATGTGCGTGTAAGACTTTAGAGTTGTATAGATGCTTGAATGTGAAGTAGATCGTTTAGTTTTGGTATAGAGTAAACATATCATCGAGACTGGCTGCAGTCTGGTTTTCTCATATGTTTTCAGGAATGAATGTCATGCAAATTGGGGTTGGGTGTAATACTGGGATTTATTAGGGCTGAACGTGGTGTGGAATTAACTCATGTTGTGATGTTTGTCCATGGTATCCGTTTTTTTCGCTCGGCTCCAATACACCAATTGCTTGAAGTAACATCCTCTAAATTTGTTTTGTCTTTATAACAGATTGCATTGTTGAATGAATTACTGCCCTCCTCTCATCATTTATCCGGTAGTAGTGTTTCTTCTGATGATGTTGGCATCCTTCGAGGGGATGGTGTATCAGGTGTTGAAAGAGTGGCTGTTTCCCGATCTTACCATCTGACAGTGCTGACCTGTTTTTTTTGAGTGTATATCTTCCCTGTTTCCTCCCTTCATCTGCCATCACTCTTTACCTTCTCACTGTGCATCATCTTCTCCACAGAGATTGCAGCCTTGGTACAATCACTCCTCAAAGCTCGAGTCCTCCCTCCATCCAATATACTTCCTGGTTTTTTACTAACTCCTCTCCCGGCTTTTGGCTTTTCGTCAACACAAGTAATTATTATTCCTTGTTTGCAGCAGCGTAGCCGTTTAACCACCACAATGCTGTAGCATACATAGATGTTGATGCTACATATTTTTCTTTTTGTTACATAACAGTATCTGCCACACTTATGTGTGGCGGCTGCTGCAATAATCTTCTTTACCACCCGTGCAAATAGAAATAGCCGCCAATGTGTCCCCTGGTTGAGCGAGCTGCTGACCTGACCTTTTGCATCTTTCAAAAGTGCCTCGATATTGAACCACCACCATTTGTTATTATGTGTCTATAACTTTTTCAACTCTATAGCTCGAGGTTAGTCCCGGGATGCAGCTTTTAGCGCAAGCAGCGGAGAATCCATTGGCATCCTACTGCCCAACCACTGAACCTTCATCATTTGAAGTTCCCCGCATCATAGAGTGTGTGATTGAGCCATCTTTCTTAATCCTAAAGATAGATATTGCCTACCTAATCTTCATCGGTGCCCCTCTTTCCACTCTTATACTAACCAGAGTACTTCTGCTCCTTGTATGCTGGTACCTATCGTATGATGACACTCTCCTTGTTTTTCCAGAACTACTTAACACTGTTCTGTTGTGACAAGCTCAGCTCAAAAACCACTACTACCTAGTTGCTAACCACACAATGACTGTACACCAATACCTAGAGGTCTAAACTCATTGCTCACTAACCCCACTTCAGATTTGTACTGTATATTGTCCATGCGGGTGAGGGATTTAAGACATTCCCTGTTGGATCTCTCCAGAATGCCCTGATGGAGGTTAAAATTCCAGGACAGGTGTGTGGTTATTTGATGATAACCAGCAACTCATCTCATTTGCCCTGTTTCACTTCACCCTTACATGACTGCTATGTCATGTCAATATGGGACGTGTGCATGATTGATATTTCTGCATTGGGTCGGACGGGCTTTCGAATAGATCATAATATGATAATACCTCATGCAACGCAACCCCTAATCCTTCTCATGCATCAGGCTGTTCGTGTGTCTGTGCATGAAGTCCCCCCCTTGCCAGACCACGATCCCCCATTTCATTTTGCATTCAAGGCAAGCCTGAGAGAGGTTGGTATTTTTTAATCAGACCAGACAACACATTTCAACTTCTATTACAACCAAATATTTTATCTTCTAATCTTTGCAGGCTTTGAATTTTGAATTTTGAACCTAGCTAGCAAGTGCTCTAATATGCCTGACTATTGAATTGTTCTTACCCGTGTTCCTACCTACCTAGCACACTTTTTAGAGTGTCTGTTCATTTACTAAACTCAACAATTCCTTGCCAAGACCGTTATTCCGATTACAGATGCCAACGGGGCGGTGCAGGGGGTTAGAAGGCGTTATGTGGACTCTGCTTCTGTGTACTCCTTCCTTAAAGAGTTACAGGTGTGTGTCCCACCACTATACAACAACAACCTTCAGAAACTTGAACGGCCTACATCTCAACTCTGCCAAAGAATATACTGTAAAATTATTTTGTATGTTGTTGACCATAAACACCACCTATTGTACACACAACCCTTGAGCGATATAAGAAGCTAGTTCGCTTTGTCTATCCATTATTACGTGCTACTTTCCTGCACACTTATATGCTGTACTGTACATTTAGGAAAGTGACCTTGGAAAAGAGAGTACATCCAGACGTGATGCTTCAACTATCAGTGTTGCAATTGTGGTATGTTAACCCCAAGCGCCTAAAATTTAAAGAGGATCATTAGTGTAACAGCAAGGCTTCAATTAATGTGAATTGGAGTAATGTTATGGGATTATATGTCTTCTCGAGTATGGGTATAGGAGTAGATGGTAGATAGACTGAAGGGCTGCACTAATCTCAAATCCAGTCCCGTGCATTTCAATCAGCTATCACTGCTGAATTCAATCCAGTGTAAGGGTTTGTTGTGCTTATAATCTTCCCTTTCATATATCCTGAGTGCAGTATCGTGCGTGATACTACTTACACTAGCCCAAGTTGTAGAGCTTAATCTTATTACAACTCCCAGATGAAGAACTCTAATAAATGAGATGTGCCTGCCAATGTAGGTGTTTGTATCTGATGAAACTCTATATGTTGACGAGAGGTACATTGACACACACATACTTAAAGCAGCAGTGAATTGAATGTTGAGAGACGCTGACATTTGTACTATCCCCTATATACTGCCCTCATGAGTGAGCTCCACTGCAACTAACCCAACCAGGGCAATTCGTGAGTCTAAAGCAGAGAGTTGAGCTGTCTAACAACATTGAATATTTTGTTGTTGTATAGGTATGGTGCTCGGATGGTGGGAGGTGATCTCATCGTTGCTGCTTACAAGCAAGATAATAATAATGATATAAGCCTTAAGAGAAGTGAAAGCAAAAACGCTCCCCTTCCATCGGAGCCCTGCATATGCCAATTCACCAGGCCAGAAGATTCACTGTCTGTTACGTATAATGACACCATCCCTTCACCACTGCGTGACGTTGTGTCAGCAGCTGCGGAGGTGGTGGGGGGACTGTGTGGGTCATTACAAACGCCAGCACCTGCTTCTTGGTTGGTGGGAGGTAGTGCATCAGCTCCCCTGTCAAGTCCGCATACCCTTCATTTATCACCTGGTAAGCTAAGCCTTTGGGACGATTCCTCGAGCTAGGATTGGTGGTGGTGCTGTTTTGCACCACTGCTTTGCTGCTTGCTGGCATGCGGTGATGCTTGCTACACGCATGTAGACTAGAGACTGACCTGACCTGGTTATTACTGTTCACTTACATATTCTTCTAAATCCTTGTCTCTTTTGTAGCCAGCCCACTCCTCTTCCAGCTACTAACCTAACCCTAAAATACACTCAACACGCACGCGTGAGCAACATGCGTTTGAGCTGAACAAAACCTAATGTGCTAGTGTTTTTTGGATCACAGGTGCTGTTAATTTGATGCTTCGATCCTTGTTAGCGAGGGTAGTTAACGCTTCACGCCACATGATCAAACATGCCATGGACATGGTGAGTATTATTATTGGCTCCGTGGTGTATGTACAGTGAGTAGCTATTCCAATATAAGCAGCGGCGGCAGCAATTTAATGCTTATCATGTGTTAAGGCACCAAAATCAGCAAGAGTGGAAAGCTATATTGAGGAGGTGAGCGTAGCGTATGACTACAATTTTGTTTTCTGTTTCTCGGTAGCCCGCCTGCGAAGATCTACGCGACCCCCCCATATATCTATATATATATGTATATATAGATTCTCTCCTACCAGAGCAGCTTGCTTACTCTCAAAGAAAAGGGGTTGTGGTGTCATGACACTCTTGGGGGGTTTTAAGGATATATTATTACTTGTATAAGGGCAGGCATCACGTCCTGCCGTAGGGTTGGGTAACTCAGCCACCACCATTGCAAAGTCGTCGTCGTATACTAGTGCATAGTGCTGCTGCTATGTTATCTCTCATTCATAAAACGTGGCCCCATCCACAGATGGACGAGTATTTTTCACACCTTTGTCACTTAAATTGGGGCGACCAGCTCTGGATGGAGTGTCTCAATGAACTGCTAAATCAAGCAAGGTGGTAAATCCAGACAGCAGACCCGCAAGTAGTAAATAGTTAGTAAACTGTCTTTGCTCCTCTAATTTGTCCTGTTGTGAACCCTTAAACACAGAATAGTAGTGTCCAACCTTGCACTCACTCACTCATAGTCCGTCCACCAAATCTCTTGTTAATTATTTAAGCATTCTTCTTGATCTTATAATCTTGACATCACCTAATCCTGAGTAGGATTACAATGAAACGTGCCGCCGCTGAGGTCTCTCATGAGGATGGTCGCAGCAAGGATTATGCAGAGAATGAAAATGCTCGTAAGGGATGGGAAGGGGAGAACCATGAAGGTACTACTACTAACAGCTGCTGCTCCTCTGCCTGAACCTGAAAATCGTATTTACTCACTCACACTATCTTTTCTCTGTCTGTATGCCAATTGGAAAACAAAAAATTCAATTTCCATGTTGAATAATTGACCACGACACGCCGCATGCACCACACTGACCACATTGCTATAAGTTCGGCATCTTCTTCACAGCTTCATCTTTGCCCTTGCATCGGTATATTATATTCGCTTCTTCACATATTCTTGTTCTAACAACTGCTACCATTTATACTGTATGGCTGCTTTGCTCTTTGTGTTCTCTGTGTTTTCTCATGTCTTGTTCTATATGCCATTCATTTGTCTCTTTTTTCGTTGAACAATATTTCTCAGCTCGTCTCAGAGCTATAGCACCTCCAAAGCCCTGATTCTACTCTACTTTCCTCACCAAGGTGGCTTTGTTGTGTGTAGCTAACCTTATTGATGG
>PJEL010004355.1_pt1 | contig 11723 bp, 14 predicted proteins | sample 1853271 | NCBI WGS metagenome assembly PJEL01 (sample SAMN08108733, study PRJNA415343) | Invertebrate metagenome, whole genome shotgun sequencing project. | host: Globobulimina | place: Sweden: Gullmar Fjord | collected 2015-08 | reverse complement strand
CTTATTCTTAATATTTATTTGTACGTAGGTATCTATTTATATTCTTTTAGAATTTAAAATGTGGATTTACTTATTAGTATAATATTCTTTTCTTAATTTATTTTTATTTAAAAAAAAAGGCCAACATCTCTGTTGACCTTTTAAAATGATGTATGTTTTTATTTATTCTTACTTTATTTGATATGTATATATTTTTTATCTATATGCATTTTTATTTATATACATTCCTAAGTTTACTTTTACAGAATATTTAGGTTTAAAGTCTTGATCCTCTGAATAGTAGTTTTCAGGAATTGTATCAATATAAATCCATTTTCTAAGCCAATGTCTAAAACTTATAGTTGCACTATATCTTTTGATTTTTAAATTTGAATCAATATTATTCATATTTGTTCCTAATGTATATGAAATATGATTTTTTGCAGATAATTTCTGATTTAAATAAATTGATGAGTAAAGTTCTGAATCTTTACTTTTACTAGATTGCCAATAGTATTCATTATAGTTATGAACAGTATAGATATCTGTTAAGTATTTGTCTAACCTTATATATGAAGTTGATTCAAGCTTGTCTTCAACTGATTGTTTTAATGCTTGAGAGAATGTATAATCTATACCTCTTACATCTTTTATTACTTTCTTTATTTCTGATTTAATAAATGGATTTAAAGTACTTCCTAATTTTATACCAGCTTTAGTTTTAGAATCAATATCATCACCAAAATAGTTTTCGTATAAAAGAGATAAGTTGAAATTATCATTATTATTCGTTGTATGTTTCTCTGTAAAATCTATATTTTCTCTTATTTCATCACTTTCTAGTAATAATTTAAATTTTCTTTTTAATTTTGGAAGTTTTAATTTAATACTTACTTTTTGATCAAAATGAATACCATTACTTTGATTATAAAAGGCTGATAATTGAATTAGACCATATGTATTACTATATCCTTCAATTTTACGTTCACTGTCATCAAAGAAGTTATCTATACCTTTTGCTGTTCCTATTAAAGTATTATGCATACTTTTTCTATATTTATTAGTTGATTCAATAATATCTTCAAGATATGACGTTTCAGCTTTTACAATATTTAATGCTATTAGTAGTAAGAATAATTTTTTCATTATTCATTGTACATAAATTTTAATTAATTATTTAAGTATTTTATGTGATTTGTAGTTTTATATTTATTTTATGACACATTTTTATTCCATAAAGATAAATAATCCATGATATATAAATCCATAAAAATGTAAAAAGTAAAGTAGCTAAAGAACCATAAATTGTTGTATATGTTTTATTGTATATAACATAATAAATAAATAAATTTTTAGTAATAGATAGAGATACCAGTGTAAAAAATGAGGAAATTAATGCTGCTTTATTATTGATAATCCTATTTACACTTAATTTAAACAAAATATAAAAAATAAACCATGCTAATATATATGAAAGTATTATATTTAATATAGTGTTATCATAGAGTGACATTATTAAATTTGAAATAATAAATAAAATAGGTAAGAGCACTAATAATATAGAATAGAATATAAATGAAATATGAATTGCTTTTCTTTTTGTTTTATGAATTTTATTAACTATGTATTCATAATCTTTTACAAACATTGTAAATACAAAAATCATATATATTATTCCTAAACTACCTAATTTACTAGAGTTAGATATATAGTTCTTTAATGCTTCTACTATATCATTAGAGTGAGTAGGATTAATAATATCAAAAATAAAATTTATAAAAATATCTAAATATTTATCAAAATCCTGAAAATTTGAAACAATTGCAATAAGTAGTGCAATTATAGGTAGAATTGCAAAGATAGTAAAAAAACTTAAAGATGCAGCATAATATGTTGTATCATCATTAAAGAATGAATCTAATATATTTATGAATCTTTTTATATAGTTATTTCTACCATCTTCATTTTTCATGAGAGGTTTATAAACCCATTTTAAATGGGTTTAAAATGTTATTTGGATCAAATGCATTTTTGATACTTTTAAATAAGTTCATTTCAGCATTAGTAAATGCAATATGCATAAATGGAGCCTTTGAGGTACCAATTCCATGTTCCCCACTTAATGTTCCACCTAAATCTACTACATATTGAAAAATTTCTTCAATGGCTTTATGTCCATCTTCCATTTCTTTTTCATTATTTTTGTCTTTAACCATAACATTTACATGAATATTTCCATCCCCTGCATGACCAAAACAAGGAACTTGGAATCCATATTTTTCTCCAATTTTATAAATTCCAGCTAATGCTATTGGTAGTTTACTTCTTGGAACAGAAATATCTTCATTTAATTTTTTAGTTCCATAAATCATTGTTGCGGGAGAAGCATTTTTTCTTGCAAACCAAAGTTTTTTACCTTCTTCATCATCTTTTGCAATTATAAATCCTGTTGAACCATTTTGTGCAAAAGATTCTTTTAGTGTTTCTAATTGAGAATCAATTTCAGCTAAGGAACTAGCATCTACATCTCCAACTAAAATTGCACCTGCATTTTCTGGTAATTCAATATTTGGAAATTTTTGTTTTAAAGCTTTAATTACTAATGCATCTAAAAATTCCATAGCAACTGGATTTGCACCTGCTGCAAGAGATTTAAATACTGCTTTCATTGCTTTATCAACTGAAGGGAAAACTCCCATGTAAGTTTGTTTAAATTTTGGTTTAGGAATTAATTTTAATGTGATTTCAGTAATTATGGCTAAGGTACCTTCACTTGCGATTAATATTCCAGCTGTATTATATCCTGCAACATCTTTAATTGTTTTTTTACCTGCCACTATTATTTCACCATTTGGTAATACAGCTCTTAATGCCATTACGTAATCTTTTGTAATACCATATTTTGCTGCTCTCATTCCACCAGCGTTTTCACTTACATTTCCACCTAATGTTGAATACTCTTCGCTTGCTGGATCTGGAGGATAGAATAAACCAACTTCTTCTGCTGCTTTTTGAAATTGCATATTTATTAATCCTGGTTGAACAACACCAACCATATTTTCCATATCAATTTCGAGTAATTTATTCATATGTCTTTCAAGTGAAAGAATTATTCCTCCATTTGAAGGTAATGCTCCACCTGTAAAACCAGAACCTGCACCTCTTGGAACAATAATTATTTGATGTTCATTACAATATTTTAATATTTTTGAAATATCTTCTTCATTTCTTGGAAATACAACAGCATCTGGTTCAAATCTTGATCTTGTTGCATCATAACAAAATGCAATTAAATGAGCTTTATCACTTTTTATATTTTCTTTACCTACAATATTTGAAATATAATCTAAATGTTTTTCTTCTATCATTATTTTAATCCTAAAATATTTTTATAATAGTTTTCATAATTTAAATCTTTTTTACTTGTGAACAAATCAAATCCCAATAATGAGTTTTCATCTTTTTCAACTAATGTAAAATCAAAAAGACCATCTTCTATTTTTTCTACTCTTGTGTAAAAAGGTCTTTGAAAATTATTCTCATTGTACTTAATTTTATAATTTGTTAAAATTTTAAATGTTTTTGTATCTAAAACATAAATATTATTATTAACAACTATAAAAATAGTTCCTAAGTTTTGATTTATTGCAAAATTCTTAAGATATTCTTTACTTGGATAAGCTGTTGTATCTACTTTCATTTTTGTTGCTAATAAATCAGGATGAACAAATGAATTATTTTTAAATGTTTTTTTTACTAAATCAAATGTTTTTTGATTTGGCGTAATTATTAATGAATTTGTATATAGATAATTAAATACTAAAATATCGCCTTCTGAAGCTTTTAAATTAGTAGTTGGTAATGCATTTTGTGTTAAATCATCAAAAGGAAAATATTCAACAATAGAAGTGTTTTTATTTGATTCAATTACTTTTGCATTAGCTATAATCATTTTATTTTTATTATTAATATGTAAAACTATCGCACTTTGACCAACAATTAAATTTCCCATTGAAATAGTTGATTTATTATCTTTTATATTATTGATTTTTATACCAACTGGTTTTAAAGATAATTTTTTTGAAGTTCCACTATTTATTATTTTTTCTTCTCTTCTCTGCGCTTTTAATACATCAGTTGTTAAATAATATTTATAACTTAAGTTATTTTGCGATGAATCAATTTTTATATCTACAATTGACCAACCATTTTGTTTCATTTGAGTTAGAGAAGCTTGTCCATTACATTCTCCACCATCAAGCATTGCACTTTCAATTGTTGATGGAGAACTCCAGTTATTTTTGTAACAAACTGTATTCTTTGCATTTACAACTGTTGATGATAATAATACACTAGCTCCAATTAATAAAAATCTATTTATAAATTTATTCATCTTAATATCCTAATAATTCGTTTGTAATTCTTGAAGTTTTTCTTTAACTTCATCTACATGTAAAAACTCTATTTTTTCACCATTAACAGTTTTCTTTTTTCTAACACTTACTTTATCCCAAATAGCTGCAATTTTGCCATCAGGTGAAATTATGAAAGTTGTTCTAACTACGCCCATATATTCCTTACCCATGAATTTTTTTAATTGCCATACACCATAATCTTGACACATTTTTTTATCTTCATCAGAAAGTAGAGTAATATTTAAATCTTTTTTTTCTATAAAAGATCTATGTTTTTTTGTTTCATCAGGTGATACACCTAAAATAGTAGCATCTAAGTCATCATATTCTAAAACAGAATTTGTAAAATCACAAGCTTGAGTTGTACACCCAGGTGTTAAATCTTTTGGATAGAAATATAAAACAATCCATCTTCCTTCTATATCTCTTAAACAAATTTCAACGTCATCTTGATTTGGTGCACAAAATTTTGGTGCAGCACTTCCTATTTCTAACATTTTAATAAATCCTTTGATTTTATCTATTTAATTGCAATAAAAATTGCAAAGTTTACCCATTTACAAATTGTTTCACAATGTGAAAAACCTGCTTCTAATATCATTTTTTTATTTTCATCTTCTGTATATGGTATTAAAACATTTTCCAATGCTTCTCTTTTTTGAGCTATTTCAAATTCTGAATAACCTTGAGTTTTTTTAAATTCATAATATTCGTCAATACTTTGTTTATTTAGTGTTGAATTTGAAGAAATTATTTTTTCACAAAATATAAAAATACCTTTATCATTTAATGATTCGTATATTTTTTTTACTAATTTTTCTCTTTGTAATGGCCTAATAAATTGTAATGTATAATTAGAGAATATTAGTTGTGCATTATTATAATTTATATCATGTAAGTCTGCATTAATAAGATTTAGTTCTACACCAAATGCTTTAGCTTTTTTTGAAGCTCTATTTAGCATAGCTTCTGAGTTATCAATTCCTACAAGATTTAGTTTTTGATTAAAATGTTTGCTTAATTCTATTAGTGTTGAACCTGTTGAACATCCTAAGTCATAAACATTATCATTTTCTTTTAAATAATTGCATGCGAAGCTTATTGATAATCTTTGCATTTCTTTGTAGAAAGGAACTGATCTGTTTAGCATATCATCGAAAACTGATGCGACTTCTTCATCAAATTCAAACTGTTTTGTTATTGATTTTTTAAATACGTTATCTACCATGGTATTATTCTATCTAAATGCTTATTAATAAATATTAATGAATGAATAAAACTTGTTTTTTTATATAATAATTTATGAATTTTATGTGAGTTTAGTGAGTTGATTTTAATAAAAACTAATATTAATTAGATTTTATCAAAATACTTTTTGCTTTCTAGTATATCTAGATCAATTCTAGTTTTTAATTCTTCAAATGAATTAAACTTTTTATTGTCTCTAATATTTTCTAAAAACTTTATTTGAATAGTATATTTCTTATTTATTATATTTTTATCTAATATATGTGTTTCTACTGCATATGAACCGTCAGTTGTAACTCTATGCCCCAAAAATGTTATAGAATTATATTCTTCATTATCTAATATAGTTTTTGTAATATAAACACCTTCTTTAGGAAGTAAAAATTTATCAACTTTCAAATTTATAGTAGGTACAAAACTTTTTGAACCAAGTCCTTGTCCTTTTATTTGTGTTCCATATATTTTATATTCTTTTGCCAAGAATTTATTTGCAATTTTAATTTCGCCATTACTTATATACTCTCTAATAATACGTGAATGTACAGGAATAGTATCAAGTCTAATTTCATCTAATACTAGAACTTCACCTTTAAATAATTCTTCTAAGTTTCTAACACAATATTTTCTATTTTTCCCAAAACAAAAATCAAAACCTACAATAACCTTTTTTAAAGATGGATATTCTTCTTTTAATAATTTTATAAATTCATCACCTTCTAAATGTTTTATATTATCTAGTACATAATAATAAATAGGATGTTTTGAATATTCCTGTCTGTATCGTTTAGGTGTTAAATTTGCATATCCTGATTCTATAGATAATATAGCACCATTATCATCAAGGTTTTTAAATAGTTCTTGATGAGCATAATGCATACCATCAAAACCACCAATCGCAATAGATGTTATTGTATTTTTATTTACTAAAGTAGAAGAGTTCTTCTTCATTTCCATCTTTCCCTTGTAATTTACTCATAGAGCAATAATTTAATTTCCAGTTTAAAAGTTTAGTATAATCAATAAAATTATCTCTTGATTGGGTAATAGCTTTTTTATCTTTTACTACACCTTTTTTATCTCTTTTAATATTTGTACCAACTTCAAATTGTGGTTTGAATAAAATTATAATATCTTTAGTTGATAATCTATTTATATCTTCAATAATATTTAAAATAGAAATAAAAGATACATCACATGTAACAATTTCAAAGTTATCATCTGATATGAAATTTCTAATATCTGTATTTTCAAAAAATGATATTCTCTTATCACTTTTTATTTTTTCATGTAGTTGGTTTGAACCTACATCTACACATGTAACATTTTTAACATCAGTATTTAATAAAATTTGTGTAAATCCACCTGTACTACTACCTATATCTAATGCAATTTTATCTTTTATTATCAAATGTGGAATTTCTTCTAAAAAAAACTTTAATTTATATGCTGCACGGCTTACAAAAAAATCATCTTCTAAAATTTCGATTTCAAAAGTTTCATCAACTTCATACGATGGTTTAGTAATTATTTTTCCATCAATCTTAATTTTATTAGCTTTGATTAATTCATTTGCTTTATTTCTACTTTGAATATTGAATTTTTGTTTTATATATTGATCTAGCCTCATGGGCGCAATTATAGTTAAATTTTAATCAAGACTACTTTATATATACTTCTAAACTTTATTATTTGATAGGAATTATGTGAAATATATTCAAAAAGAGTTTGAAAATTGCTTTGAAGAAAAAAAATCTAAATTTATTGCATTTATTATGCCTTATTCTAATTTTGATTTATTTATGAAAAAACTTAAAGAAAAACATCCTAAAGCTAGACATTTTGTTTATGCTTATAGATATCTAAATGAATTTGATCAAATTGTTGAAAATTCAAGTGATGATGGAGAGCCAAAAGGGACTTCTGGTCGTCCATCATTAGCAGTTCTTGCTGGTAATGAACTAATTAACACTGCTGTAATTATTGTTCGTTATTTTGGAGGTATAAAATTAGGAACAGGAGGTTTAGTTCGTGCATATGGAGATAGTGTAAATGCTGTAATAAAAATATCAGAATTAAATGAATATAAAAAACTTATGATTAAAAAATTATCTTGTGCATATTCAGAATTATCAAAATTAGAATATTTATTAAAACAAGAGTCTATTTCAATTAATGAAAAAGAATTTTTGAATGAAGTTATTCTAAATATCGAACTTACTCAAACTCAATGGGAAGAGCTAAAAATCAAATTACCAATAAACATTAATAATTTAAAGTAATTTAAGATAATTTAATTATAATATAAAAAATGTCTATAAGGTAATACTCATGAAGAAAGCGTTTTCTCTAATGGAACTAATGGTTGTAATTATTATTTTAGGTTTATTAGCCGCTTTTGTTTTACCAAATTTATTAGGTAAAAGTGATGAAGCTAAAAATAAATTAGTATGTATTCAAATGAAAAGTATAGCTCAAACATTAAAAATGTATAAATTAGATAATTCTTCTTATCCTCAAACAGAAGAAGGCTTAAATATTTTAATAGATAAAAAATATTTTGAAGATAATAAAATACCAAAAGATGCATGGAAGCAAAACTATATATACATTCAAAATGAAAATAACTTTGATTTAATTTCATTTGGTTCTGATAAAAAAGAAGGCACTTCTGATGATATCTACTACTCTAAGTGTAATAATTAGATGAGTTTCATAAGAGTAAAAAAATCTTTTACTCTTATAGAATTAATTATTGTAATTTTAATTATTTCTATAACTTATCTTCTAGTTTTTTCAAATTCTAATTTTATGATAAAAAAACAAAATAATAAACTTTTATTAAGTGATATAAAAGAGCATATGAAAAATAATATTGATTTTAAAAATGAAGTTTCATTTGTTTGCCTTGATGATAGTTTTGATTGTTATTTCAAAATAGATGGAAATATTAATAATGATTCTAAAACTGCAAATGTTTTTTCAATAAAACCAGAAGTTTATGAGTATTATAAAAATGAAAGAAGAGTTGATTTTGATTCTATATATATAGATGATATAAATTATGATGTCGTGTTTGAACTTAAAATGACAGATGATTTTAAAGTTAAAGAATTGATTGTTGATACATTAGAAGATAAAGTATATGTATTTAATAATTTATACACAAAAGCAAAAATATATAATTCTTTAAATAATGTTTTTGAGCTTTTTAATTCTAATGAAATAGAGGTTAAAGATGCTTTATAAATATCAAGGCTTTGATAAAAATGGATTAAAAGTAAAAGCTAAAATAGAAGGATTTTCTATTGCAGAAGCAAAGGCAAAGTTAAAATTAAAAGGTATCTTATATACGTATATAGAAGAAGATAATTTTAATTTTTCTATAATTTCATTTAAAAATAAAAAAAAATTAGACTTATCAACTTTATCTTATTTAAGTAGAGACTTAAGCATTTATTTAAATTCTGGTATTTCTCTTATCTCTTCAATAAACCTATTAAAACAAAGATACCAAAATCATAAAATATTAGGTTCTTTTTTTGAATCAATTAGTAGCTATTTAGATGAGGGAAAAAATTTCTATGTTTCCTTAGATTCTCAAAATATTGTTGATTTGCCAGAGTTTTATAAACAATCAATCAAGATTAGTGAAAATGGTGGTTTATTGGAAACTGTTCTTTTAGAACTATCAATATTTTTAAAAGAACAAGATAGAATAAAAAAACAAGTACAATCAGCTTTAGCTTATCCTTTATTCATTTTATTTATATCTTTTTTTATGCTGGGGTTTATGTTAAGTTTTATAGTTCCTAAAATTACAGATATCTTTACACAAATAGATCAAGCCTTACCTCCTAGTACACAGTTTGTAATATCCTTAGGTAACTTTTTTTCAAATAATTATGCTTATATTATTTTTTTTATTACTTTGATGATTACTGTCTTTATTTTATTAATGAAAAAATCAAAAGTTTTTAAATATTTTATTGATAAAACTATTTTAAAAATTCCATTTTTCTCAACAATAATTGAGCAATCTGAACTTGCAAGATTTTCATATATGAACTCTATATTAATTAAATCAGGTTTACCAATTGTTCAATCAATAAACTTATCAGCAAATATTTTAAAAAATTCACTTATAAAAAAAGTATTTGTAGAAGCTTCAAAAAGTGTTGTAGAAGGTAAAAGTTTATCTGTTTTGTTAAGTCAAAATAAAATTTATAAAATTGATGAATCATTTATTCATTCTATTTCTATAGGTGAAGAAACAAGTAGATTATCAGAAATTTTAAATAATTTAGCAAAACTATATAATGAGTCAAATAAAGACAAAACGGATATTTTTTTATCTTTACTTGAACCAGTTTTTATGTTGTTTGTTGGTGTTACAATTGGTTTTATAGTTATTTCAATGTTATTACCAATTTTTTCTATGAACTTTGGTTAATATGAAAAGATCAATAGTTTTACTTATTTCTTTATTTTTTATATTATCTTTATCTGTTCTAATTATAAAAAACTTAGATGATACTAATTCATATTTAAAAGAAAAAAATCATAAAATAAATATGATACAAATAATTACTTCAATAAAAAACTTACAAAGTGAAATTACTAGAATAATTCAAAATAATAAAGATTATATAAACACTTTATTGGACAATGAAAATACTTCTTATATGCCAATAAAAGTAAATGAAATCAATATCTTATTTTTAATTAAGAAATATGATAAAGTTGATATTAATACTTTAAAAGAAGATGAAAAAAAATATAAAGAAATAAAGAATTTATTTTTTAGAAATAATATTTCTAATTTCGAGACTTTTAAAGATATTTATAAAAATAATGAAATAGAGTTTGAAAATAACAAACAAGTTTATGATATAATTGAAAAATTTATTAAAAAAACATATAACAATAAAATAATAGATATTAAAAGTAAAATTGGTTTTATAAAAAAAGAATCAGATGTTCAATTATATGAACTGTTTATTAAAATTTATTTTTCAGATGAATTTGCAAAAGCCTATTATATATTAAATGACAAAGGGGAAGTGAAATATTTTGAATCAAGTTTCAAATAGAATAGAAAATGTTTTTTTAACTTCAAATAGAAAAATAAATGTTAGTAGTAATATTAATATTATTTTATCCCCTGAATTTTATTGGGTACGAATTTTTAATATACCAGTTAAAAATATTACTCAAGCACGAAATGTATTACCCACACTTTTTGAAGATATTCTTGATAATATTAAAGACTTGTCTTATCATATAATAAAACTTGAAGAAAATAAATATTTGTGTTTTGCATATTTAAATAAAACTATATATGAAGCAATAAAAAAATCTTCAATTCCTTTATCTTTTATTAATTCTGTGTATTTTGCACAAAATGAATGTAAATCTTTTAATCAGTTTAAAATAGATGATAAAAGTTTTTTATATACAGATGAAGATATTTTAATAAAAGTACCAAATAATATCTTATCAAATGATACAGTACTACTAGAAAAAGATCTGAATACATTAATTTTATCTTCTAATAAAGTAGAAATTAAATTATATAATAATCCAATTAGTTCAAAACAATTATATTTTCTAGTAGGAGTATTTTGTATATTTCTACTTATAAATATTTTTAAATATTTTGATTACAAAAATGAAGTTTCTTTATTAAATAATAAAATTGAAACTATAAAAACTAATACTAATTTACCTAGCAGTATGATTCAAACAAATTCTATAATTAAAAAAAATAAAAAAAAGGTTTTGGTAGAAATAAAAAAGAGAAATTTTATAAAATACATATTTAAAAATAGTAAATTAAATCTTTATTCTTTAGAATTGGAAAGAAATATAATAAGCTTAAAATTTAAAAATACAAATAAAACTACAGTTGAAAACTATATATCAAAAAAATATAGAATTATATCGACAAGGGTAAAAGGTTTAGAACTTGATATAAAGGTAAAATTATGAATAAGATAAATCCTTTGTATATCTTAGTATTATTAGGAACTATCTTTTTTCTTTCTTTTTATATATTAAATGAAAGTATTTATGATTTTAATA
>PJEL010004354.1_pt1 | contig 11727 bp, 11 predicted proteins | sample 1853271 | NCBI WGS metagenome assembly PJEL01 (sample SAMN08108733, study PRJNA415343) | Invertebrate metagenome, whole genome shotgun sequencing project. | host: Globobulimina | place: Sweden: Gullmar Fjord | collected 2015-08 | reverse complement strand
TGTACCTCCCTGAAGTATGCGCTCTTTGGTATCTAATCTCAGTTTTCCTTTTTGTTTGTTTTTCCCATGACAAGAAAGACACTTTCGCTCAAATATTATTGAAGTGACGGCGCTAGCCCTAGAGTCAATCGAAATTACTGGTTTAGATTCACTTGCCGATGAAAACCATTGATTGAGTGGAGGAGGTGATAAAAAATATGAACCATGTGTCAGTGAACCTCCTGCATGTCCTGTAAGAATCATCAATGCCACTACATTTGGCTTACACATCTCCACATAGTCTCGCCAGCTGCCGCTAGCGCTCTGGTCATTTGCTGCAACCGTATTTTCAGCATACACAGCATCTCTGCCCGGTTGAATCAAAGGGTCAGTGGTTATTTTCATGAGATAGCCTCAACGTTTTTGTCAAAATGGGGAGTTGTTATTTTTGTTTTTGTAGTCGTATCAATGTTTATAGTATTAGTTATAGCTTTTAAACTGTGACTTAAAAAGAGTCGATAATTCAAATACACCATGGTCATCAGTAATAGCGCCCCCCCTGCATTATGGGCAACAGCAATAGGCAGTGGAATTAGCCACAATACGTTAATGATACCTAACACCACTTGAAGTGTGAGAGCAGCCAATACCAATAATACGGGCTTTCGCAGCGTTATTTCAGATACTCGCCACACTCGCCATAACATACAGAGCAGGTATATGCTAAGCGCGAGCGCGCCGATACGGTGAGTCACGTGAATAGCGACTCTCGATTCACCATCCATCAAGCCACCCAGATAATTAGGTCCAATGGACTGAGTCAAATTGAAGCCAGATTCAAAGTTCATCTCGGGCCACCACTGACCCTGACAGGTTGGAAAGTCAGTACATGCCACCGATGCATAGTTAGACGCGGTCCATGCCCCTAGAAATATTTGCCCTACTACGAGCAATAAACCTAGCAATGTCCATTTAAGCATTCCTGAGACGGCGTTTGTTTGGCCAAACGATTTATCTGTTGATGGTGTAAGTGCTGAAGACGGGGGATGATTGAGCTTATAGTTATGAACGCGAACTGCATGAAGAAAGAGTAGTGATAACGTAGCAAAACCACCTAACAGGTGGCCCGAAACAACCTGTGGCCAAAGCTTTAACGTAACGGTCCACATACCAAAGAGTCCTTGGCAGATTACCAATAACACGAGAAATAAAGGCAGTTTTAAAGGTGGTCGATCGGCATTTGTTGGTTTGCTGTCCTGTCTAGTGTTGCGTCGATAATATGAAAAACAAAGCCCCGCTTGTATAACGATAAGCAGCCCGAGGGTGCTCGCAAAATAGCGGTGAACCATTTCTGGCCAACCTTTTTCAATCTCAACCGGAGCGCCTGGGAATCTCGCTTCAGCGATAGCTATTTCATGGGCATTCTCTGGCACGGTTAAAAATCCGTAACAACCAGGCCAATCAGGACAACCTAACCCTGCATCTTTTAATCGTGTATACGCGCCCAGCGCCACAACAAAAGCGGCTAATAATGTGGTCAATAATGCTATACGTTTTATTGTTATTGTCATTCCATGATCTCGCCTAATACTATTTATTACTTAATACCGCTTATCGTATTTACCATTAATTATCTCTCTATCACGGCCTGCTGTGAGTCGTTCACTAGCCAATATTCGACAGTTTTAATAATCGTTTCATATCTTTCAATATATCTTTGCCATGGCGTTCTGCTTCATAACGCATAATAACGTTACCTAATGGGTCAACCACCCAGATGTTCCAGTTATCCGTGGCAACACTCTGATTATCAATATGCCCTTTGGAGAATTCAGCCAGAGAGTTATCATTCATGGTGACTAATGAAAGTCGAGGATATTGTTCAGCAATAGCCAGCGATGGAGAGCTAAGGTCAGTGCTGCTTGCGAGTACACGAGTGACTCTGTCTGCTCCTTTGCCTAGTGCAATGTTCACTTGTCGCACGGTATAGAGCGCTTGCTTACAGGGGTCGTTACACTCGTTGTTGCCCGTTACGAGCAGCACCCATTTACTTTCACTCTCTTCTTTTTCATCGCCAGCAGTTAACAAGTCCCATTTCAATGGGCGAGCACCCGGCTCATCTAATGAAAAGTGGTTCGATAAAGGCTGCCCTAGGCTGTCAGTAGCATTAAGTGCAGAAATACTAATAGGGGGTAAAATAAGCTCACCGTGATTAGTGAGCCCAGCTGGAATTCCCCAGCCAGCGAAGTACATTGACGTTGCGGCAGCCATGGGTACAAAAACAATTGAAAACAAGCCGATCAACTTAAGTCGGTTATTTCGTACAGTACTAGGTGGCATTTTATTATTTTCGAAACTCATGTTTCATATCGCCTTTTAATAGAATGTTCTTTTATTATTTTTTAATCGCGTCTAAATCTTTTTCTAATAGCATTTTTCTAACTCCAATAATCGTCATGACTACGAGTACCAAGGCTAAACCAAACCATTGGGTCGCATAACCTGTGTGCTTATCAGGTGACATCTGCGATATTTTCCAGCCTGTTTGAAAAGCCCCTGCTTGTTCATCGTTACTTAACCGAAGGGTAAATGGAAAAACGTCTGCATTAAGTTCTTGTGAAAGTACCGTTATATCGAGCTTTTGGACGCGTCGTGGCCATTTTTCATCAACAACACCATCAGTCAGCGTGAATGTTTTACTACTCGGAAAATAAAGCGTTCCAGTAAGTGTTACTTCTTCAATATCACTTTCAATAATCGGCCATTGGTCCCTATAAATAGGCGCCTTTACCCAACCTCTATTAACTAACAACAGGCTGTCATCATCTGTTTTAAAAAGGCTAATAACCTCGTAGCCTACATTGCCATTGCGTGTTCGGTTATCGAGTAATAAATACGCCGTTTGATCATAGCGTCCAGTCACCGATATTTTTCGATAGGCCCAACGTTCATGCTCTCCTGCTGCCTGACCTTCCCATTGAAAGCCTGCCAGTGAGGCTAATTGAACAGCTGGCTGTATTTCACTTTGAGACTGTTTTTCAAAAATCTGTTGTTTTTCATCTGCTCGCTGTAATTGCCAAAAACCTAACGAGAGTAAAAAGGGTGTCATTAGCAATGCGAATAACGTTAAACCGATAACGCCTTTGGGAAGTGATTTAATTAACATCTACTCACACTATTTCCACAACGACTGCCATATCTACACACCTATTCCCACACCTGCATCTAAAACTACTATACTGATAAAACGACTATACTGACGTTATCCTGAACGCCAAATGGACTTAAACGACATCGAGTTAAATTACATCGAGTAAAACTACGCAATGCTAAAAGCCCTCATCGTTATACTATTATTTGCAGTTCTTATTAGTCTGTTCAGTGGCCTGTTTTTCTTGGTCAAAGATCAGGGTAAATCTACCCGAACCGTTAACGCGCTAACGGTTCGAGTTATACTTTCTGTGTTACTTCTGTCAGTGATAATTTATGCCGGAGTGAGTGGAGACTTATCAATGAATCCATCTCCAATTCACTAAGCATTCATCAAATCACATATACAAATACAAACAGCCCTAACCACACGACATCAACAAAGTGCCAGTACCAACTGGCCGCTTCAAACCCAAAGTGATTGTCGTTATCAAAATCACCTTTTAATATGCGTACAAACATAATAAATAGCATTAACGTACCCAACGTTACATGGGCACCGTGAAACCCCGTTAACATGAAGAACGTTGAACCATAAATACCTGAGCGTAAGGTTAAATCGAGTGTGGTGTAAGCCTCTATATATTCTTCGACCTGAAAGAACAAAAAGGTGATTCCCAATAAAATAGTTGCGCCCAACCATAGCTTCAACTGTAACCGGTTGTTCTTCTTGAGCGCTTTATGAGCGATGGTGACGGTAAAGCTTGAGCTCACCAGAAGGATTGTATTCAGTAAAGGCAGGTGCCATGGGTCAATCGTCGCTTTAGGGCTTGGAAATAGTTCTGGGTTCGGGTTCTGTAACAACGGCCATGTCGCTTGGAAACCCGGCCACAACATCGCTGATACACCTTTATCTCCTTCACCACCCAACCACGGCACTGAAAATACTCGGGCATAAAATAGCACACCAAAAAAGGCTACGAAGAACATCACCTCAGAAAAAATAAACCAACTCATGCCCCAGCGAAATGACCGATCCATTTGGGCACTGTACATTCCTGAGCGGCTTTCTTGAATAACATTACCAAACCAGCCAAATAGCATGTATGCCATGAGGGTGGCACCCGCTAGAAAAATAAGCCAGGAGCCTCCCGTTTCGCGTCCGGCTGAGCCGTCATTCATAATGGAGCCAGCGCCAAATAAGGTAAGTGCTAGTCCGATAGTAGCAATTATGGGCCACTTACTTTGCGCGGGCACATAATATGACTGAGGTGTGGTCATGAAGCCTCTCCTTTTTTTGTTTTTCGGTAGGGCTATTTTTCAGTAGAGCTGCTATTTAAGCTTACAACTAATTCTGAGTTTGGCTCGTCCTTTGTTTTATTTTCAAACCGAGACTGATCAAATATAGTGTATGAGAGAGTCAGTTTGGTCAGGTATACAGGCAGGTCTTTATCCACAACAAACCTCAACGGCATACGGGTTTTTTCACCTGCCTTTAAGACTTGCTGAGTAAAACAAAAACATTCTATTTTATGAAAGTATTCAGTACCTTCATTGGGGGACAAGCTAGGAACAGCCTGTGCAACCATATCTTTATTGGTCGGGTTATAAGCTATAAAATCAACTTGCATCAACTCGCCCGGGTGAACTTCTACCTGAGACATCTCAGGTTTGAAATGCCAAGGCATATTCTCATTGTTCTGAGTGACAAACTGCACTTTTACGACGCGCGTTAAGTCAATCTCTAACTCACCCTCTTGTAATACATACTTTGGCCCCGTTTTGCCATTAATGCCCGTTAACTCACAAAACACGTCATACAACGGCACCAATGCAAAACCGAAACCAAACATCCCAACCACCACGGCCAGAGCGATACCGACAGTGCGTTTATTTTTTGATTGAGAATGCTGGCTCATATCTTTTTACTTCACTTCTGGTGGGGTAGTGAACGTGTGGTAAGGTGCTGGCGATGGAATTGTCCACTCCAAACCCTCTGCACTTTCCCATACGCCTGCCGTTGCAGGCTTACCACTGCGAATGGTATGTATCACGATATATAAGAACAACAATTGGCTGAAACCAAATAAGAATGCCCCTACTGAAGATATCTGATTAAAGTCAGCAAATTGCAGCGCGTAGTCAGGAATACGTCGTGGCATTCCTGCTAACCCTAAGAAATGCATCGGGAAAAACGCCAAGTTCATTCCAACAAACGATAACCAAAAATGCGCCTTACCCAGTGGCTCGCTATACATACGACCACACCATTTTGGCAGCCAATAATAAACTGCCGCGAAAATACCAAAAATGGCACCCGGTACTAACACATAGTGAAAATGAGCGACCACAAAGTAAGTGTCATGGTATTGAAAATCTGAGGGGGCTATCGCGAGCATCAACCCTGAAAACCCTCCAATAGAGAATAAAATCACGAAGGCAATCGAGAACAGCATCGGCGTTTCAAAGGTTATAGATCCTCTAAACATTGTTGCCACCCAATTGAACACCTTAACGCCTGTAGGCACCGCAATCAGCATGGTGGCATACATAAAGAACAGCTCACCAAACAACGGAATACCTACAGTAAACATATGATGAGCCCACACAATAAAGGAGAGCAAAGCAATAGAGGAGGTTGCCCATACCATAGAATGGTAGCCAAATAGCTTCTTACGACTAAAGGTCGGGATAATCTGCGATACCACACCAAAGGCAGGCAGAATCATAATGTAAACTTCAGGGTGACCAAAGAACCAGAACACATGCTGAAACAATACAGGGTCACCGCCACCAGCGGCATTAAAGAAACTAGTCCCAAAGTGAATGTCCATTAGCATCATGGTCACAACACCTGCCAATACAGGCATGACTGCAATTAATAAAAACGCAGTAATCAACCAGGTCCATACAAACAGCGGCATTTTCATATAGCTCATGCCAGGTGCACGCATATTCAAAATGGTAGCGATGACGTTAATCGCACCCATGATCGATGAGATACCCATCATATGTACAGCAAATATAAAAAACGTAACACTCGGTGGTGCATAAGTGGTGGATAGAGGCGCATAGAATGTCCAACCAAAGTTGGGCGCTCCACCCTCCATAAAAAAGGTTGATAGCATCATGGTGAATGCAAAGGGTAATATCCAGAAACTCCAGTTATTCATCCTTGGCAAAGCCATATCTGGCGCACCAATCATCATGGGTATCAACCAGTTAGCCAGTCCGACAAATGCAGGCATTACAGCACCAAACACCATAATCAAACCATGCATAGTGGTCATCTGATTAAAAAATCCGGGGTCTATGATCTGTAATCCGGGCTGAAATAACTCGGCTCGAATGGTAAGCGCCATGCACCCACCAACAAGAAACATGGCGAAACTAAACCAGAGATACATGGAGCCAATATCTTTATGGTTTGTCGTAAAGAGCCACCGAGCAAAGCCCTTGGCGGGTCCGTGATGTTCGTGTTCGTTCAATTCATTTTCGACAACAGCACTCATAAGACTAGTTTCCCTTTGCCTTGGCAATGTCCTGTGGTGACACAGAATCGCCTTTATTATTACCCCATGCATTTCTTTCGTAGGTGATAACCGCTGCTAAATCGACATCACTCAATTGAGCCGCAAACGCCTGCATGGAAGTACCTGGCTTACCGTTCACTACAATATCAATATGGTTTTCTACAGCACCTATCGCGATAGCACTGCCTTTAAGCGCGGGGAACGCAGGAGGAATACCCTCACCATTTTGTTGATGGCAAGCGGCGCAGTTAGTGTTATACACGGCTTCGCCTTTAGCCATGAGATCTTCCATCGACCACTGCTGCGAGGCAAGCGCTGCTTCTGCCTTGGCAGACTCTTGCTTAGCCAACAGCCAGGCTTGATATTCGGGTTCTTCAACAGCCTTCACCACAATAGGCATAAAGCCATGATCTTTACCGCACAACTCAGCACATTGGCCTCGGTAGATACCGGGCTCATTAACCTTGGTCCATGCTTCGTTGATAAAACCAGGAATAGCATCTTTCTTAACAGCAAATGCGGGCACCCACCAAGAGTGGATAACATCGTTAGAGGTCACTAGAAATCGAACTTTTTTGTTGATAGGGATAACCAGAGGTTCATCTACTTCAAGTAAATAGTTTTCTCCTTTAGGTGCCTCGTTGTTAATCTGGTCTTGTGGTGTGCTCAAACTACTAAAAAAACTAACGTCGTCATTAATGTACTCGTACTGCCACTTCCACTGATAACCCGTAATCTTGATGTCGATATCTGACTCGGTGACGTCATACATTTCTTTTAATGTTGAGGTGGCCGGAACCGCCATGGCAACGAGAATAATAACGGGAATAAGCGTCCAGATAACCTCTACCGTTGTACTCTCATGAAACTGAGCAGGCTTTGCACCCTTGCTTTTACGGTATTTAAACATCGACCAAAACATCACACCAAAAACAATGATGCCGATAACAACACAGATCCAGAAAATGATCATATGGAGGCTGTAAACCGACTGGCTGATATCGGTAACGCCCGGAGTCATATTGAGTCCGTATTCAGCCTTAGATGTTGATGCGAGTGTTAATAGAAAAACAGGTATAGCCCATCGAAGCTTTATCCATCGAAGTAACATCGATTGCATACAGCGAATCTCCAGAGTCTTTTCTTTTGTTATTTTTATTCTGTTAGGTGTCCATCACACTAAAGTCTGTCACACACAGACGGTAACGCTTCCGATTCGACGAACACCTCGAACCGCTTATTTATATATAAGCTAATTCTATTAACAGATCCTTGTTTAGTTCAGTATAGTCACAAACTTTTTAGCAACACAAACAATTGCTTAAAATTTAATCAACTTAAAAACCTGTTTAATATGTCAATACGATCTAAAAATGACTCATATCAAGGCAATATTGCGTTTGATAAGAATTTACACGGCCGCTTATGGGCAATCGCATGGCCGTTGATACTTGCCAATATAACGGTTCCCCTACTGGGTTTAGTAGATGCGGCGGTACTGGGTCACCTCGATTCAGCGATATATTTAGGCGCAGTAGCGATTGGCGCCAATATATTCACGTTTATATTCTGGGGGTTTGGTTTTCTTAGAATGGGAACAACAGGCCTAGTCGCTCAGGCTTTTGGTAAAAATGAACCTCTGCAACTCATTTTTTCACAAGCACTACTATTAGCCATAGGCATTGGGCTAGTACTTATCATTACTCAATCATATCTCTTTCATGCAGCGCTTTATCTTATACAGGGTAGTGAAGAGGTTACGGAACTGGCAAGGCGTTATTGTGAAATAAGAATCTATGCTGCACCCGCAACACTAACCAATTATGTACTCATTGGTTGCCTTATAGGCACACAAAATGGCCGCGCCCCACTCATTATATTGCTCAGCGCGAATTCAATTAATATCGTATTGGACCTTTTATTTGTTGTAGGCTTCGGCTGGCAAAGTGACGGGGTTGCGTGGGCAACACTGATTGCAGAATATAGCTCTGCGGTGATTGGCTTAATACTGATTAAAAGAAACCTATGGCTTAACAAGTGGACAGTGACCCTCAACGAAATTTTAGATTTTCCGCGCTATCGCCAACTACTCCTCGTTAATCGGCACCTTTTTATTCGCACGATCAGCCTGCTTTTTGCCTTTGCATTTTTTACAGCTCAAGGTGCTCAACATAGTGACCTAATTGTGGCGGTTAACGCGGTATTACTCACTTTTTTAATGCTGATATCAAACGGACTGGATGGCTTCGCCAATGCCACAGAAGCGTTGGTAGGAGAAGCCATTGGACAGAAAAACCAACACCAATTTGATAGCATTATCAAAGTAGCTGCACTGTGGTCATTCATCGCTGCTACCGCATTTTCTGTGTTCTTTTGGCTTTTTGGGTCTTCAATAATTCAGATGCTATCAACTATTCCAGACGTTATTCAACTCGCTAACCAATATATGATCTGGGTAATATTTCTTCCACTCATTGCCATGCCCAGCTATCTGTTTGATGGTATTTTCATCGGCGCGACCCGCACCCGTGAAATGCAGAACACCATGCTACTAGCTACTTTCGCTGTATTTATTCCTATGTGGTGGGTCACTCAGGCGTGGGGGAACCACGGTCTTTGGCTGGCATTAACGCTCTTTTTGCTATTTCGAGGCGCATCACTCGGGTACCTCTATTACCGAAATCCATCTATCGCCAATACATTTGAATAACCAAGTTAGCTCAGACTCCAAAACGTTTCTAACACCAAAACACGAGCATCCGTTATTAATGAAATAATAGCCTCTTCACAATACTGTCATATATCCAGCGGTACCATGACAAAACCGTACGATAACTCACCGTGCGTTTTCAACGACATGCCTCAATTCACTCAGAGTTAGTCACGATGGTTTCAGTTGCATTAGCGTTAATGAACCAAGAGAGCAATGGCCGAATGCGCTCATTAAGAACGAGTTATCGTTTTTCTCGTGTTGTCGCTCACTGCAGTAAGCTCTCGGTAAAACTCCCCAGCCACTATTTGCTACGCAAGCTTATACCGCGAGAAGATGAGCATCTACTTGAAAATGCATCTTTTAAAAAATGGTTAGACAAGCTGGTTCGACTGCTCAATGTTGAAGTGTCCGTTGAAGGAGAACCGCCTATCAACAACGGTTTGTTTGTATCAAACCATATATCCTGGGTCGATGCTGTCGTATTAGCCAGCATCAATCAGTTTTCATTTATCGCAAAAGAAGAAGTGAAGTCATGGCCTCTGATAGGCCCCTTCGGTCAGATGGCCAGAACCGTTTACATTCAAAGACAAAGCAAGTTTTCAGTTTATCGCTCGCTACCTCAACTTGAACGGCAACTCAATTTAAACCGTTCTCTGCTGCTATTTCCCGAAGGAACCACCACAACAGGTCGCTCAGCATTGCCTTTCTTTCCTATGCTCTATGAGTCTGCCGTAAGGGCCAAAAAACCTGTACAGGCCATCGCCATTCGCTATACAGACCTTAACAATAACTTTTTACCCGAAGTTGGCTTTGTAGAAGAAGATACGCTTTTTGATACACTATTCAGAATGATGAAAGGAGAACGAATTATTGCTCACATCCACTTTTTGAACTCTATTGATGAAAACTCAATGACTCGAAAAGAGATGGCGATTTACACGCAAAAGTCTATATCTAACAAGCTTCTCGAACGATTACGCAATTAATCGCGAGCCCCTCATTATGCAATCTTTAATAGAAAACGCATCGCCTCATAAGAAAAAGAACTAATTATTCGCTTTTCCTTCAGTACATCTCTTCTAAACTCACTAGTAGGCCTTTTTAAATCTATCGCCTTTTAAAATTAAGGGTCTATTTAAGCCTGACGACTACCCGGAAATTTTATTTGTTAACCGTGTGGCTCGTTGATGTCGTTTTAGTAGGTATATGTGTAGGAACCTACATGAATTCAGAAGCAGTCTTTAGAGTTATTGATCAAGCAAAACGGTCAGAAGCTAAAACAAGTGCCTTTCATCACATGATGGAAGATAAGATTTATAAACTGCACTTAATTATCGGATTACATACCGATAATCCGGCCCAAAGCCTTGTTCAGTTTGCCACTGAATATATAGAAATGGCACCTCGCGTAATGGAGTGTGTGGAGGCGTGCGCAAAAGAGGCTCATGCAGAGTGGTTATTCGAACCTTTTTTGAAAGAGGCGTTTAACTATTTTGTTAACCCTTCTATAACGTTCAGTCATTACTCAGGACTGGATGGACTATTAATGAAAGCCTATCTTTGCCATCGTTTATTAGAAGAAATGTATGAAAAATACACACGTCAAATCTGTAACCGTAATCGAGATTTTAAAGCATTGTTGTGTACTGTAATTAAACAAATGGCATCGGAACGACATGAAAAGGATGGATATCGGGTTGTATTGGAGGGCACTGAGGACGTGGTTGGTAAGGTGTTTGTTAAACGATTTCTTATTGCAATGGCTGCGTCCGATTCGGTGCGATCCGGTAGATTCTTTGATCCAAATCAAACTGTTGAATGCGCGCTTGTTACTCAAACAAACGCGCGAGACTGTCTATGGGGTATTGCAGATGAATTTATTCGGGTCGAGAACCCGGATGATGCAACTTCAGATGTAGAATCCGAGGCATCTACGGCGGTATCCAAGCGAAAGAGAACTAAAAAGTCTCGCCGAGCACGCAGTGAAGTGTCTGTGGTATCAAGTGTAAGCCATGCAGCACCTTCTATTAATGATCACGATATACAAGAAGACGAGGTCGATGAAGATGATTGGGGTGATGTGGACGATACTATAAAACCGATGGATAGTGTAAGTCAGGTGTTTGCATCGACAGACAATAGGTCACATACATCTGAACCAACACAGATAAAAATGTCACCGCCCCTCCAGTTTCCACCAAAGTCTGCTGTGTATACACCACCGTCACACCATCCACCACAACCACCACCCCCTGCCCAATATCCACCACCACCGCCACCCCCACCGCCACCCCCACCAATTCGTAGTACTGGATACTATTCTTGAGATTCTTACGGATCTTGTTTTTTTAT
>PJEL010004353.1_pt1 | contig 11727 bp, 14 predicted proteins | sample 1853271 | NCBI WGS metagenome assembly PJEL01 (sample SAMN08108733, study PRJNA415343) | Invertebrate metagenome, whole genome shotgun sequencing project. | host: Globobulimina | place: Sweden: Gullmar Fjord | collected 2015-08 | reverse complement strand
TGCGACCCCATCAGTGAACGCCCACTATCATTCTCGCTCCGCGACAATGATGTGGCCGTACCACTGCTGTGGCCGGGTGTACTGTGGATCGCCGGGGACGTCGATCCACAGCGACCAAAAAACAAAAAACCGCCCGGAGGGCGGTTTGTTGTTTTTTGGTTGCGGGGACAGGATTTGAACCTGTGACCTTTGGGTTATGAGCCCAACGAGCTACCGGACTGCTCCACCCCGCGTCAAGGGATCGTTAGTATAAGGACGACCCCTGTGAGTGTCAAGATCTAGTTGGCTTATTGTACGTAGCCGAGGCTTTTGAGCTGCTCAAGTGTTTCTTCGTCAACCTCTTCCGTTCTTCGTGCGGGATCAAGTGAAGCGGCTGAAACCATTTTCGACCATGCGCCGAGGTGTTTTTGCATGACTTCGACGCGTTGCTCGAATCCTGCAGAAACATCCGTAAGGGCCAGGGGGTCGTTTTCCAGGTCGGCAAACCACATTTTGTCGCCTTCTGTGACGAGTTGCATACCACCCATGATGACGGCGCGGGAGGTGTTCTGGTCACTTTCTGAGAATGCGATATAAGGCGGTTGCCCATCGCCTTTGACGATCGTCGTCAGGTTCGAACCTTGGATGCCTTCGGGTGAAGGGGCGCCCATGGCTTCGGTAAGGGTCGGCATGAGGTCGATGACTTCAACGATTTTGGAGACGTCAGTGGTATGGCTCGCGCCGGGATAACGGATGAAGAGTGGAACTCTGGTGACTGCGGGGTACAGGCTGTCTTTGTAGAGATCGTCGTGTTCGTCAAAAGCGAATCCGTTGGTGCCGGCAATAACCAGCGTAGAGCGGTCGAGAATGCCTGCGGTATTGAGTTTTGCGATGAATTCACCAAGAAGGGTATCAATGCGTACGATGTGGTTTGCATACGCTGCTTTGACGGCTTCGAGCTGGTTGTTTGTTTCAATACTTGCGGTGTCTGCGGTCGACCAGCCGGCAATAAGTACCAGCACATCGTCTTCTTTGTTCTGACCAAGCCAGGCAAGTGCGTCCTGAGCTGGTCTGGGAGCAATTTTGAAAGTCGTGAATCCTTGGCTCAATCCGAAATCGTCGCCTTCGGTTTGGCCTTTGATGAAGGCTGCGGTTGCGTGGCCCTGGGTCGTGGCAATCTCGGCCAATGTATTCGCTTCTGCGGGTAGCCTATGACCGGGTTCGACGACACCGTTGGTCGTTGGGTAGAGGCCGGTCAGCAAGCCAGCCAACGAGGGATACATTGTTGGTGATTGCGACCAGGCTTGGTCGAAACGTACGGATTCGGCGGCTAAGGCGTCAAATGAAGGAGTTGCGATGGTGCCGCCATAACAGCCGAGTTGATCGGCGCGTAAACCATCGATAGCAACGATGATGACTGATGATCCTTGATTTTCGGGAGAGATGCTCTGTTTTGGATCGCCGCCGCAGCTGCCGGAAAGCAAGAAGGCGAAACAGAGAATCGGGGCCGCAATCAATATCATTTTTTTGGTGTTCATCAAGATCCTCCGGTGGGTACTCTCATCGAGAGCGCTGTGGATCATATCATGTGAATCGAAGATGAGCTATTTGGCCGACAGTCGAATTCGACGGGCCGCGCATTCGGCATAGCCTGAACAGGCACGGCAGACGCGATCGTCGGTGAAGTTGAAATCTCCTGGTGCACAGACGGTGATTTCGGGGTCCTGGGCCGCGTCGAGTTCCGCAAGAAGCGCTTGATCTTCTTCAGCAATTTGATGGCCTGTCGTGGCGCGTTCGATCGCTTCCTTGACGGCGGTATCCCAGCCGAGGTTGCGCCGCTCGGTGATGGATGCTTCAACTTTGAGTTCAATCTTGGCCTTTTTCTTTTTGAGTTCGAAGGCCATCTGCCGGCGAGTTGGCATGTTGCGGGTGATCAGAAAGAAGGCATATCCGGCGGACATGCCAACGACGTTGACTGCGCCGGCGAGCAGACCATACTGCAGCGAACTGAAGACCAGAAAAGCGCCGCCGATAATCGCGAGATACTTCACCTTGACCGGAAGAATGAACATGATCCGGAATTCGATGTCGGGAAAAATGGTAGCGAAGGTGAAGAGCAATGAAGCGTCGAGGAAGATATCGCCTGCCAGCGGTTGGCCGAGCAGCGTTGCGGTCAAGGCTGCTCCGAATACGGATATCGCCCAGAACGCCAAAAAACGGGCAGAGCCCCAGTCTTCTTCAAGCGGTCGAGCCATGATCCAGAGGATCAGCATCGAAAAGAAAAACCAGAATGGCGATTCGGGATGCACAAACTGGAAGGTTATGAAGGTCCAAGGACGACTCGCGAGTTCTTGAGGGAACAAGTAGAGCATCGAGGCCGCTTCGGGGTTGGTTGCGATCAAGAAGTAGACCGCACAGTGCATGAAGATGAGGCCCTCTGTGAGGTGCCAGGTTTCGCGTCGCATCATCGTCTCCCGAGTCTTCGTTCCATTTCGATGTGGCTCAGTTCGAGCACGATCGGTCTTCCGTGGGGGCAGCGGTAGGAGTTGTCGGCGGCTGCCAAGTCATTTAACAGCGCGCGTTGTTCTTCAATGCTGAGTGGGTCATTAGCTTTGACGGCAGCTTTGCATGACATCGCTGAAGCGAGCTCGTCTTCGAGTTGTTCGGCAACGCGCTCGGGTACTTGGTCGAGGGCGGTCGCACGTTCGAGCATTTCGGTGAGAATGCGGGTTGCTTCTTCAGGCTCGATTTCCGGCGGTAGGGCCGTAATGCGAACAGTGTCTGAGCCGAAACACTCGGCTTCGATGCCAACTTTAAGGAGTAGCTTTTCTACTCTCGCTACGGCCGAAGCAAGGGCTTCGCCAACGTTGATGACGCGCGGAAAAGCGAGGCTTTGCGAAGGAGCCTTCTCGCCGCGAAGCCGGCGCAGAAATTTTTCGTAGAGCACACGTTCGTGGGCAACGTGCTGATCGATAATGATCAGTCCCTCAGGTCCTTCGAGCATGATGAAGGTATTGCGGTACTGACCGATGATACGCCCAAATGGCGTATCCGCCGCTCCCGGTTTGGGCCCCCCGAGCCTCGAAGATATAGGTGCAGGTTCCGCATCACGTATACCAATCTCGGATTCGCCAAAAAGAGGATGCGTGAAGGCGGCAGGGCTCGACCGATGATCGCTGCCGTACACGGAGGACCGAGCTTCGCGAATCTGCTGACCGAAGGGTTGAATCGGCTCAAGCCGGGGTGTTTCCGGGTGTGAGCGTGATGCATCGATTGCCGAGCGCAGAGCTGCTTCGACCGCCGAAAAAACCGCGCCTGCACGGGCAAAACGCACTTCGGCTTTGGCTGGATGCACGTTGACATCGACGTCTTCGGGAGGAAGGCGAATATCTAAAATGACGCGCGAACCGCCGAAACCGCTTCCCGCTTCGCGTAACACTCGTAGAACGGCGCCGACGATGACCCGATCGCGGACCGGACGGCCGTTGACAATCAACGTCATTTGCGGCCGGCCCTTACCGCCTCCTTCGACGAGAAGGCCAGTGATCGTTAGATCACCGCGGGACACTTCGACGTTCAAGATCTGTCCTTGACGCCGGTTTTTCAGGAGATCATTGAGGCGAATCACGAGATCGGGGGCGGGCGGCGCGTCAAAAAGTGTGCGGCCGCCATGATCGAGTCTGAAGCCGACGTCGGGGCGGGCGAGGGCGGCCGCAAAAACGACATCCTGGGCGTGGCGCAGCTCAGTTTCTGGAGCATGGAGAAATTTCCGGCGTGCCGGTGTATTGAAAAAGAGATCCTTGATTTCAATTGATGTACCGCGAGCCCGAGCAAGTGCTTCGACGCCAAGAATACGTCCGCCTTCGACCGAAATGCGAGTGCCGCCCTCGGCAGGGTCAGATGATGTGCTGAGGGTGAAACGGGAGATCGCGGCGATCGATGGTAAAGCTTCGCCGCGAAATCCCAGGGTCATGATCCTGACGAGGTCGTCGCCCGTGCCGAGCTTTGAGGTTGCATGACGTTCGAGGGCCAAGAGCGCGTCATCATCACTCATGCCCGTTCCGTCATCGCTGACCCGGATAAAGCTTCTGCCACCGGCGATCAGTTCGACTTCGATACGTGTGGCGATAGCGTCGAGGCTGTTTTCGACAAGTTCCTTGACCACAGATGCCGGCCGCTCGACGACCTCGCCTGCAGCGATTCGATTGATCAGGTCATCGGGAAGAATATGAATTCGATCCATCAGCAGATATTAGCAGGATGGGGAATGCAGGTCCTCCATTGCTTGCTTTTATCTGTTAAGGGCGCTTACCGCCAACGATATACTTCGTAAGTAAGGATGAATATTATTGAGTTTTTTGTTTGAACCGTACTATGTGCACACTCCCTGGTTCTTTGCTCTCGTGCTGTTTGCTGTAGTAGGGACGGTAGCTGGATTAATGCGTCTTCGCCAGCTGGCTCTCAAGCGACGCGAACGTATGTTGATAGGCTTGGTTGCTGACCGCACATCCGAGTTGGAGATGCTCGCGGGCCTTGCTGAGCACATCAATTCGCCGTAATTCTCCCCGAAACCGACGCGGCAGACGCTGCTAGAGTCGCTGGCCGTTTGCTTGAGAGCCTTCAAGCGCTTCAGATTGTTCATGAATCCTCCCCAATAGGGCAATGGGTCACGGTGAGCATCGGTGTTGCGAATGCTGAGCCGACTCCCGGCGCTTCTCTCGAGGCCCTGGTTGCGGATGCCGATCGCTCCTTGTACCAAGCAAAACGAGACGGCCGCAACTGCTGGCGTCAGGCCAATGATGGCGGAGGATCCGACTTCGGTTTTGAACGCTGAGCGTTGAACGTTGAGCGTTGGACGTTGAACGTTCTTCCCCTCATCCTTCCCAATTCATCTATACTCTCTTCATGTTCGCCAAGATCCTGCCGTCACCGTTGCTGCGTTGGGATGGATTGCACCTCGTACTCAACCTTGAAATGCTGGTGCGTTATCTGCGCGTATATGCCACCTCGCTGGAGAATGTGCAAGAACTGAGCCTCGAGGGTGAGGGTGATGCCATTCGCATTCGCGCAAAGGCAGTCTATAAGGGTGTTGGTACGAGGGTCAGAATCGACGTGGCCGAGATTCGTCTCAAACACCGCCATCTCGGCTTCAGGCTGCGGCATCCCCGGGCTCTGGGGGGAATGCCGCTACCGCGTCTTATGATAGAGCAGGCGCTCAAAACTATTGGCGTTGATGGGCTTACGGTTGTTGCCGGCGAGGGTATCGTTATCGTTGATCTTCGGCGGTGGATTCCCGAACAAGTGAGTATTAGCATCCGCACCGTGCAGGCCACTGAACGGTGTATTCATATATGGTTGGGCCCCGGTATCGTCGATGACTTACCACCGGGAACTGTCAAGAGTTTGCCCGCAGGACTTTGATTGTCGGGAATGGGCCCTTTCACGACCTAAAAAAGCTATTGCAAAGGCTTGACACACAAAAGGTGCTCGGTTAGAGTCATGCCCCCTTGTGTCCACAGGGGTTTGTTGTGATCGTGAGGTTTGATGATGGGAAGCTACGTTCCGAAAGAACATGAGATCCAGCGCGACTGGCTTGTTGTTGACGCTTCGGGCTTGGTCCTCGGCCGTCTCGCTACTGAAGTGGCGCGACTGTTACGGGGTAAGCATAAGCCCGAGTTTACGCCGTTTCTCGACACTGGCGACTTTGTTGTCGTGGTGAACGCTGAACGCGTGGCCGTCACTGGTCAGAAGCTGACTGAAAAGAAATATTATCGTAATGCTTCAATGCGACCCGGCGGTCTCAAGACTGAGACACTGCAGGAGCGATTGGACAAGTACCCGGAACGCGTCATCGAGGCGGCGGTTCGTGGAATGCTTCCGAAGAACCGGTTGGGCCGAAAGCTTTTTAAGAAGCTTAAAGTCTATTCGGGGCGTGAGCATCCGCACGAGGCCCAATCGCCGACAGTGCATTCGTTTTGAATTTGATGGAGGAAGGCCGTGGCTGACATTCAATACTACGGAACCGGACGCCGAAAAACGGCGGTAGCGCGAGTTTACTTGCGACCGGGATCCGGAAAGATCACAGTCAACAGGAGAGATTTCGAAGAATTCTTTCCGAATCAGGTGGTGAAGATGGTTATCAGGCAGCCTTTGTTGCTGACTGAGACTGCCGACACCTTTGACATTCTTGTCAATGTCGACGGTGGAGGCCCGACCGGTCAGGCCGGCGCCATTCGCCACGGCATTTCGCGAGCATTGCTCGAATACAACTCGGAGCTTCGGCCGCAGCTTAAATCTGCGGGATTCCTCACAAGGGACGCCCGTAAGGTAGAGCGTAAGAAACCAGGCCAGCCCAAGGCGCGGAAGCGCTTCCAGTTCTCGAAGAGATAGGGAGACGTTGGTGGCTACGATTCAGATGAAGGAGTTGCTCGAGGCCGGAGTTCATTTCGGCCATCAGACCCGCAGGTGGAACCCGAAAATGAAGCCGTATATTTTCGGCAAACGCAACGGGATTCACATTGTTGATCTGCAGAAAACCCTGCGTCACTTTGAAGAGGCAGCAGCGTTCGTTCAAGAACTCGCCTCGAAAGGTGGCAACGTGCTCTTCGTCGGTACCAAGCGCCAAGCGCAGGATGCCGTCCGTGAAGAGGCTGGACGCTGCGGTATGTTCTATATGAACCACCGTTGGCTCGGCGGAACGATGACCAATTTTGGTACCATCCGAAAATCGGTCCAGCGTTTCAAGGAGATCGAAGTGACGCTCAGTGGTGAAGATTCTCATCTCACCAAAAAGGAGCGCATTCGTCTCGATCGCCAGCGCAAGAAGATGGAACGTGCGCTCGGTGGTATTCGCGACATGGATGATTTGCCGGATGCCCTTTTCGTTATCGATACGGTGCATGAACATATCGCCATCAAAGAAGCGAATCGTCTTGGCATTCCCGTTATCGCCGTTGTTGATACCAACTGTGATCCCGAAGATGTCGATTACCCGATTCCCGGTAACGATGATGCGATTCGGGCAATTCGTTTGTTCACGTCGCGCATTGCCGAAAACGTACTTGAGGGCTTGAACCTCGCTGATGAACGTTATATCGGTAAAGAAGACGGCGAGGCGGAAGACGAAGCTGGGACCATCGAGGCCGGTGAAGTGGTCACCGAGGCAGCTGAGGTTGGCGAAACCCCAGCGGAACCAGAAGCAGTCGTTGCCCCGGTCGTTGCCAAGGTTGTGAAGACTCCAGAAGCAGTCGCGGCCCCGGTTGTTGCCAAGGTTGTGAAGACTCCAGAAGTAGTCGCGGCCCCGGTCGTCGCCAAGGTTGTGAAGGCCCCAAAAGAGGCGCCAGAAGCGACCGTAGAGAAGACTGAAGAGGCGCCTGCGAAAGAGGCCTGATCCAGTCCATATAGGAACTCAAACGGGGTCAGGCGCTTCAAGCTCCTGGCCCCTTTTTTTAAAAGAAGAGGTGAAGTGATGGGTATTTCAGCAAGCGCCGTGAAAGAGCTTCGTGAGCGTACCGGCACCGGTATGATGGACTGCAAGAGAGCTCTCGTCGAAGTCGACGGTGATATCGAAGAGGCGATTAAGTATCTGCGAGCGAAGGGTTTGTCTGCCGCTGAAAAACGGGCACACCGAACTGCGAGTGACGGCATGGTCACGATCGTAGGCGATGCTGCAAAGGTAGCGATTCTTGAACTTAACTGTGAGACCGAGCCGGTTTCGAAGAATCCCGATTTTAGAGGTTTTGCAGAGGCTCTTGCCCAGCAGGCACTTGCATCCAACGTTGCTGATCTTGATACGTTCAAGGCTCAGACCTTTGAGGGCGATTCCGAGTATACGGTCGAGCAGGCTGTATCCCTCAAAGTTGCGGTGATTGGCGAAAATATTGTGCTATCACGCTTCAGCGTGGTTGAGGCTGGCGAGGGTAATACACTCGGTTCTTATATTCACGCTGGTGGCAAAATCGGCGTTGTTGTCGAAGGAACCGCCGATGTCAGCAACGATGCATTGCATGACGTGGCCCTCCACGTTGCGGCGGCCGACCCCCGGTTTACGCTTCGTGAAGAAGTTACGGAAGAGTTGCTTGAGAACGAGCGTGAAGTCGCCATCCGCCAGGCTGTCGAGCAGGGCAAACCCGAAGATATCGCCAAGAAGATGGTCGCAGGAAAAATGGAAAAATTCTTTGAGACAGAAGTGCTTTCCGAGCAGGCCTTCGCCAAAGATCCAAGTGTATCCGTTGGAGCATATCTCAAACAGACTTGTGGTGATGCCGCCACGGTTGTGAGATTCGTGCGCTTCAAACTTGGTGAGAACTGATACTTTTCTGATCTTCGAGCGGCCGCGCGATATGAGAACGTGAAACGAGGAATGGAGCTCCAAGGGATGAAATCTCAATACACGAGGATCATGGTCAAACTCTCAGGCGAGGCCCTCATGGGAGATCAGGATTTCGGTATTGCTCCTTCGGTGGTCGGCGCAGTTGCTCAGGAACTGGCAGCAGTTCAGGCACTTGGTGTGCAGATCGCTGTTGTTGTCGGCGGTGGCAACATCATTCGTGGGGTTTCAGCCCACGAGCAGGGTATCGATCGCATTACCGGTGATTCGATGGGCATGTTGGCAACCGTGATCAATGCGTTGGCGCTGTCGTCGGCGATCGAAAGATGTGGTGTGCAAACCAGGGTTCAAACCGCCATCGAGATGAATCAGGTGGCCGAACCGTTCATCCGTCGAAGGGCGATCCGCCACCTTGATAAGGGCCGGCTTGTAGTGTTTGCCGGAGGCACCGGGAATCCATTCTTCACTACCGATAGCGCGGCAGCATTGCGGGCCAATGAGATTGGCGCAGAGATTTTATTCAAGGCAACCAAGGTCGATGGGGTATATACCGCCGATCCTATGGTTGACCCTGACGCGGTGTTGATGCCCAGGTTGAGCTATGAAGAAGTACTCAATCGTCAACTGAAGGTCATGGATGCTGCTGCGATTTCTCTTTGTATGGAAAGTGGTATCCCGATTCGCATCTTCAATCTCCACAAACCTGATATCCTCAAGAAGGCCGTTCTAGGCGAGGATATCGGTTCGCTGATCGGTACTGGAGGGAGGACATGATGAACGAAGTACTCAAGAGTCTCGAAAGCAAAATGGTCAACGCAATGGATTCGTTTCAGAACGAGTTGGCACGGCTACGTACGGGCAGGGCTTCGCTGAACGTGCTCGACGGAGTTAATGTCGACTATTACGGCAGCTCGACCCCGTTAAGCCAGGTTGCCTCGTTGTCGATTCCTGATCCGACAACGATCATGATCGCGCCTTGGGAACCAAAGGTGCTCGGTGATGTCGAAAAGGCATTGTTGAAGATGAATCTCGGTCTGACGCCGAATAATGACGGCAAAGTCATTCGTCTCAACATTCCACCGCTGACCGAGGAGCGACGCAAAGAGTTGGTCAAGGTCGCGCACAAAGACGCGGAGAATGCCCGCAACAACGTTCGCCGTGTGCGCCGCGATGGCAACGAACAAGTGAAGACGATGGAAAAAGACAAAGAGATTTCGGAAGACCAGATGCACGATGGTATGGCCGAGATTCAGAATCTGACCGACGCGTATATCAAGAAGATCAATGAGGTGCTCAAGGCCAAAGAGGAAGGAATCCTCGAGGTCTGATCGAGCATGAGTGCCGGCATCGACTGCGCCACCGGCATTGTCTGTGTTGGCGGCGGTCGCGGCGTTCGCTTTGGTCGAGATAAATTACGAGAGTCTCTAGGTGGTGAATCTGTTTTTCGACGTAGTCTGAAAACACTTGCTAACGCCTGTTCGGACTCTCATATCGTTGCGGTGGTACCTCCTGAGCATCTTGGGTATTGGGGTGCAGAGTTGCAGATCTCAGCGTGCGAGGTCGAGGTCATTGCAGGAGGCGAGCGCCGGCAAGATTCTGTTCGAAATGGAATCGAACGACTTCATTCAAGCGGCGCTGAGGTGGCGCTCATCCACGATGCTGCCCGCCCGTTGATCCAAGCCGAGGATATTCGCACAGTTCTTGAAGCTCTGGCTCATCATGATGGCGCTATCTTGTGTTCAGCCGTCAACGATACGGTGAAACAAGTTGATGAGCAGGGAGACGTCTTGCGCACGATTAACCGGGAAACACTGAGGATGGCTCAAACGCCGCAGGTTTTTAGGATCAAAGTATTGCTTGAGGCCTGGGCCGTTGCCGAAGGCGACTCTGAATGGACCGACGAGGGCGCCATGCTCGAATCTTTAGGTAAATCAGTGACGACGGTTTTGGCCGTGCATACGAATCCAAAAATTACGACCCCGGCAGATCTTGAGATGGTGCGTGCCCTGGATAGAGAGTTGTCATGAACGCGATTCGTATCGGTCAGGGTTTTGATGTGCACCGTTTCGGGCAGGGCAGTTCGATGTGGCTTTGCGGTCTCGAAATCGAATCCGATTTCAGCCTTGCTGGGCACTCTGATGCTGATGTTGCACTCCACGCGCTGACCGATGCTCTGCTTGGTGCAATAGCGGCGGGCGATATCGGCGAACATTTTCCGCCTACTGATGCACGTTGGTCGGGGGTCAGATCGCGGGAATTTGTCGAGCATGCCCTCAAACTCGTCGCAGAACAGGGTTTTGCGCTCGTGAATTGTGACCTAACGATCATCGGTGAGCGACCCAAAATTGGACCTATTCGTAAGGAACTTCGACAAAGTCTTGCTGGCATCGTCGGCCTTGATGAAAGCCGGGTTTCGATCAAGGCCACGACCACTGAGGGACTTGGTTTCACCGGCCGGGGCGAAGGCCTCGCCGCGATGGCGGTTGTATTACTTGAAAGCATTCTTGCTGGAGGGGTTTGATGGAAGATAACGGCTGGATCGTCGGCTTTCACGCTGTGCTTGCCCTGCTCAAGGGCAACCGGCCGGTTGATGCGGTGTGGGTACAGAATGACCGCAAGGACCAGCGCAGCCGGCAGATCGTGGCAGCGGCACACGCCCGTGATATCCGCGTCGATTTTGTGCCCCGCAACAAGCTCGATCGGGTGGCCGACAATGCTCCGCATAATGGTTGTGCGGCTCGGGCATCGGTCGCAGATTACCAGCCGCTCGAGAATTTGATTCGCGAGGCTGGAGAACCGGCTCGAATCCTTTTGCTCGATCACATTCTTGATCCTCATAATGTTGGGGCGATTCTACGCACGGCAGTCGCGTTCGCCGTCGATGGCGTCATCATCGCCGGTCCCACCGCGCCGCCGCTCGGTGGTACCGTTTCTCGAGCTTCGGCAGGGCACGTCGAGAATATCTCACTTGCGAGGGCGAAGGTTGCTGCTGATGCGCTTGTCAGCTTCCGTGATGCTGGTTATTGGATCTATGGCGCTGATATGCAGGGAGCGCCGGTCGAGCAGGTTCGATCCGATGCCCGGTGGGTGCTCTGTGTCGGAGCTGAAGAGAAGGGCATCCGCGCCAAGACCCGATCAGTAATCGACGAAATGGTCAAAATCACCATGGCGCCCGAGGTCGAATCCCTCAATGTCTCCGTATCGACCGGCATCTTGCTCTATCAATTGAGCCGTTGAAATACATCGGGTTAGGGTAGGCGAACCGGCCCCGGCACGGCCGTTCGTACCTCACGGCCTGGCGATCTTCACGTTGGGCGTTCGAAAAGCAAGCTTTTCTCTCACCCAACGCTTGATCGCTTCGTCCTGCAGGGCCAGGACGAACCGGGGCCTCGTCGCGGAGGGTTGGTACTGCCACCCCT
>PJEL010004352.1_pt1 | contig 11729 bp, 8 predicted proteins | sample 1853271 | NCBI WGS metagenome assembly PJEL01 (sample SAMN08108733, study PRJNA415343) | Invertebrate metagenome, whole genome shotgun sequencing project. | host: Globobulimina | place: Sweden: Gullmar Fjord | collected 2015-08 | reverse complement strand
GGGGCGGCCACTGAGGTCGATGCCGAACTTGGCGGCAATGGCCGCCGTGACCGCCGGCCCCTGGAGTTCGTCGAGCAGCGCGGTGAAGGCCGCGCCACAGCTCAGGCTGTCGGCCGGAAAGCTGCCGCCGCGGGTGATCTCCGGGAAGTCGCGCTCGATGGCCGGCAGGGCCTCGCCCTTCAGGAAACCGGGCACGATGAGGAAATCGAAGGGCGCGCGCTGCAGCGCCGTCGCCTCGAAGCGTTCCATGTCGAGGTGGGGGGAGGTGGTGACGGTTTCGGCGGCCAGGCGCGTCAAGCTGCGGATCCCCGGAGTCGATGATCGGCGATAATCATGGTCCGCTTATTTATAGGCCGCCCGGCCAAAGATCAAATGAGCCAGATCATGCCGGCCGGCCGCCGGCTCAAAGCCTGTGCCGGGTGCGCAGCCGCCGGCTGATTTCCCGGGCGATGCGCTGGGTTTCCGCCAGGGGGGTGTAGGCCCAGTCTTCCAGCGCCCCGGTGAAAGGACGGGTGATTCCGGCCTGTTGCATCGCCTCGTGGAAGCGGGTGAATTTCGCCGAGTCGCCTTTCAGGTGGACCACGTGCACCGGTTTGCCGGTGCCGGCGGCCTCCGAGACCATATTCACCGAGTCGCCGGTGGCGATGATGTGGTCGGCGAGGCCCAGGATGCCGAAATAGGGGTTCGCGTCGCCGCCGCTCCAGATATGGGCCGGCAGGCCGGCCAGCCCCCGGCGCAGGATCGCCTCGTTGCGCTCCCCCGTGCGGCGCGAGGTCGTCACCATCAGGCCGCAGCCTTCTTCGCGGGCAAGGCGCGCGAGTCGTTCGGTCAGCCGGGTCATGGTCCCGGCGTCGAGGCGGAAGACCTTGTTGTCGCCGCCAATCAGTACGGCGACCCGCTTGGCCGGAAGGTCGGCATAGAGGGGCGCAAAGACCGCCGCCGCCTCGGCGAGCCGCTGCGGCGTGACGCGGCCGAGCGCGCCGCGCGTGGTCAGCACATTGGGCGCCCGCAGGCGGTCATGGTCGGGGACCACCACCAGGTTGAAGGCGGCGGGCTCTATGGCGGGATTCTGGAGTTGCACGGTCAGGGTCTTGCCGCCGCTCAGGGCCCTGATGTCGCGGCTCAGTGGCACGGTCTGGCGTCCGCTGGCGATCCAGAGGTCCGGCCAGGGCGGCGCCAGGCGGTGGCCTTTCGGCCCCAGCGTGCCGAGGGAACCGCGAATCAGGCCGGCCGGCAGCCAGCGCCAGGGCTTGGCAATCTGAACGCGCTTGATCTCGGGATGGAAGCCCAGAGCCTCGGCTAGTCCCACACACTGAGTTTCCATGCCGGCCTTGCCGTCGGTCACCACCCAGCAGGTGAGATGGCCGAGAGTTTCCGGCGCGCCATCGCCAGCGCGCTCGGCCTGGGCGTCGGAGTCGTTCTCTGCGGTGCTGCTCGGGCGGCTCATGCGGGCGCGACTATGCGGGTGCCGTTCGCCCGGTGCAAGTGCGAAGCAGCCCCTTGTTCGGCCAGGATAAAAAGAGATCCGAAGCGTTACAGGAAACGCAGCGTCGGGGTTTTTTAAACAGGCCGGGGGCTTGCGCCCTTGGGGCCCCTCGGTAATATTGTTGCGCAGCGGCCGCGTCAGTGGGCGCGATATTATTTATTTTTTGCCGAGGAATCCATGCGTCGGGTCAAGTTGGACCGAATCGACCTGCAGATCCTGCAGGACCTCCAGGAAGACGGACGAATTACCAACGTGGAGCTGGCGCGCCGTGCCGGTATCTCCGCGCCGCCTTGCCTCAGGCGCGTGCGGGCGTTGGAGGAAGCCGGTTACATCAAGGGCTACCACGCCGACCTGGAAGCCGAGGCGCTGGGCTTCGAAGTAACCTTCTTCGCCCTGGTCGGCCTCAACAGCCAGTCCGAGACGGTGCTGAACGATTTCGAAAGCCTGACAGCCAGCTGGTCGGAAGTGCGCGAGTGCCACATGGCGCGCGGGCCCGACGACTTCGTGCTGCGCCTGGTGGCGCGCAACACCGCGCATGAAAACGAACTGACCCAGCGCCTGACCTCCGCACCGCATGTGGTGACGGTCAAGACCATCCAGGTCATCCGCACCGCCAAGTCGACCCCCGGCGTGCCCATCGATACGGCCCAGGGCGTCGAGCCGGCGACGGATTGATCGCCGTCAGGACGCTTGGCGACCGGCTGGCGCGGAACTAGCGACTTTGCCCCCTCAACTCAGCTACAGCCCAGCGCCCGGCGACGCTCTGCGCCTGGTGGTGATCGACAAACGCAATCACAAGGCGGTTATGCGTCTGCCGCTCTCGCGGAGCCAGCAGCGCTTTGTCTCCTCGAATGCGGTTTCCATCGCCGAAGGCCACTACCACGAATCGGCGTGGTTCCGGGCCGTCTACCTGGGCGAGGAGCCGGTCGGTTTCGTGATGTTGCACGACCCCCGCTGCGGGCCTGATCCCAGCGGGGCCGCAGACCCTGATAAGCAGGTACCGGAAGACGGGCTTTTCCTCTGGCGTTTTATGATCGCCGAGAGCCATCAGGGCAGGGGCCTTGGCCGCCAGGTCATTGCCATGCTCGCGCAGCTTACCCGCGACAGCGGATTTCAGCGGCTCTACCTCTCCTACGTCGAGGGCGAGGGCGGGCCGGGGCCCTTCTATGCGCGCTGCGGCTTCGTCGAAACCGGGCGCGTCATCGACGGCGAGACCGAGGCAAGGCTCGACCTCGCCTAGAGCAGACCCGGGCCGGCCGAACAGCCTGAGACAAACTGCTTCAGATGTATTTGATCTTAAGGATCTCGTAGGCCTTGGAGCCGGCGGGGGTCATAACTTCGACCGAATCGCCGACTTCCTTGCCGATCAGGGCACGCGCCAGCGGGGCGGTGATGGCCAGGCGGCCTTCCTTCACGTCGGCTTCCATTTCGCCGACGAGCTGGTAGGCGGTTTTCGCGTCGGTGTCCTCGTCGACCAGGGTGACGGTGGCCCCGAACTTCACGGTGTCGCCGTCCAGGCTGGCCACGTCGATGATGTCGGCGCGGGCGATCTTGTCTTCGAGCTCCATCACGCGGCCCTCGATGAAGCTCTGGCGCTCCCGAGCTGCATGGTACTCGGCGTTCTCGGACAGGTCGCCGTGCTCGCGTGCTTCGGCGATGGCCCGAATCACTTCGTATCGAGCCGTCACCTTCAGATAACGCAGCTCTTCTTCAAGGCGGGCGTAGCCTCCCGCTGTCATGGGTACTTTATCGCTCATGGGAGCAAGCCTAATGCTTCTTAAATTGCCAAGAGGGTAACTTTGCCCGATCTGAGAAAGCTATTAAAGCCACTGTCTCTAACGGGGCTCATTAAAATAAGACTGCAGCGGGGCGACTGCAAGATCATCGGAATTTAACGCCTCGATCGCCTTCACCGCGGCTCGTGCCCCGGCCACCGTGGTGCTGTATGGCACGGAATTGGTTAACGCGGTGCGCCGTAACTCGAAAGAGTCGGTGATGGCCTTGGCATCTTCGGTGGTATTGAAGATCAACTGTACCCCTCCGGATTTCATGGCATCGACGATGTGCGGGCGCCCCTCCCGGACCTTCCGGATGGTCTCGATGCTAAGTCCCTGACTGGAAAGATACTTTGCGGTTCCGCCGGTGGCCAGGATCTTGAATCCGAGGTCGGCGATGGCGCGGGCGACCGGGGCAATGGCGGCCTTGTCGTCGTCCTTCACCGAAATGAAGACCGTGCCGCTTTGGGGCAGAGTGACGCCGGCGCCGAGCTGGGCCTTCAGGAAAGCCCTGGCGAAATCGCTGTCGAGGCCCATCACTTCGCCGGTCGAGCGCATCTCCGGGCCGAGCGTGACATCGACGCCGGGGAAGCGGGCGAAGGGGAAGACGGCCTCTTTGACCGCCACATGATCGCCGCCGTTGCTGGTGAGGTCGAAGTCGGCCAGCTTTTCTCCGCCCATGACCCGTGCCGCGAGCTTGGCGATCGGCAGGCCGGAGGCCTTGGCGACGAAAGGCACCGTGCGGCTGGCCCGCGGGTTTACTTCCAGGATGTAGATTTCCTCGCCGCGTACCGCGAACTGCACGTTCATCAGGCCGACCACGCCCAGCGCCCGGGCGAGTTGCTCGGTCTGCCGGCCTATTTCCTCTACCAGTTCGGGCGCCAGACTGTAGGGCGGCAGCGAGCAGGCGGAGTCGCCGGAGTGGATGCCGGCTTCCTCGATGTGCTCCATGACGCCGGCGATGAAGACGTCGCTGCCGTCGGCCACCGCGTCGACGTCGACCTCGGTGGCCTCGCGCAGGTAGCTGTCGATCAGCACCGGGTTCTTGCCGGAGACCTTCACCGCGGTGGCGATGTAGCGTTCCAGGCGCTCGGGATTGTGGACGATCTCCATGGCGCGGCCGCCCAGCACATAGGACGGCCGGATCAGCACCGGGTAGCCGATGCGCTCGGCGACGGCCAGGGCTTCCTCCCTGGAGGTGGCGGTGCCGTTGGGCGGCTGCCTCAGCCCCAGTTCGTTAAGCAGCACTTGAAAGCGCTTGCGGTCCTCGGCCAGGTCGATGGCATCCGGCGCCGTGCCCAGGATCGGAATGCCGGCGGCCTCGAGGTCGTTGGCCAGTTTCAGCGGCGTCTGGCCGCCGAACTGCACGATGACGCCTTTCAGCGTCCCGCGACTCTGCTCCTTGCGGGCAATGCCGATCACGTCCTCGTTGGTCAAGGGCTCGAAGTAGAGCCGGTCGGAGGTGTCGTAGTCGGTGGAGACGGTCTCGGGATTGCAGTTGACCATGATGGTCTCGTAGCCGGCCTCGCTCAGCGCGTAGGCGGCATGGACGCAACAGTAGTCGAACTCGATGCCCTGGCCGATGCGGTTCGGTCCACCGCCGAGGATCATCACCTTGGTGCGGTCGCTGGGATCGGCCTCGCAGTCGGCCGGCAGCGGTCCGTCCGGGCCCAGATGGCCGTCCTCGTAGGCGGCGTACATGTAGGGCGTCATGGAGGGGAACTCGCTGGCGCAGGTGTCGATGCGCTTGTAGACGGGATTCAGGTCCAGTGCCTGGCGGGCCTCGTAGACGGCGCTTTCTTCCAGCCCGGCGAGTTCGCCGAGGCGCGCGTCTGAAAAGCCGAATTGCTTGAGGCGCAGGAAGCCGGCGCGGTCTTTCGGCAGGCCGTCCTTGCGGACTTCTTCCTCGGCTTCGACGATGTCCTGGACTTGGCGCAGGAACCAGGGATCGAAGTGCGTGGTCTCCTGGATATCCTCCAGGGTCAAGCCGTGGCGCAGCGCCTGGGCGATGGTCAGCAGGCGGTCGGGCCGGGGCGCGGCCAGCGCGGTGCGGATGGCGTCGCGGTCGACCTTGCCCTCGCTGTCGAGGGCGTCGGGGATCTCGACTTCGTTCAGCCCGGTCAGGCCGGTCTCCATGGAGCGCAGCGCCTTTTGCAGCGACTCGGCGAAAGAGCGGCCGATGGACATGGCCTCGCCCACCGACTTCATGGAGGTGGTCAGCAGCGGCTCGGCGCCGGGGAATTTCTCGAAGGTGAAGCGCGGTATCTTGGTGACCACGTAGTCGATGGTCGGCTCGAAGGAGGCCGGCGTCACCTTGGTGATGTCGTTGTCCAGTTCGTCGAGCGTGTAGCCGACGGCCAGCTTGGCGGCGATCTTGGCGATGGGAAAGCCGGTCGCCTTGGACGCCAGCGCCGAGGAGCGCGAGACGCGCGGGTTCATCTCGATGATCACCAGTTCGCCATCGGCGGGATTGATGGCGAACTGCACGTTGGAGCCGCCGGTGTCGACGCCGATCTCGCGCAGCACGGCGATCGAGGCGTCGCGCAGGATCTGGTATTCCTTGTCGGTCAGGGTCAGCGCCGGGGCGACGGTCACCGAATCGCCGGTGTGGATGCCCATGGGGTCGACGTTCTCGATCGAGCAGATGATGATGCAGTTGTCCACGCAGTCGCGGACCACTTCCATCTCGTACTCTTTCCAACCCAGGACCGACTGTTCGATCAGCACTTCGTTGGTCGGAGAGGCGCGCAGGCCGCCTTTGACGATCTCTTCGAACTCATCGGGATTGTAGGCGATGCCGCCGCCGGTGCCGCCCAGGGTGAAGGACGGCCGGATGATGGCGGGCAGGCCGATTTTCGGCAGGGCCTTCAAGGCTTCGTCGAAAGTTGTCACCGCGTGGGAGAGCGGTGACTTGAGGCCGATCTTGTCCATCGCCTCGCGGAAGCGCTGACGGTCCTCGGCTTTGTCGATGACGTCGCCCTTGGCGCCGATCATCTCGACGCCGAACTTGGCCAGGGTGCCGTCGCGGTCCAGCGCCAGGCCGGTGTTCAGCGCGGTCTGGCCGCCCATGGTCGGCAGCAGGGCGTCGGGGCGCTCGCGCTCGATCACCTTGGCGACCATCTCCGGGGTGATCGGCTCGATGTAGGTGGCGTCGGCCAGATCCGGATCGGTCATGATGGTGGCCGGGTTGGAGTTCACCAGGACGACCCGGTAGCCCTCCTCCTTCAGCGCCTTGCAGGCCTGCGCCCCGGAGTAGTCGAACTCGCAGGCCTGGCCGATAACGATCGGCCCGGCCCCGATGATCAGGATCGATTTGATGTCTGTGCGTTTAGGCATTGAATTCAAGCATTCTGGGTGGCGCCGGCCTTGTGGGCTTCGATCATCGAAACGAAGCGTTCGAAGAGGTAGTGACTGTCCTTGGGGCCGGGCGAGGCCTCGGGGTGGTACTGGACGGAGAACACCGGCCGGCCGGTTGCGGCGATGCCTTCGTTGGTGCCGTCGAACAGCGAGACGTGGCTCTCGACGACGCCCTCGGGCAGGCTCGCGGTGTCGACCATGAAGCCGTGGTTCTGGCTGGTGATCTCGACCTTGCCGGTGGTGAGGTCTTTCACCGGGTGGTTGGCGCCGCGATGGCCGCGCTGCATCTTCTTGGTGGTGGCGCCGAGCGCCAGGGCCAGGATCTGGTGGCCGAGGCAAATTCCGAAGACCGGCAGGCCGGTGCCGAGAATTTTCTGCACCATCGGCACCGCGTAGACGCCGGTCGCCGCCGGGTCGCCGGGGCCGTTGGACAGGAACACGCCATCGGGCTTGTGGCCCAGGATTTCATCGGCCGTCGCGCTTGCCGGCACCACGGTGACGTCGCAGCCGAGGCTCGCCAGGCAGCGCAGGATATTGAGCTTGGCGCCGAAGTCGACCGCCACCACCTTGCGGCGCGGCGCGGTCAGCTCGCCGTAGCCCTGGCCCAGTACCCAGTTGGTCTCCGTCCAGCGATAGCTCTGGCGGCAGCTGACCTCGGCGGCCAGGTCCATGCCCTCCAGCCCTGGCCAGGCGGCCGCTGTCGCGCGATAGGCGGCGATGTCGGGCTTGCCGTCGGGAAAATGGGCGATGGTGCCGTGCGGCGCGCCCAGGTCGCGGATGCGCCGGGTAATGGCCCGGGTGTCGACACCGGCGAGGCCGACCAGGTTGTGCGAGCGCAGCCAGGCATCGAAGTGCTGGGCGGACCGCCAGGAGGACGGCTCGGTGATGTCGGCGCGCAGCACCACACCCCGCACCGCCGGGGTGGTGGTCTCGATGTCTTCGGGATTGGTGCCGACGTTGCCGATGTGCGGGAAGGTGAAGGTGATGATCTCGCCGGCGTAGGAAGGATCGGTGGCGATTTCCTGATAGCCGGTCATCGAGGTGTTGAAGCAGACCTCGCCCACCGACTGGCCGCTGGCCCCCAGCCCCTTGCCCCAGAATACGCTGCCATCGGCCAAAACCAGGGCCCCCGTTATGCCGGCGGGGGCGGAAATGGGCGCAGCGGAAGACTGCCCGCCCTGCTCGGACGGGGTGAGGTTCTGAGGTGTGTCGTTCATGAAGCGGATCCTCGGACGCAGGCGGCCTGATGTTTAAGGCAAAGGCCGGTGTCGGTCAAGCCAAAGAAAAAGTCCATAATCGTTGAATTTCAATAACTTATAAGTGCAATCCGCATTTTGCCATTCCGGATGATTTGAGCTACCCTCCCGCGCCTCGCGAGTCAGTTGGAAGAACATCTATGTTGCGCACCCGTCTTAAAGACTCCCTCAAGGACGCTATGAAGGCCAAGGAGGCCGGGGCGACCTCGACTTTGCGGCTGATTCTGGCCGCCCTGAAGGACCGCGACATTGCCGAGCGGACCAAGGGCAACGGCGACGGCCTGGCCGATGAGGCGATCCTCGAGATGCTCCAGAAAATGGTGCGTCAGCGCCACGATTCCATAGAGATGTACACCAAGGGCGGCCGCGACGACCTTGCCAAGCGGGAGGGCGAGGAGATCGAAGTGATCGAGGGCTTCCTGCCCAAGCAGATGGACGAAACCGACATGCGGGCGGCCATCGAAGGCGTGATCGGCGAACTCAGCGCGTCGAGCGTCAAGGACATGGGCCGGGTGATGAGCACCCTGAAGGAGCGCTATCCCGGCCGCATGGACTTCGGCAAGGCGAGCGGCATCGTGAAGGAAGCCCTGGTCTGACCCAGCCGATTTTCCGGCTGGCGCGCGACGCGGACAAGCCGGTTTGCGCGCAGATCTATCTCACGGCACGGCAAGCCGCTTTCCACTGGGACAAGCGGGACTACAATCCAAACGAGTTTTCGGGTTCCACCTATGGCGAGACGCTGTGGGTCGCCGAAGGCGCCGACGGCGAGATTGCGGCCTTTGCATCGGTCTGGAAGGCGCCGGACTACTGGTTCCTGCACAACCTCTACGTCGCGCCGGAGCACCAGCGACAAGGGATCGGCGGGGGACTGCTCACCGAGGTTCTGGCGGCGATCGGACGGCCGGTCGAGCTAAAGACCGATGCGCCCAATCTCGTCGCCCGGCGCTTCTACGAAGGATTCGGCTTTGGCCTTATCGAGGCCTCCGAGAACCTGACCGGCCCCTGGGTCAAGCTGAGGCTGGAGTGAGAATTGGCGGCAGTGTCCGGGATGTTTTCCCCGATTTTCATGGATGATCCACAGGCTTTCCACAGCCTTTTAACGCGACGGTCCCCAGTGGCCGCTGCCAAGGACGCGTTTCCTCCGGCTTCTGGCTGGGGGTGGCAGGCAATTCTTGCTAGTCTTGCCTGCCCGCTGAGTCGGGTGTCGACCTTGGCGCGCCTTCGTCGGTGCCAGAAGACCAATCGCGCCATAAGGATTTAGGCTTCCACCGCCCATGGCTTTCTCGCCTGACTTTCTTGACGAACTGCGCAACCGCATCATCCTCTCCGAGGTGGTCGGCAAGCGTGTGAAGCTGGTCAAGCGTGGCCGCGAACACAGCGGACTCTGCCCCTTCCACAATGAAAAGTCGCCGTCCTTCACGGTGAGCGACGACAAGGGCTTCTACCACTGTTTCGGCTGTGGTGTGCACGGCAGCGCCTTTGATTTCGTCATGAATACCGAGGGTTTGAGCTTTCCCGAGACGGTCGAGCGCCTGGCCGGGCAGGCCGGCATGGAAGTGCCGCAGGAACGCCCGGAGGAGCGCGAGCGCGCCCAGAAACGCGCCAGTCTCATCGACGTGCTGGAGGCCGCCGCCGCCTGGTTCGAGGAACAGCTGCAGACCGAGGCGGGCAAGGAGGCGCGCGACTACCTGGAAGGCCGCGGTCTGGCGCCGCAGACGATCGAAGCCTTCCGACTCGGCTTCGCGCCGCGCCAGCGCGGCCTGCTGGCCAAGGCGCTGCGGGCGCGCGGCATCACTGTGGATCAGCTGCTCGAGGCCGGGCTGGTCAAGCGCGGGGAGGAGGGCAGCGACGATCTGCGCGACTACTTCTTCCATCGCGTGGTCTTCCCGATCACCGACCGGCGCGGCCGGGTCATCGCCTTCGGCGGGCGAGCCCTGGGCGATTCCAAGGCCAAGTACCTGAATTCGCCGGATACCCCGCTGTTTCACAAGGGCAGGGTGCTCTACAACCTGGCCCGTGCCCGCAAGGCCGCCCACGATACCGGCGAGTTGCTGGTCACCGAGGGCTATATGGACGTGATCGCCCTGGCCGAAGGCGGTTTTCCGGCGGCGGTGGCGCCGCTGGGTACCGCCGTCACCGAAGAGCAGATCGAAGAGCTCTGGCGTCTGACCGCCGAGCCCGTGCTCTGCTTCGACGGCGATGCGGCGGGCCAGCGCGCCGCCTTCCGCACCGCCGAGCGGGCGCTGGTCCTGCTCAAGCCCGGCAAGAGCCTGCTGTTCGCCATGCTTCCGCCGGGCGAGGACCCCGACAGCCTGCTGCGCAGCCAGGGGCCGGCGGCGCTGCGCAGCCTTCTGGAGAGCGCCCAGCCCCTGGCCGACATGGTCTGGCGCCAGGCGACCGAGGGCCGTTCGGCCGATACGCCCGAGCGCCGCGCCGCGATCCGCGCCGCGCTGCGCGACCAGACCCGAACAGTTCGCGATCCGGAGCTGCGGGAGGACTATCGCCAGGAGATGGAGCGCCGCTTCGAGCTGGTCTTCGGCTACGGCACCAAGGGCGGGTCCCAGGGCGGCGGCTGGCGCGGCGAGCGCGGTGGACGAGGACGTTTCGCCGGCGGGAAATTTGGCGCCGGGAAGGGCAAATGGGGGCCGCCGGAAGCCCCGTCCAGGCACCGCCGGCCCACTGATTTGCTGCGTCCTGAGCGTACCGAGCAGCTGCTACTTGCCACCTTGATTAACCATAACAATTTATTAATCGAGTTCGTCGAGGATCTGGTAGGGCTGGACTTCGGCAGCGGCGATCTAAATAGCTTGCGACAGGCCCTCATAGACTGCATGGCGCGCAATGCGGACCTTGACACTGAAGGTGTGAAATGCCACCTCTCCAATCAGGGGTATTCGGGGCTTTTGGCTACGCTTTTGACCCCGGAGGTATATGTTCATGGCAGGTTTGCCCGTCCCGACGCCTCAGCGGAGGTGGCGCGGCAATCTGTTTTGCATATTTTCGGAGTGCTGCGTGAGCGCCTGTCGGGGTCGCAGCGCGCCGAGGAGGCGCAGGCCCTGGCGGCGGATATGACGGTGGACAGGCTGAAGCGGGTACAGGCCCGGCAGAAGCTTCTGCTTGAGGAAGACGGTCGCAAGGTGGACCTGGATCGATTTGAAGCGATGCTTCAGACGAGCGTGAACAAGGCAGACTCTTAAATGCGCGCCGGCTTGCGGCGGGGTCGATTTTCGTATCGACGCTGCCGGAGGGCCGGGCAAGGGAATTTTGAGGTAGTGGGCTGAATGGCGACTAAGGCGAACGAGAACGCTGAAACATCGGAATCGCGTGATGAGTCTTCCGACGGGCCTCTGATGGACAGCTTGTCCGCGGCCGTGAAGAAGATGATCGCGAAAGCGAAGGAACGCGGCTACGTCACTTACGACGAGTTGAACGCCGTTCTGCCGCCGGACCAGATGTCCTCCGAACAGATCGAAGACACCATGTCCCTGCTCTCGGAGATGGGCATCACCGTCATCGAAAGCGAGGAGCAGGAAGATTCCTCGACCGAAGAGGAAACCAAGGAAGGCGAAAAGGCCGCCTCCGGCAACCTGAACGACGACGATATCGGCCGTACCGACGATCCGGTGCGCATGTACCTGCGCGAAATGGGCTCGGTCGAGCTGCTGTCGCGCGAGGGCGAAATCGCCATCGCCAAGCGCATCGAGGCCGGCCGCGAGAAGATGATCGGCGGCATCTGCGAAAGCCCGCTGACCATCCGCGCCCTGCTGACCTGGCGCGAAGCGCTGATCGAGGGCCGCATCCTGCTGCGCGACATCATCGACCTCGACGCGACCTACGGCGGCGGGCCGACCGAAG
>PJEL010004350.1_pt1 | contig 11731 bp, 17 predicted proteins | sample 1853271 | NCBI WGS metagenome assembly PJEL01 (sample SAMN08108733, study PRJNA415343) | Invertebrate metagenome, whole genome shotgun sequencing project. | host: Globobulimina | place: Sweden: Gullmar Fjord | collected 2015-08 | reverse complement strand
CCCTTAACCGCTTGCATGTATAAACCGCTGTCGATAATTTTACCGCGTGCGCGGCTGGTTACTGTTTGGGTTATGCGCTCGCCTGTATTCGCGTCCGGTGCATCACTTGCGCGGGTATTTTGAGTGCAAACAACTCTAAAACCATCACACCAGTTTCGGCTTTGAAAATGCACCTTTGCGGTTTTATCTGCTTCAATTGGTTTACTGGCAAAATGGCCGCGTTCAATTTCTGCGGTTTTTTTCGGGGTGATTTCGCCCGTTTCAAGATTTAAAATCTCGTCACTGTCAACACCTAGGCGCTCGGCGCGTTTCTTAGGCGTTAAATTATTAAGTGCATTGCGATATAAACTATCAAGGCGTTTCGCCTTATCAGCCAAAATAGACTGTTTAGAACGCGGATTATCTTCGCGTTTTGGCTGTGTCGGACTTTTGCGCCTTTTGACAAGCCTATCTTTTTCCGCTTTCGCGGCCGCTTCGCGGATTTGTTTTGAGTGTGATTCGACAAACTCCAACCAAGTCAAACTTTCTTCAATTTGCTGATCTGTTGCTGGCTGAACTGCAAACGCAGAAAAAGCGCCACTTTGGGCGCTTTGAATTGAATCTTCAATAATGTGTTCGGGTATTAATATACTCATAATTGACCCGCCTTTGAATAATAAGCGGCCGCTTTTAATGCTTCATAACGCGGGGCTGAGTCTGAACTCTGATAGTTGCGTTCGCGCTCTTGCTGTATTTGAATCTGTTTTTCTCGGCGAATAGCTGCCAGTTGATTTCTAACAACTTGAAATGTTTGTGCTGCTTTGGCGCGCACGCAATCCCAGTGCTGATCATCATCGTGTAGCTCGTGAATATCGTTGTGAAATTGGCTCATAATTAAAGCCCCACCGCTGCGGCTTTTTTTAACAGCGACTCTGAAATATCACGAAAACCGTTATCAATTAATTTTTGGCACTGCACACGAACCGCGCACTTTTTAAACGGTTTTATAAATTCGCTCGATGGGTTTAGCCGCTCGGCCCTAATCATTTTTAGCGCTGGCGCTGACTCTTTAATCATTCGCTTTGTTTTATTTACGTGTTTTTTTGTTTCTTGCGTCATGCTTCACCTTGGCGTGGCCTGTTAATTTATCAATTGCTCTTTGGCTGGTTCGGCGGCTATCGCTAAATAGCCGCCTTTGCTCCACGCCAATAGAACACCCAAAACAGTCAGGGCGACCGCTTCAAAAATGATATTAGTCAATTGTGCGTTACTAGGTCAAGCGCTCCGGACTAATGCAATAGTGATTTACTACGACTATAATAAAATAACCGACACGCCAAGACGGACACAAAACACATGAAAATAACCAACTCACTTGAGCTTTTAGAATGGTTTAAAAGTACCGCCGACATTGACTCTGACTATATGGTTAGCAAGCTGACAGGTATATCAAAACAGGCAGTTAGCAATGTTAGAACGGGGAAAGGTGAATTTAAGGACTATACATCATTGAAGCTTTTACTAATCGCAGACCACCCTAAACCATTGGAAACAATGGCTTTATTAGAGGCTTGTAAGGCTGAATTTAAAGGTGATAAAGATATTGCGGAAATTTGGCGAAAAAGCGTTGCTTAAGTGATTTTTACCCCCGTCAAAATGTCGTTACTATTATGGGTAAATGCTGCGGCCTAGCGCCCTGCGGGGTTGTTATGTGCTTACGATTTATATTATGTTAAATGACGTCAAATCCGACAAAATGGCGTGAATTATAGGTAGCGTGCTATGATTGCTCGAACTGGTTATTTTTGCATGTTTTTAGTGATATACGCTCAATCAGTATTATTGATTAATCACCCCGTTATCAATCTAAAAAAATCATCAAAATTTTTTCCGCGCAGACCATTAATAACAACGTCAATGGAATCAAGGGAATATAATGACCAATTTTAAACAATTACTTTTTCGCGCTGGATTTATGAATTTTGGCAAACTTGACCGCCGCGCCGCTATGGATTTTTTATTTATCAACTCTGAGCGAACGCTTGAACGATGGATTAAAGACAATAAACCTTGCCCGCGTGCCGTTGCCATGCTTGAGCAACGTATAAAAGGCATGGTTTCGAATCACAAGGATTGGCAAGATTTCAGCATTTGCAGAGATGGGTATTTGTGGACGCCAAGCGGTAACCGGTACGAACCAAGCTATATAAACAAAATTGATTTTTTACAGCGTTCCGTGCGCTATAACGAAAACCACGTTTTAGCCCTGCAGCAACAAATTGACCACTTAAATGATTTAGTTAAGGCCAGCGATACATTGAAAGCGATTGGCCACGATTTAATTAATATGAGTGATAAATTTAAGCTGAAAGAAATTGTGAAGAAATATGAGGGCAAAAAAACCGCCTAAACTTAAAAACCCCGCACTTTTGCGGGGTTACTTTTAATAAAATCAACAACTTACGTTTGTTTAACCTGGATACTTTACCGTTATTTTAGCGCGTCTTTTAATGCGCTAACTAATTCGTTATCCAGCTTATTGTCTGTTTTATTTGCTAAATACTCTGCTGTTGCTAAACATACTCTTTTAATAAATGTTTCAGTTAATAATTTAACTGCTAAGTATTTACCAATTGCTGTTAACATGATTTTGACTCCAATATTTTAATTCGCTCATCTTGCGCGTTGATTATTACCTTTAGCCAGTTAATATCATTTTTTAGCGTTGCAACCGTGCCAATAAACCCCGCAATGTTCACGCCAATAATTATAATCGTGCCTGTATCCATGTTTACCCCTTAGCGGCCGCTGCTATTGTTTCGCTATCGACAAGGCCATTTAAAAGCGGCCTATACTGATTTTTTAACCTGAGCTCATTATCAAAAATTTCATTTAATAGCGCTTCATTGCCGTCATTTAATTTAGTTATTGCGTAAAGCCACTGCATATCAGCGACTTTTAATGTGTGGTCGAGTTTTGACCCATCAAGATAAAAACCCGCCCACTCGCGGGTTATGTAATTACTGCCATTTACTAAGAATTGAATTTCAGCAAGCGCTTTGCTTACTGGCTTTGTTATTGGCGCGGCCATTTCACGGCCTTTTTCAACAAAGTTATTAATTAGCCAGTACACGCCCAATAAACTTATTATCGCTGGTAAACTGCGTTCGATTATTTTACCCATAATAACCCCACTCAAAGCCGCGTTTTATTTCGTCCATGGTGTAAGGATTTTGGCCGTTTTCCATTGTAACCATCGCCGCGATTACTGCAGGGTAAGCTGCATCATTTAACACCATGTCGGCGGGATACCCTGCCGTATCGCTGACAAAGTTAATATAATTTTGTGTATGGTTTTCATTATCCGGCGCCCATTCATTAATGATACTTTCAATGGTGCGAACCCCGCGCCCCTTTTTAGTTTTCATTATGCGCCCCGCCGCCCTAAAGCCATGTAAAGGCGTTTCAAAAATAATAAAGCGGCCATCATCACCAACTTGACCCACCCAACTTTCTCGCGCTTCAATATTTAACGGGTTATTATTGCGGATTCCGCGCGGCGTGCCTGAGCTTGAGGGGAGCGCGGCCAACGCCGCACCCCCTGCAATTAGCATTGCTAAAGTTGACTTTTTCATTAAAAAGACTCCTTAAAAACGCGAAACAATGCCTTTGGTTCGGCTTGGTCAATTATTGCTGGAAATTTAACAAACAGCCGCTTGCCTGTGCTGGCATCTTTTAATAAACAAAAAAACCCATCACCAAACATAAAAAACGAGTTAAGATTACCGCGCGCCGCGCCCAACTCTTCAAATGTATAAACAATTTCTTTTGTTGTGAAATTATCGTTTGTTGTGCCAAGCCCTGTTCTGTCAATGTATACCCAAGATTTTTCGTCTAACTTGTACATTGCGTAAACCATACCATTTACCACCACCTCAGACGCATCGCCACGCATTAGCGCTGTACTCACTCCGTCTTGGTCTTGTATTACGATGTGGTCTTGCATGAATGTCGGCTCACTGTCCGGCGATACGCTTGAGCCCAAACTTTTAAATAATGTCATAGCCGTCATGAAATCGCCGCGATAAATGTGCCTTTCTGATACAGCCCAATGCTCCCCTGTAACACTGTCTATATACATAGATATCACACCGCCGCCGGCCATCCCTACTGTAAAATCAGTTTTTAACAACTCACCAGTTAACATATTATACGAATATATTTTCGATGGTTCATACCCGTTTTGAGTTACGCCCGAAAAATACAAATGCAACCCATCAAAAACCCCACACCTCACACTTATCGTTTCATCCAGCGTTATATCAACAACCCTAGTGTAACCGCCTTCATAAATCCTATGTATATAAAATGATGATGGCTTATTTTCCATTACGCAGTACATATCGCCTTCATAAACCCATACAGTTTGTACGTCGTCATCCAAGCGCGTAAATTGTAATGTTGACATATCAATTAGGCCTGTATCGAACCGATTGTTCGTACTTTTATGTAAAAACACCCCGCCTGATACATGGTGATTTATGCCGCCCCTACCTTCTATACTCGATACCCCAATACTCTCAGGCGAATCGATTACCGCTTTGTATGTTTTTTTATCTGTTATATACGCATGCAACGGTGCGGCACTGTCATGCATATACTTTGTATTTTCTGGTAAGTAAATCCCGTTTAAATTTGTTACGCCCTCCCCGCCGACCCAACAAGCTGTTTCACTCAATACTTGTGCTCTAAATTGTGCAGAGTCAAAAGCTGTTACTTGCTGCGATTCGCCATAGTGCAGCGCCAAAAATGAGCTCGACCGACTGGCTTTTACGCTTAGCGCGTCATAGCTTAATTTATGTTCGGACGCCCAAAGCTGTAGTTTTTGATTAATATCTGAGGTTATCTCTATAAAATCAAAAGGTTCGTTAGTTTGAATATCAAACCCCGCAGTGGCATCTGTATCAATAAGAACCCGACCTTGGCTTGTTGCTCGGATTCTAAAAACACCCTCACAATTCATTACTTTTATGAAGCGGCCTTTCGCGTTTACTTCATCAACTTGATTTGTTTTTAAAAACTTACGAATAAACATTATTTTTTCCCCATAAATACAACGGCCATAATCGCCACACCGCCCAAACCAATTACAATATATTTCATTGTTTCGTTGGTGCTTATTGCTAACTGCTGACCATCTGAGCGCATAGAGCTGTCAGCAAATTGCAACGCTTGTTTGTGGGCTAATACTGTTTGGTCGCTTGCGTCTTTGTATGCATCGCTTACTTTATCAACTGCGCCCGCGGCTAAATCGGTAGCTAGATTGCTGTTATTTTCTATTGAGTAGTACGCCAAATCTGCCATGTTATTGTTGGCATCACCTAACGAGTCTGACACGGTTAGAATGGCGTTATTAGCAAAGGCGGTGTTGTTGCCGTGCATGTTTTCGGCCATTTCTGTAACACTGAGCGCTAAATTGCTGTTTTCTTTGATAGACGTTTCGGCTAGTAAGTTTTGCGCGTTTATGCTATCGGTTGATAGATTGCCCGTCATTTGCAACGCATCAGCACCAAAGCCAAACGCTTGATTTTGTGAGTCTTGCATAGCGTTTAACGCATCAGCACCAAAGTCAAACGCTTGATTTTGTGAGTCTTGCATAGCGTTTAACGCATCACCGCCAAAGCCAAACGCTTGATTTTGTGAGTCTTGACCAAATCCAAACGCATCTGTTAACGCATCACCACCAAAGCCAAACGCTTGATTTTGTGAGTCTTGTCCAAACGCAAACGCATCTGTTAACGCATCACCCGCCACGGTCAACGAGTCTCTACCGAACCCCATGGAATCAGCAAATAAATTGCCTGCCAAATCTAACGAATCGCGATTAATATCATTTGCAAAATTTAACGAATCGCTATTTACATCAGCCATTGAATTTAAAGAGTCTCGATTAATATCGCTTGCAAAGTTAAACCCGCTTTTTGTCATATCTTCAGCGGCTAGGGTCATTTCGCGTTGATTCCCCGCCATATCGCCCCAAATATCCACAAGCCCATCAACTAAACCTTGGTCTGTTTGGGTTATGTTGTAGCTGTTGCCATTTCCGTTTGTTATAAAGCCGTTGTTGTCGCCTTGTACGCCAAATGATGTACTATAGTTATTTGTTTGTTGAGAACTTTTTGATTTTGAACTACTGCCGCCCATATATCACCATACTATAAACCGCATAGCCTGACGGCGCGGTATATTTAAAATTAAAATTACAATGCTTTAAAAGTCGTTTAAGTGCGGGGCGTTTGGTATGAAATTCAATGCTTTTTAGCCTTAACCGGCGTGCTAACTCTATTATTATATAGCTCGCCTTTTTAATGCCTTTACCCTCGGCACAAACCACGGTTAAAACATCACCGTCAACGCGCAGCACAAAGTATGTATCGAATATTTTAACGAACCTTGACACGCCTTTTTCAAGCTCGGTTTTAATTTGCTTAAAATCAGCGGGCGAACCTGCCGCCCGCTTGATTTTGTGAAGCTCTACAAACCTGCAAAATTCAATCATTTTTTAAGTAAGTACAGGGCAACCAATGCCACCACCCCGATAATTAAAATTTGGTTGTTATTGCTTTGGCCGAAGTTAATCGAACCACCTGTAAAGCCTATGCTGCTTTTTTGCTCGCCTGTTTGGGCTGCGGCTGAGCTTGAGCTACTTAAGCCACCGCCACCCGTTAGACTAGTAAGCCCGCCAAGCATTACTTCGCCGCCTTTTTATCATCACGTAAAAAGTCGCGTATGTACTCGGCCGCAATAGCCGCAATAATTGCAACCCCCACGCCTTTAGCAAACGCTTTTAAGCCTTTTGAACTCATGACTTTGCCACCTTTAGAAGTACGCCAACAACCAGTAAGCCACCAAAGGCCATGATTACCTGCTTTTGTGGAAAACCGAAAACCATTGTTTCGGTCGGTTTTGCTTGTGTTGGCTGTGTTTTTGGAACGTCAACAACTACCGCCGCGCCGTTTTCAAGCTCGGTTGTGTTGCTTTGCTCTTCACGCGCTACACCTGCGGCGTTTTTCATTGCCTGAATACCCTCGTATTGAGCGTAAACGTTCATTGCATTGCCAAGCGCCGAGTTAACAAAGCCGCCAAAATTACCCCACGCCGACTGCGTAGGCTGTCCCTCTGGCAACGCCTGCGGCGCGGGTAGCGCCGTGGCATTACTTAATCCCGCTGGTAAATTAAACATAATTCACCCCCTTAGAATGAGCTATTTGCGTAGCTATCAAAGTAATGAACAACAATTTCACACTGACCCTCGCTTTCACAATCGATACGCAAGCGCATATCATTAATTGCAGGGTCGAGCATTAACGCGCCGAATACATCACCATCAAGCATTAAATCTACCGCATGAATACCTGCAATTGGCGTGCGGTCGTTTTGCTTTAAGATTTGATTATGTAGCGTTTTTGGAATGTTCTCGCGCCATTTAACGTTATTAACTAAAAATTCCGCCGAGGTAACGCCCGCCTTTTTAATTTCAATCATGGCAATATAAGCGCCGTTTGGCTTTGGTAGGTTTTCAACTTCATTAACACCCGCCGAAAAGTTGTATCGGAATGAACGGCGCTTGAATAACCAACCCGGCGCGCTTGCTGCTGATTTTTCAGCATAAGCTTTAATTGCTGGCGCTGCTGCTGCTGCGTCAATATCAAATTTGATTTGTGCAAGTGATAGGCCCGCAGTACCTAAGCCAAAAAAGCGCTGTTCAACTAATTGCGGCTGTTTTGAGCTCTTAACTTCTGAGCGCACAAAGTGCATAGTTGCTAAACCTGCAACCACTTCACGGTTGTAGTATTTATTTTCATTAAGCAAGTCTTGCAGCGTTGCGTACTCGGTTAGTGTGCGGCCGTTAAGCTCAACTTTTAAATTTTTGATTTGCTCCGGTGTTACGCCTGAGTATTCAAAATGAATTTTGTCGTATGTAAGGTTTACGGGGAGTGTTAGCGATACCGTACCGCCAGCATCAACACCAGTAATTTTATTTAGTGGGGCAATATTTCGCATTACGACCCCCTTAACCTAAAACAATACGTTTAACAGGACGAGCGGCGCGCACATTTGTAAGAACGGCCAAAACTGCAAGCGTAACGCCAACAGGGATTAAAACTTTTTTATCTAACATAATTGATACCCAATTTAAGTAAGGGCGTTATTGCCCGTTATAATTCGGTATTCAATAAAGCAAGCGTTTCGCTCTCGCGTCCAACTGGTTTCGCCCCCTATATAGCGAAAAAGAGCGAATTTTCGCTCTTTTTTTGTGGTTTATTCCCTCAATTCTTTAAACCGCATTTTAAAACACTTGCCAAAACCCTTAGATGTCTTGCATATGTTTATATAAAACGGCTCAATGTTTCCAATTCCGCCCGCCGACTTTACAAGGTAATGCAGTCGCTTTTTATGGTGTTGGCTATTCTTTTTGCTCAGCTGAATAACATCACTTAAATCTGCATCTAATTCGACCGCTATTAATTTTGCATCGTGCCTTGATTCTTGAGCGCCTAGCACTTTTCGCGGGCTGTTGTTCCATATTGTTTTTGGTACTTCCTGCGAACGCTGAAAAATAGTGTGAAGCACTAAGCCATATTTACGCCCGCCCGTTGCCATTTCTCCAACTATTGAATTGTCTTTGCCTATGGCGGTTGATAGCTTTGCCAATTCTTCGATTATTACATCTAGCCGCCTGTTTCCGTCTGCAGCCATCCACATTAAACGCCCAAACCAATGCAATTCCTTTTGTTTTGCTTCAATTGCTTGTTTTTGGCTTAGTGATTCGCTAAATGTAGGCGAATACGCGACAACAAATTTTTTCCCACTTCGCCACGCATCAGCGAACGCCGCCGCGAATTTTTGGCGCGTGCTGTAGTGGTAAACAGGCCGCCCGCCCAAACCATTAAACGGTGTTTTTTTTCGTGCATCGAATTTGTAATCGTTATACAAATCAAAAATTGCGACCTGTTCACCCATTAGGCTATCAATTAATTTTACGGCGGTTGTTTTGCCGCCGCCAGTCCCCGCCAAATAGCAAACATGTAACGGGTCTAGCTCGTTGTTTTCGTTAATAGCCAATTGTTACTTCCCCGCTTTTATCGTATTGCTTTTCGCTTTTTTGCTCGGCTTTTTCCGCTCGCAACTCTTCGGCCTTTGCCAGTTTAATTTGCTTATGGATAGATAAACCCGCCATTGCAATGACACCGATTAATTCCAGCTCTTCGCGGTAGCGAATTAGCCACGGCGGCAACTGCATTCCCTTTGCATTTTTAAGCACAACGGGTACGGCTTTTTGTGCTATTGCCTGCTTTGTTTCGTGGTCAATTGTTACCGGATAATCAAAAAGCGACTCAACAAAGCCCGCGCCCGTATCAACAAAAAAACCCGCAGCTATTGCTGCGTCTTGCTCGCTCATTTCTTCGCTTTCGGTTTCGCTGGTTTCGCTATCTGTTTCGCTATCTTCACCATTAATAAAACTATCTAATTCGCTATAGTTTTCGCGCGGCTCGTTATCGTCTAAGCCCTGCGACTGCTGCGAGTCCTGCGAACGCTCCGCAGATGAAGAAACCGAACCCATTTGCAGCCCCTCCATTGCTTGCGCCAACACTGTTTTGTTCGTTGTTAATTCGTGGTTTTGGTTCGCTGTTTCGTTCATTGCTATTTGCTCCGCTGGTTTTAGTTTCATTATTAATTCGCTCGATTTCGTTTTTTATTTCTGGCGGTATCCACTCACCGCCACCGCTTAAATTTTGCGGGGCTGGTTCGCTATTTAAAGCGGGTAATTCTGGCGGTTTTTCGCCTATAGCTTTTTGCCATTTCGCTTGTAACTTTGCGCCGCTGCGCTTATCCATACCGCAATTTTTGCAATGCAGATATAATAATTTCCGCCCTGTTTTTTGCTGGCGAACCGCAGCAAAACCGCCGCATCCGTCACACTCAACCGCGCCCAAGTCTGGATTATTCGATTTAGTAGCCATCATCACCCCCGTTAATTAATTGTTCCAAGTTGCTTAAACTTAAAGCCTGCTCGACTTGTTCGAGTCGATAATCAATATCGGCCACAAGCTCGACCGCATCGGTTAAAATATTTTCAGCGGCGGCCATTTTTTTACCTGCTTGCAATGGGCTTAACTTGCTTACCTCTGCAATTTTTTCTTTAATAATTAATAATTTTTTATTCAAAATCTAATACCCCGTAATTATTTACAGGCTCAAAGCGACTATAAAAATCACAAAGAGCACTCATTGAATTGTCATAAAATCGCCTTGTTTGCTTTAGCAATTTATTAACGGTGGATTCTTCTGTTTTTTCTTTTTCAACGTCTGCGGTTGTTGAATTTAAAAACGCTGTTTTTAGCTGCCAACCCCTAACACCTATCGCCCAATCAATAAAACCAACAAAGGCCGATTCGCTGGCGAACTTAGCAACACCGCCGCGCGCAAAATTCCCGTTTAATTCGGTTGCTATTTCGCTAATTTTTTCTCCAACGGTTTCAAGTTTTTGTTCAAGTTTTTCAATGAATTGCGTTCGCTTTTCGCTAAAGTCTTTTTTATTAACGTTTTTTAGCTTTTCGATAGTGCCTAAAGTGTTTTTTAACTCTGCTTGTTTGAATAGCTTTCGCTCTTTTTTTGCTTCAAGCCCTTGCATATATTCTTGTATTAATCCGTACATGTGTTGTGCTTCATGGGTTGCGCGGTTTTCCCAACTTTCGGCGCGTGCGTGCTTTGATATGTTGTATCGGTTGCCGCGTATTTCACCCTGCGAACCCTCGCCACCTTTCACCATATAACCAAGCGCTTTAAGTAAATAACTTGCGGCCGCTTTAGCGTTTTTGATTCGCTCGATTGTTACGAAACCTTGACCCCATAAACTTTCGATACGCGCCGCCCACTCGTGAAAAAATACGGGCTCAACATTCCACCGCATTAACACGTGCGCGTGGTAGTTTTGCTCTCCAATACATTCAACCTCGTATTTTTCACCGTTAAATTCATATTCTTTTGAGCCTAATTTTTTCACCGGCGCTTCAGCTACCCACAAGTAATCAAATACAGGTTTTTTTGTTTCTGATTGCTCACACTCAATGGCGGTTACTTCCATTTTATTATTGGTAATTGCGCGCTTTTCGCATTGGTCTATACACTCAACCGCCCCCCATGGGTAAAGCCTTTCGTTATCGTGCATCAAATCAGACTCCACGCGGCCACTTGCGCCAACGCTTGAAACCTTGCCCCATGGGTAAAGGCGGTCATTTCTGCCAATGCACTCAATTAGCCCGTACTTGTATTTTTTCGCTTTTGGGGTTTTTGAAATATCGCCAGTAGCAACAAAGCCGCGCTTGTGCATTTTTCCAAGCGAGTCAAAAAAACGGCTTAATTCTTGGCCTATTGTTGAGCGCTCATAGGTAACGGCTGTAAATGGCGCAACTGAAATAATTTCAGGGTGAACCAGATCACCATTTGCCGTATAAATTGCATTTAATTTTGTTCCCGCTGGGCGTTTTGCTACCTTTTGGTAATGATTGTTATCAATGCGCCAACGTGCGGCGGCGTTTAGCGTTACAGTGGTAAAACAATTAAAACCGCCCTTAACCGCTTGCATGTATAAACCGCTGTCGATAATTTTACCGCGTGCGCGGCTGGTTACTGTTTGGGTTATGCGCTCGCCTGTATTCGCGTCCGGTGCATCACTTGCGCGGGTATT
>PJEL010004349.1_pt1 | contig 11738 bp, 8 predicted proteins | sample 1853271 | NCBI WGS metagenome assembly PJEL01 (sample SAMN08108733, study PRJNA415343) | Invertebrate metagenome, whole genome shotgun sequencing project. | host: Globobulimina | place: Sweden: Gullmar Fjord | collected 2015-08 | reverse complement strand
ATATAAAGAGTGCTTGGCTGAATAATTTGTTCCGACATATTAAAATACTTGTGTTGAGACTGAAGAGGATGAAGTTTATTATAAAGCACTCTTAAAAAGTACGGATTTCTTACCTTTGATACTGACAAAATGGTTTTCACCTAAAAAAAGCACCCTACTCGCTATCATTAGTATGATGTTATTGGTGAGTTGCTCGACAACAAAGTCAACGAAAGTAACTAAATCGTTACCTGAAAAAGTAGAAAAGGTTGAACAAGTAGCAACCACTCTGACCGCCAAGCAATTGATGACTCAAGCGCTTTCTCAAGATAGCGCTGCAGCGTTAGATTCGTTTATTCAAGCCAGCGAGTTATATCTGCTTGAAGCTAAACCACACAAAGCCTTATGGTTAGCTAATCAAACCATGGCGTTAACCCAGTTACCGTTAAAAAGATATCAACTGTCTGTGATCAGCGCAAAGAGCCTAGTAGCGTTAGAACAGACAGATAAAGCTTACCAAGCACTGGAAAACGCCGATAGTATAATAACAACGGCAAGCCTTAATCACGGCCTTGGCTATTATCAAACACTCGCTTTGGTACAAACACAGCGAGATTTACCGATTGCGGCATTAAATGCCAAGTTAAGAGCCTTTGTAAAAAATCCTCAAGCAAGCCCTAATGAAATAGATGTCCTATGGCAGCAACTTTGCCAATTGTCACCGTGGCAACATCAACAGCTAATAAAAATGGCGCCTCCTCACATAAAAGGCTGGAGTAAGTTACTCACTTTTGCTAATAAATTTGGTGATGATGACGCACGCTTTCAGCGCTATTTAAGGCAATGGCAACGAGAATATCACACTCATCCTGCACAACATGTGGTCACTCAATTACAGCAAATTGAACCGGTTTTACGCAACGAAAGTAAGAATATAGCCATAATTATTCCTTTGTCGGGTAATCAAGAAAGAGCTGGAAAAGTCGCTCAGCAAGGCATATTAGCGGCCTATAACAATAATAGTGGCACAGTATTACACTTTATTGATTCAACAACTTTAGACATGTCAACCCTGGCTTTGCAGCTAGCAGAGCTAAACATTGATACTGTTATTGGCCCATTATTGAAAAGTAATGTTAAAAAATATTTGGCGCAAACAGAGTTAACACTACCAACTTTATTACTTAACCTTCCTTCAGCGTCGGTATTAAAGCCACATCAAGTGGCCTTGTCGATGCGACCTGAAGATGAAGCCATACAAGCAGCAACCACATTAAGCCGCCAGCATTATAAGCAACCGATTATCTTAAGCCACCAAGACAAAACTAGTCGCCGTATTGCAAAAACCTTTAGTCAACAATGGCAACACATTACTGGTCAACAACCTGAAACCGTGTTTTTCAATCGTGATGCAAAAATGCAAAATCAGCTGAAAGCTAGCCTAGGGGTTGATTTAAGTCAGCAACGTACTAAAGAGTTAAATAGTCGAATTAAGTATTCGATTAAAAGTGAACTACGTAACCGTCGAGATATCGACATGATTTATATTGTTGGCTTGCCATTGGAAACTAAGCTATTAAAGCCTTATATTGATGTTAACATCAGTCCATTTGCTGACATTATTCCGGTCTACGCCAGTTCTCGCAGTCATAGTACTAAAAGTGATAAAAGCGATAATCGTGACTTATCTGGACTAATATTTACCGAAATGCCTTGGCAGTTATCAAGTAAGCAACAAAATAAAGCTTTAGCAGCGCAGGCTAAAAAACTTTGGCCAAACCGTAGCGATAGCTTACAAACTATTTTTGCTATGGGCTTTGATAGTCTATCTTTAGTTGATAAAATTTCGGCAATGAAAAATAAAACTTATGTCAGACATTATGGTCAAACTGGCATATTGCAGTTAGGCGCTGACAATATTTTAAAACGCAGTTTAGTTTGGGGCAAATATAGTCGTAATCAGGTACAAGAAATTGCCATTAACTAATAACTCGGTATCAACGGGTAAAGTTACTGAACAATTAGCGGCAAATTACCTTGCTAAGCAAGGGCTATTATTACGAACAACGAACTTTCATAGCCGTGGTGGTGAAGTTGATTTAGTGATGACTGAAGCTGACACTTGGGTGTTTGTTGAAGTGAAATTTCGCCGAAGTAATAGCTTTGGTGGCGCAATTTCCGCCATTTCAGCTCAAAAACAACAAAAAATTAAGCAATGTGCAGCATATTATCTGCAACAAGCAGGATTAAATGAATATAATACCTCCTGCCGATTTGATGTTATCGCCTTGCAAGGTGACATCACCAACCCAGAAATTACTTGGCTGAAAAATGCCTTTTGATGAATAAAACAACGGAGCTACATCCAACATGTTAGAACGGATAAAAAGCAACTTTACCGAAAGCATTCAAACTAAAATCGCTGCAAGCGAGCTTTTGGCTGGGCCAATTGAGCAAGCTGGCATGATTATGGTGCAAAGCCTACTTGCAGGTAACAAAATTTTAGCTTGTGGCAATGGCGGCTCTGCGGGCGACGCTCAGCACTTTTCAGCCGAGCTACTCAATCGTTATGAAACAGAGCGCCCACCGTTACCAGCAATTGCCTTAACAACTGACAGTTCAACCATTACCTCTATTGGCAACGACTATCATTTTGATGAGATATTTTCAAAACAAGTACGTGCATTAGGCAACAATGGTGATGTATTACTCGCTATTTCAACCAGTGGTAATTCGCGTAATGTCATTAAAGCCATTGAAACAGCGGTTTCACGTGATATGCCAATTATTGCCTTAACAGGTGGTGATGGCGGTGATATTGCAGGGCTACTAGGTGAAAACGATGTCGAAATTCGTGTGCCATCCAGTCGTACTGCCCGTATTCAAGAAGTTCATTTAGTGGTTATTCATTGTTTATGTGACATTATTGATACCACATTATTTCCACAAACTGATGATTAATATGCCAATAAAATCTATTATTGCGATTATTGCTAGCGCAGCACTTTTACAAGGTTGTATTGCTGTCGCCGTTGTTGGTGTTGTTGGCGGTACCGCGAGCGTTGTTACCGATAACCGTTCATTAGGTAATCAAATTGACGATCAAAAAATTGAGCTCGATGCTCATAAAAAGCTTGCTGCAAGTGATGCGTTAAGCAAAAACACAAATCTACAAGTTATTAGTGTAAATGGCAGTGTTTTAGTGGTTGGGCAAGCCCCTAATAGCTACTTACGTGATCAAGCCATTAAACTGTTAAACGAAATTAATGGCGTTAACCAACTGCACAACCAAATTCGCATTAGTAATACCACAGCGTTTACCACGAAAACTAACGATATTTGGCTAACCTCAAAAGTAAAAACCGCGTTGTTTGGTGCTGATAAATTGGATGCTACTAATATTAAAGTCGTTACGGAAAACGGTGAAGTATTTTTAATGGGTTTAGTAACAAAGGCACAAGCGGATATCGCTGTTGATATTGCTCGCAATGTCGGTGGCGTTAATCGCGTATTTAAAATATTTGAGTATGTTAAATAACACCGAATAGCTGAATCAATAATTAAACATCGCCATTCATTTCTTGTGATCATAAAAAAGCAAACCCTAAGGTTTGCTTTTTTCATTTTTATTAACGCTAATGATGATTGCCTTTTTACTAGGCACTCTCTACCAGGTTATTTTCTACTGGCTGCTTTTCAGGTAAAAGCTCCTGTTCTAACCAACTTAATGCTTGCTGCCACCCTAACTCTAAGCCAGAAAATAGCTGGCTGTTCCAATGGTCATATGCGCGTGTGACATTAAGCTCTTCAAAAAGACTTTTACATTCATCGCTATAATAAACAAATGCTATGGCCTTTAGCCCTTGATACGAGCCGATTGATAGTTGGGCTTCATAGCTATAAGAATAATCATTAACACGATTTATCAGCATGCCAAATTCACCAAAAATATGTGCTTTGAAGAACTGATCACACTCTTCAACCATTTCTAACGACAGCTCTATGTCATCATCAATGACCACTTCAACAATATTTTCAGCAAGTAAAGTAAAATAACCAAAACTCAACCTATGTTTCATTTTGCTCCTTTAACTAGGAAAAAGAATGGATACCTTTTTTTGCTGTAGTGCTGCTTCCTTTTACTATTTTAAGACTACTGCCCTGTAAACAAACTACCTATTAACCATAGTTTTGTAATTAAACTTATTCAAACGTAAAAGTGATAAAAATAAATCCTAGCTGCTTAACGGTTGAATTCAAAGTAGATCTATTCCCCAAATATTTTCTCAAACCAGGACTTTTTCTGCTTCACATGCTTAGCATCATACTGACATTCGCTTTGGTAAGTTAAGCCATTAGTTACTGCTGGTAGCAATTGGGAGTTATCACATGCTTCGCTTACCGCACGGCCACTCTTGTTATCAAACCTCACTAGCTCAACATTAGCTGGTACTTTCGCTAGTCGACTTTCTGTACCGTTTTTTTTCATAAATTCGGCAAATAGCACCAAAGCACCGCTACTTCCAGTTAACTTAGTCGGCTTGTTATCATCTCTGCCCAACCACGTTGTTACTAATAGCTCATTGTCATAGCCAACAAACCAGCTATCACGTTGCTCATTGGTTGTGCCTGTTTTTCCAGCCAAACTTTTATCTTTCAGGCGCCAAGTTAATGAACGAGCAGTTCCTGATGTCGCTACTTTTGTTAAGGCATAATCAAGTAAGTAAGCGGCCTGTGTTGATATAATCTGTTGCTCTTGTGCTTCAAACTGCCACAAGGTTTCACCATCAGCATTAACTACTTTTTCAATAGCATGTGATTGCTCGGCCGAGCCGCGGTTAGCTAATGGTAAATAAAGCTGATTCACTTCCATCGGCGACATATTTAACGAACCGAGTAACATCGAAGGTCGCGTGACAATATCACCCGAATAGCCTAATAAATGAATAGCTTGTGCTATATTGTCTAGGCCTAATTCCATGCCTAAATTAACCGTTGGAATATTAAGGCTAGAGGCTAGCGCATCAACTAAATGTACTTGGCCTTGATATTTGCCGTTATAATTTTTCGGTTTCCACGCTTGGCCCTCTTCACTCGACAATGTAATGGCTTTATCTTCAATTAAACTCGCTAAGTTAAAGCGCTGATAGCGCTCTAAAGCCGCAAGGTATACTGCCGGCTTAATTAGCGAACCTATTGGGCGCTTGGCATGTAAAGCGCGGTTAAAACCAGCATACCCTGCTTTTTTACCGCCCACTAACGCGCGAACAGCACCGCTTTGAAAATCAGATACCACCATCGCCACTTGCAACGCTGAGCCTGTTTTCTGCTCCAATGCCGGTAATTGCTGATCAATACTCGCTTGTAATGCGCTTTGCTGGGTAATGGAAAAACCGGTAAAAACTCTAACGCCCGACTGTTGTTCGTATTCAGACAAATGCCTTGAAAGCTCAGCTTTTACCAACTGTAAATAGGCGGGAAATTTCTGCTGAGCAAGACGGCGTTTTTTTCGAATCGATAAGGGTGATTCAAGCGCATGTTCAAATTCTTGTTGAGCAATAATTTCTTGTTGATACATTAACCGTAAAACTAAATCACGGCGTTGCAACGTGCGTTCAGGAAAGCGCCAAGGATCATAATAACTAGGGCCTTTAACTTGCGCGATCAACATCGCCATTTGTTCAACATTCAATGATTGAATCGATTTACCAAAATAAAACTCTGCTGCTAAACCAAAACCATAAATACCATTGGCATAGTGCTGGCCTAAATAGACTTCATTAATATAGGCTTCAAGCAATTGGTCTTTGCTATAACGGTATTCCAAAATTAACGCCATCAGCGCTTCATTAACTTTCCGCCATAGGGTTTTGTCACGGGTTAAGAACATATTCTTAACTAATTGCTGGGTTAACGTGCTGCCCCCCTGCACAGTTCTTCCGGCTTTAAGGTTCTGATATAAAGCTCTTAAGATACCTAACGGAGAAACCCCGTAATGGAAATAGAAATCCCTATCTTCAACCAATAAAAGCGTATCTAATAATTCTTCCGGTACCGCTTGTAAGGAAACCAATACTCTGTCTTCTTTGCTTTCAGGTAAAATTCTATCAAGTAGTAGCGGCTCTAACACCACTTGATTAACGGCTACATCATCAAGATACAATGCTTTGATTGTATTATTACTAACATCTAAGGTAATTTTTTTACTGGTTTCAATACCTGCACCAAAATCAAAAGCACGACGAAAAATAATGCCACGATTTTTAGATAAGGCGAACTCACCTGGCCTTTGCACATGCTGTACTTTTTTATAGCGATTCGCCAACAATGCTTTTTTAAGCTCGGTAAGGTTCAACTTACCACCCACTTCATAGCTTTCTAGTTTGCCGTAAACTTGCACTGGCACTTGCCAACGTTGGCCTTCAAACTTATTTCGGACTTTACTATCAAGGTAAATGCTATATAAAGCGATGACAAAAGCCGTTAACAAAGTCATTTTCAGCGTAAAAAACAAACACCAGCGTAGCGTCCGACGAAGACGACTATACTCTTTAACTTGAGGCGCTTTACGATTACTTTTTTTCGGAGAAGTCGTTTTAGTTTGAGAAGATTTTCTTGCCGACATACGCTATTTAGCCAGACCTTTGGTGTATGAATATATGCTTATATTAAGCTAGCAAACCTTATATCCCTAATGATTATTTGATTGAAAAAAAATTGTTGAATTTTTCACAACAAACAAGCATCAAAAATTATTTACCGATATAATATCAACTTCTTTTTTGTGGTAAATATTTAGGTCAATTATGTCCGCATTTAATATCTTAGTTGTGCTTGGTTCGACAGCATCTGGAAAAACAAAACTTGCGGTAGAATTAGCTAAAATGCTTAATGGTGAAATTATCTCTGCCGATTCAAGGCAGGTATATCGCGGCTTAGATATTGGTAGCGGTAAAGACCTCGACGAATACCAAGAAATCAATCATCACCTTATTGATATCGTCGATCCCGGTTATGAATATAGTATTTTCGACTTTCAAAAAGATGTTATTGGTGCTTACCAAGACATTACCGATAAAAACAAACTTGCCATTATGGCTGGCGGCTCTGCACTTTATGTCGACTCCATTTTAAAAGGCTATCGCTTAGTTGAAGTACCTGAAAATATCGCACTGAGAGCTTCGCTATCAACACTTTCTCATGAAACTTTAGTTAGTAAGTTATTAGCGCTTAAACCTAATTTACATAACACCACTGATATTATAGAACGTGAAAGATTGGTGCGAGCAATTGAAATTGCTCAAGGTGAGCTAGACGCAAAAGATGAAATAAATGATTTTCCAGCCCTAAAGCCACTTATTTTTGCCATAAAATGGCCAAGAGATGTCATACGTCAGCGCATTACTGAACGTTTGAAAGTACGGATGGAACAAGGTCTGATAGAAGAAGTCGCCCATTTGCATAGCCAAGGACTCAGCTGGGAAACCTTGTATTTTTATGGCCTAGAATATCGATTTATTGTCCAACACTTGCAAGGGCAATTAACGAAAAATGATTGTTTTCAAAAACTCAATTCAGCGATTCATCAGTTTTCTAAAAAGCAGGATACTTGGTTACGTCGGTTGGAACGTAATGGTACAGCCATAAATTGGCTTGATGGAGATAAAAACATTTTAGAACAAGCAATTCAAATTATCGCTCACCGCCGATAAATTCACGAACTGTATAATAAAACCAGTACGCAGGCTATCTAACGTTAATACACTGGATAAGTTAATTAGCTCATCAAGATTAATTGATGAGCTATCAAATAAATTACATTAGTTTAATTAATAATTACTTGCCGATATATTTTTTTAAGAATGACAGTATTTTTTTATTAGCTTCCAAAATATTTTTTTCATCATAAAAACCATGACCCTCTTTATCTTTTACTAGCCACTCATATGAATGATCTTTTCTATCTAACGCCGCCCGTAATTTTTCAGCATGCTTAATAGGCGCTCTCTCATCATCTTCTCCATGAATTAATAAAACAGGGGCTTTAAGTTTATCAACATGGTAGACGGGCGATTGTTCAATTTGTTTAACTTTATCATTACCAAGTGTTTTATCTAGGTAGGCACTCCCCCATTTGATCGATTTAATATCTCCTTCTTCGTACAACATAGGTAAATCGTAAACGCCTGCATAACCTATCGCACATTTAAATAGCTCAGGGGAGTTAATTGCACTTTGTAGCGCACTATAACCACCAAAGCTTGTGCCAAATATACAAACTTTATTTTTGTCAGCGATACCTTCTTGAATAGCATATTGAGTAGCTAATAAAATATCATCTTGTATTTTACTACCCCAGTTTTCATAGCCTGCTTCGACAAATTTTTGCCCATAACCTTCAGAGCCTCTAAAATTGACTTGTACTACAGCATAACCCGCATTGGTTAGCATTTGAACTTGTGGGTTATATCCCCAATAATCTCGAGCGTGCGGGCCACCGTGCGGCAAAACAACCGTTGGTAAATTATGACCTTTACCTTTAGGCAAAGTAATAAAACCGTTAAGTGCTAAACCATCTTTACTTGTAATTCTAAACGGTTCAACTGGCGAAAGATCTTCAGATTTAATCCAACTAGCCGCACTAAATAAGTAACGAGCTTTCATTGTCGTTGTATCAAATAGATAAAAAGCGCCTGGATTCCTATCACCGCTAACATGAACAGTAATGGTTGTGTTGTCTTTCGTTTTACTTGTTATTGTAACTTTGTCACCTTTAAAGGCGCTAAACAGTGCTTTATGCAGCTTTGCCTCTTGAATATTTTTATCAATATAAATGTAATTAGGATAATCTTCATCAATACGCACACCATAAAATTGACTAAAACTTGAACGTAAAAAATTAGTCGGATCTACATATTCATTTTGATAAAGTAGAGTCTCTTCTTTAGTATCTAGGTTATATTCATATAGCCCTTGTGGCGCACCATCTTCACCTTTCATAGCATAAATACTTTGGTTGTCATCAGAAAAAGCTAGCGGAGTAAATTCACCGTTAAATTCATCGCCAAATACTTGCCACTTACTATTTTTATCTTTTAAATAAAACCGTTCAACTTTAAAGTCATCACTCATACCTGAAACAAAACGAGGTACACCTTCATTATCAACAAGGAATTGACTACCACCAATAGGTGCTGTTTTAAGATGCTTAGTTTTTCCATTATAGATATTGAGTTTAACTATTTTAGGTGCAACACCCGGCTTTCTTGACCATTCTTGTGTTTGTATTAGTACATGCTTTTTGTCACTTTTTAATATGCTTTTTAAAAAACCTGATTTACCAGTAACAACCAACCCGCTTTCGGCGCGGTAACCGAAAATCATTTTTCTTTTTTTTCCGTCATAGTTAACTGCAAACAACTCACCATAGTTTAACGGTTGCTCTAGCGAACCACGCAACTGCTCAACTTGGATAATAACTCGTTCATTATTCGCCCAATAATAAGCAGACGCCTGACTATTGCGCCCTGAGTTTAATGTATAAGTGATTTCAAATGTTTCAGCGTCAAAAAAAACTAAACTTTTTGTGCCGTTAACGTTAGCCAAAGCGGCCAAGTGCTTACCGTCCGGGGATACTTTTATATTGTAATATTGGCTGTGACGAGAGAAGTCTTCAATAGATGCTGCGTCAGCTTGTATCACAATGGTACAAACTAAAATGGCAATATATAAAAAAAATTTTTGAAATTTACCTTTTCTTGCATTAATGCGCTCACGTATTTGCACAGTACTACTGCTAAGTGTTGTCATATTATTAATTATTCCTTTCTTTTTATATCCGTTTTTATCAATATACATCAAATTCATAAATGCTAAGTAATTAAATCAACAAGCTTTTAGCTACTTCAATGCTTCGTTCATAAACCAAATCACGACTACTAAACAAAAATTAAATAGCACTAAAATCTGTGTAAACTTAGTATTGCCAAAACAATAACTCTATATATTGGAGTTTCACTCTTCCAAACATTAATTGGACGTAGAACTTAGTAATCAAGAAGGTCTTTGTCAACACAGTTTTAACAATTAGATAACACAATAGAGCTACTGTTCAAAAATAAGTCTATCCCTGCTTAAATAGACATCAAAAATGACTCATGGCAACCTAAAGTCTGCGTAAGTATTTTTATGGTAGTTAAAGTTTGGCGGGATTATTTTAACGAAAATTCCATGATGGGGTACTAAAGCCACTGAATAGCCATTGCTCAATAAAATGAAAAAATACGCAGTACAATACTAGCTGTTAAACTTAATAACCAGCGTTGCCTATTAACTTAACGCTGATTATCATGACTGCTTTCAGTTTAGAAGAAACCTAATGGGTTAACATCATAACTCACTAATAAATTTTTCGTTTGTTGGTAATGCTCTAAGGCCATTTTATGAGTTTCTCGCCCAACACCGGATTTTTTGTAACCGCCAAACGCGGCATGTGCAGGATACATATGATAACAGTTAGTCCAAACTCGGCCAGCTTGAATTTTACGTCCCATGCGATAAGCCAAATTCATGTCTCTGGTCCAAACACCAGCGCCTAAACCAAACTCTGAGCTGTTCGCAAGTTCTAGTACTTCCGCTTCATCTTTGAAAGTAGACAGCGATATAACCGGACCAAAAATTTCTTCTTGGAATACTCGCATATCATTAGTGCCCTTTAATAACGTCGGCTGAATATAAAAACCATGTTCATGATCCCCCGCTAACGCTTCAACTTCTCCGCCAAGTAATACTTCCGCACCTTCATCACGACCAATGGCAATATAGCGCATAATTTTATCGAACTGTTCTTTAGAAGCTTGTGCACCCACCATAGTTTCAGTATCTAATGGGTTACCACGAACGATAGCTTTAGAACGTTCAATGACTTTTTCAATAAACTTGGGATATATATCTTCATGAACAAATACTCGTGACGGACAGGTACAGACTTCACCTTGGTTGAAATAAGCTAAAACCATGCCTTCAATACATTTACTCAAGTATTCATCTTCTTGGTCCATCACATCTTTAAAGAATATGTTCGGTGATTTACCACCAAGCTCAACGGTAGAAGGAATAATATTTTCCGCAGCACATTTTAAAATGTGAGATCCAACAGGCGTTGAACCAGTAAAAGCAATTTTAGCAATACGCTTACTGCTCGCTAATGCTTGCCCGGCTTCTTTACCGTAGCCATTAACAATATTTAGCGCGCCAGCAGGTAGTAAGTCGCCAATAAGTTCGGCTAACACTAAAATTGAGGCTGGCGTTTGCTCTGCTGGTTTTAATATCACACAATTGCCCGCAGCTAATGCAGGCGCTAATTTCCACGCTGCCATCAGTATTGGGAAGTTCCAAGGAATAATTTGGCCAACCACACCTAAAGGCTCGTGAAAATGATAAGAAACGGTATTCTCGTCCAAATCACCTATCGAACCTTCCTGCGAGCGTAAACAACCCGCAAAATATCTAAAATGGTCAACTGCTAGTGGAATGTCAGCCGCTAGTGTTTCCCGCACCGCTTTACCGTTATCCCAAGTTTCTGCCACTGCCAAATACTCTATATTTTGCTCAATACGGTCAGCAATTTTCAATAAAATATTTGAGCGTTCAGTAACTGATGCACTACCCCATGCGTCTTTTACTTTATGAGCCGCATCAAGCGCAAGCTCAATATCTTTTTCATTAGAACGTGGAATTTGGCAAAACACTTGGCCGTT
>PJEL010004348.1_pt1 | contig 11745 bp, 8 predicted proteins | sample 1853271 | NCBI WGS metagenome assembly PJEL01 (sample SAMN08108733, study PRJNA415343) | Invertebrate metagenome, whole genome shotgun sequencing project. | host: Globobulimina | place: Sweden: Gullmar Fjord | collected 2015-08 | reverse complement strand
GATGCGCTGCTAAGAATTGAAAGAGGCGACAACACCATTATACTTTTATACTATTTTTTACCTGACATGGATGGTGAGCAGTTTGTCCAAAACATGCAGGAAAAAAACCTGAATACCCATTTTATTATTATGACGGGTTATGGGGATGAACGAATTGCCGTACAAATGATGAAGGCCGGTGCCAGGGACTATCTGGTTAAAGACAAAGGGTTCATTGAAATGTTGCCCCAGGTCCTGAAAAAAACCATTAGAATACTGGAACAGGAAAATAAGCTTTTCCAGATAGAAAATGAATTGAAAGAAGCAAACGAAAAGCTGGAAGAACGCGTCGCTGAAAGAACAAACCAACTTACCGACGCGAATAAAAATCTTGAACAGGAAATCAAGGAAAGGAAACAGATTGAGGAAAGGCTGGTTATCATGAAAAACAAAGCCGAGGCCTCAAATAGGGCGAAAAGCGAATTTCTTGCCAATATGTCCCATGAATTGCGGACTCCGATGCACCACATTCTTAGCTACTCCAAATACGGCATAGATAAAATAAGTTGGGCCAAACAGGAAAAGTTACTGCACTATTTCACCCAAATAAATACTTCCGGTGGGCGACTGCTATCGCTGATCAACGATCTTCTGGACCTATCAAAACTTGAATCAGGCCGGATCACCTATGAGATGCATAAGACTGATCTTACGCTGATGGTTGAGCGCCTGATATTCGAATTTTCACCGGCCTCAAAAGAGAATTCCATTCAGTTTCAGATGACAAAAACCGATCTTTCAACGGTCATTTTCTGTGATTCAACCAAGATTGAACAAGTTTTGCGCAATCTGATATCGAACGCAATTAAATTCACGAACGCCGGAAAAACAATTACCATATCATTTGATCACAATGAGCAACCTGCGGCGGATGGGTTGACAGTCAGGATTATGGACGAGGGCATGGGGATCCCGGAAAACGAGCTTGAATCCGTTTTTGAGAAATTTATCCAAAGCAGTAGAACAAAAACTAATGCTGGTGGAACCGGGCTGGGTCTGTCTATATGCAAAGAGATCATCAATGCCCATCATGGTAAAATCTGGGCTGAAAACAACAGTCAAAAGGGAGCCACTTTCTGTGTCACTTTACCGTATCATCAAGATTAAGACACTGTCTCGGGCATCCCTCCTAAAAGTCCCGCTGTGAAAGACACCTCTCTCCGAATCCCTGTTACAGACATCCGGATTTTTATATTACGAAGCCTGGGTTTAATACCCCGCCGCTTGCGACGTCCCGTCATCCCGGACGCCGATCCGGGATCCAGTCAAATATCTTACTGGTTCTTTCCGGCGAGTCTCGGAAATTCAGTGGGTCAAGCCCGGAAAGACAACTGATACCCCGCCGCTTGCGGTGGGGTTGTTGATTTTTCGCAGCTATGTTTCTATAGGTTTTCTGGATATGTGTGCGGTTCCGGTCGCTGTTGCCACTTGAAATGGAAAATACTTTCGCTTGAACCACAAGGCAACATGGACCATCGCTATTAACACCGGCACTTCCACCAGCGGTCCAATCACAGCAGCAAAGGCGACACCGGAATCGATCCCAAAAACAGCAATTGCAACCGCGATGGCCAATTCAAAATTATTGGAAGCCGCTGTAAAACTGAGTGTGGTGGCTTGTTCGTAAGTCGCGCCTACCCTATATGACATGAAAAAAGAGATAAAAAACATCACTACAAAATAGATACAAAGCGGGATGGCAATGCGAACTACATGTAGTGGTAGTTGAACGATATATTCTCCTTTCAATGAAAACATCACCAGAATCGTAAATAGAAGCGCGATTAAAGTGATAGGGCTGATCTTGGGGATGAATTTGGTTTCATACCACTCTTTACCTTTTATTTTCAGTCCTATAACCCTGGATATGATTCCGGCGATAAATGGAATTCCGAGGTAAATGAAAACACTTTCGGCAATTTGACCAATGGATATGTCAACGATGGCACCTTCCAATCCTATCCATCGCGGGACTACCGTAATGAAGATATAAGCATATACAGAAAAGAACAGAACCTGAAAAATCGAGTTAAACGCGACCAGACCAGCGCAATATTCTGTGTCTCCATCAGCCAGGTCGTTCCAGACGATCACCATGGCGATACAGCGTGCTAATCCAATGAGAATTAGTCCGACCATGTATTCGTGGTATCCCGCAAGAAATGTGACGGCCAGTAAAAACATCAAAATAGGCCCAATGATCCAGTTTTGAACCAGGGAAAGGATCAACACACGCCAGTTTCTGAAAACCTGCCCGAGGTGTTCGTACTTCACTTTGGCCAGAGGGGGATACATCATCAAAATCAATCCGATGGCGATGGGTACATTGGTGGTCCCGATCTGAAACACATTGATCACTTCACGAATGCCGGGGAACATGTATCCCCACATCACGCCAATGAACATCCCCAGAAAAATCCAGAGAGTCAGAAACCGATCCAGAAATGAGAGTTTTTTTTCAGCCATATCCAATCTCCAGTAAAGGGTCGGCTCAAAAATTACGTCACATTCTATTTGCAAAATGCCCAGTGCTTTTAGGGCTTTTGCAAATAGATTATGTGGAGTTATTTTTTAACGATCCCCGAGTTTAAAAAACAATATATCAGTCGCTTATCAAATTTTTCAGTTTTTCTATTGATGGAACAGATCCGGTGGACTTCACCTCACCATCAACAACCAGAGCGGGTGTGATCATCACACCGTATTCGACAAACTTCGCCATGTCAGTCACTTTTTCCATCTCGAACTCGATATCCAACTGACCTACCGCCTGATCTGTCATTTCATAAAGCTTATTACACTTGGCGCAACCGGATCCAAGGATTTTAATTGATTTCATATTTTCTTCCTCTAAAAAAAGATCATTTAACTATTTACCACACTTCCGGAGCTAGAACCCCTTCTCTTACGCAAGGTATTTAAAAAACAATGTAACTATTCACCACTTTGCCTGAGCCGAGGGGATTATGATTCAAAACGATGGAAAACAGGAGGTTTTCCAACAGCTCCATGGATGGATTCATGCGTGTTTTGAATCATGATCCCCTTGGCGGGACGCATACAAAACAATGATTAATTGCGATTTTAAAAAAGAGCTCCGTAAATCATCCCGCAAATGGTTGACATAATAATCACAAGCGAAACAAAAGCAACTGTTTTCTTGGTACCTAAAACACTTCTGATAACCAGCATATTCGGTAGTGATAAAGCAGGTCCCGATAGCAAGAGTGCCAAAGCCGGCCCATGTCCCATCCCATTTCCGATGAGTCCTTGCAGTATTGGAATTTCAGTCAGTGTTGCGAAATACATGAAAGCACCCACAACAGATGCAAACAGATTTGACCAAAGCGAATTACCACCGACTGCCCAATGAACCCAATGTGACGGAATCAAACCCTCTTCACCGGGTCTTCCCAGCAAAAGGCCTGCAATTAAAACCCCGAACAGCAACAAAGGTAATATCTGTTTAGCAAAGTCCCAGGTCTGTCCAAACCACTCTTCAGCTTCATCCTTATCGGTGCTGGTGATGATAGAAAGCCCGATGGCACCTGCAACAAACGGAATCATTGGCACACTGGGAAATTCAAATGACAAAATAGCCACTGGCAGAATCAGCAACAGGAGTTTCCACCATTTAATACTGAACCATTTGACCAAAATAAAACTCAGACCCAGACCCGCCAGCCCGGTGATCATCCATTTCAATGAATACACTTGGTACCAAATTCCCGAGGTGCTTACCGGTTTTCCCCAATTTGCAAAAACCAAAATTGAAATCATCATCAGAAAAAAAACACCATTCTGCCACAACGGACGTTTCACATCGGGTTCTGGCATACTCATCATACCAGCTGTTTTCTCCTGCTCATCTTTGCGAAACAGAAAGTGCATTAACAAACCGATAATGATGCTGAACAACACTGCCCCAACCGCCCTGGCAATACCTAAAGGGGCGCCAAGGATACGGGCGGTTAAGATGATCGCCAGGACATTAATCGCCGGGCCTGAATAGAGAAAGGCAGTTGCGGGGCCAATCCCCGCTCCCATGCGATAAATCCCTGAAAAGAGTGGCAATACGGTGCAGGAACAGACCGCCAAAATCGAACCGGAAACCGACGAAACACCGTAGGAGAGGAACTTATTTGCGGCAGGCCCCAGGTACTTCATGACAGAGGCTTCACTGATAAAAACGGCAATAGCACCCGCAATGAAAAAAGCAGGGATTAAACAAAGAATCACATGCTCCTGGGCATACCATTTTACCAGGTGAAAGGCTTCCATGATCCCTTTGTCAAATCTGGGGATTCCTATAGGTAAATAAAAAGCAATCAAAAAACCGGAGACAATCCATAGCAGCGGTTTCCATTCACTTTTCCAAATCATTTCTTAAAACTCCTTGCTAAAACTAAACCGTGTTATTTGGCCAATAAGGAAAATAACAGACGGAGCTTTTATCTCCGATCTATTTTATTTTACAGCTGATCATCGTTTCCATTTGACCGAGGGCATTCGCCTCCATCACGGATTCCACACAATTTATGAAATCCAACAAACAGGGCATTCTTAATTGGTAATAGACAGTGGTACCCTTCTTCTCAAATAGAACAAGTCCTGCATTTTTTAGGATACCGAGATGTTTTGAAACAGTGGACGTATCTGCTCCAATCATCTCTGTCAGTTCACTCACACAACGCTTTTGCCGATGCAGCTCCTCGACAATAAACAGTCGACTGGGATGAGCTAACGCTTTTATTATTACAGTTTGTGCTTCAAATCTTGCTTTTATTTTTTGATCCATAAGTGACTCCATATGTTTTCTTATTTGGCCATATTGCCAAATAAGAAAATGCTTTGTCAAATTCTTTTTTTATATTTGAGTTATTCTTTTGAAAATCTAATGAGAATGAAAACTTAAGATCTATATTTATTACAACAGTCACCTCAAGTGCTGGTGAAAGGTTGAATGATGAAAGAGAAATAGGCTTTGGCGGTCGGGGAACGGTCGGGTTCAAAAACCAGCTTTACCAGATTGATGTGACGGAAAATCATGAACCGGTAAAGTTCCGGGTCAAACAATTCACGAGACTTGCCGCTCCAGGCCACCAGTCCATCTCTCTTTTCCAATAGACACAGGTTTTGAGCCACCAGATTGTCTAGCAGCGGCAACCATTTCGACTGATTGGCCGTATTGAGTTCATTTTTCGGAAAACGAAGCTCGATCCCGATCCGCGGTGAAAAGGTGTCGCTCACATCCAGGGCCAGAACCAGATGATCCACCATAGCAGACAGGTCAGGCAGGGCAGCTTTTAACTGGGAGGTACGTGAGCCAAGTCCGATAGCATCCAGATACGTGTAGAGACTATCTTCATCCAAACCGGTAATATTAATCCTCATCATGTCCGGTGATCTGGAAGCCATGATGGCCATGTGATCTATTTTGGTACCCTGCAGCAGGTTGGCAAAACAACGTCGTGCATTGGCCACTGTTCCCTCTGAAATAGGGCCGTTTTTCAAAATCCCCAACGCTTCGAAAATCCATTCAATATCCAGATTCGCCACATCTTTAAACCCCTCCTGTGGATGTTCAGGGCTATTCAGATAGATGTTATCATTAATCTGTACGAATACCGCAGGGACCGGAATATTCGGCACAGATTCACCGACGTCATACTCCAGAAGAACCTTGTCAACATTCCTGTCCAAGGGAGAATCGAGAACGCACCATGCCGCAAAAAACCGCCGAATCTGCTGCCAGACAGGATGGTTGAACAGTATAGGATCAAGTTGAAACTCGGGATGGAGACCGGTTGGAATATTTTTGTTTTCCCTGTTAATGGCAAAAAACATATCCAGTGCTGGCTGTTGATCATTCAATCGCGTCTCAAAGGCTGCGCCCATTGATATCAGCGGTGGATACTTTTCCGCAATGGTAACTAACTTGGCGAATTCCTCTGAAGATACCAGACTTTCAGGAAAATAGAACAACATTGTCTTCAATGTATCAGCAAAGGAACGGTCCATAATTCTTTTGAATTGGTCTCTCTTGAAGGGCTTTAGGCTCTTTTTCTGAACAAAGGATGTATAGCAGAGGTGGCTAAGAATGTTTCAATGGGGGAATTTTTTTTACCCGTAAAAGAACATTTAATGTTAGTTTCTATAAGCTCTCTTTTTTTTTCCACATTCAGATATAACTCTTGTGTGTCCTTAATATTGCCAAAATGCATCACACCGGAGTCATCGTGTGTAATGGCTCCATTTTCAACCAAGACACTGGAACAGGTGTAGCAAAGGTCGAAAATCTCTCCGTTGGGATAAACCATCATGTTTTTTGGGCTGCAAGTTGCGCAATCAGAGCTTTTTTCAGGATATAGAAAAATATTGATATTTCTTTCCTCTTTTATCTCTTTCAGTATTTTAAACAAGACCGTCTTGTCCTCTTCCCCCCAATATTCTCCAAAATTTTTGGTAATGGCAATACTCCCGGCTCCCAAGGAAGCGATATAGGACAATATATCATGGGTAAGAGCAAGATCTTCGCGTTGAATGACACAGTAAGGAATGAGCGAGTTCGGTTCCGATTCAAGGCTTTTTTTGATCATCGACACGATATGTTTATACTCATCGATAGTGATATTTCTATTCTTCCTATGAATATCATATTCACCATCCATACTGACGAAAAGAAGTATATCGTTACTTAAAAAATAATCCAGCAAAGTTTCACTTAAGGCCAATCCGTTGGTGAATAAGCATAGTCTAAAATTAATGGTTTGATATTGTTGCTTAACCCAGGGGATAAATTCCATCAGAAGGTCTTGATTAAGCAAAGGTTCGCCTCCAAACAACATAATGAACGGATTCAGACATTCTGGATTTCTTTGCTTAAAATAGATATTGGTCGCTGTTCGCGCAATACCCATATTCATCATGATTTCATCGCGAAAGCCATCAAGATGACTAAAGCAGCGGGAACACTTCATGTTGCAGATTGTACTAATATTTAAAAACAGGTTATCTACGAAAACCTTATTTCTCATACATTCCTTTTGATAAAACTGGACTGTATTTTTCTTTGGCAAGTCAATCCCAATCTGTTGGAAGATTTACTTGTTGAAATCTGACAGTCTGGGGGTTGTGATGGTAGTCGTAAAACTGTTAAAAACCAACTTTCCGTGGTTTAACAAGCATAAAAATGAACTCACGTGGCCAACCGGAAACATGAAGGAGAAAGGACAGATTCCTGAAATCTTTTTTCTCAGTGTTATTTCAGATCCTCAAGGATTAAAAAAAGTACCTAGAAGGAATGTCTCTACGGATGAACCTGCCAGCTTTTCAAAATATAGACAAATAAATCACCAACTACATCAATATCCATTTTCACGAGTTTGGTTTGGATTACTTGGATCTACATTTATAAAAATCGTATTAGCGCTGTCTTCCAGGACAACAATATTAACCTCGGTGGGAATAGTGGACCCGTCAGACTGTGGAAAATGCTTATGGATGGCACCCTTAGGATCTTTTTTCAATTCTTCAAGGAATTTAGAATCCGATTCTGCTTTATCAATAATGTCTTGTTTTGTTGGTCTTGCCATTATTTCCTCGTTTATTCTGATTTATTAAAGAAAATTCAGTTCCGTACAAAATTGAATTAAAAATAAGCCAGTCCGATCGCAATTGTCAACTCAATTTAATTGTTTAGTGAGGAATTGATAAATCTATTTCGTGGCCTACAAATGTCAGCAAAACAGTGTTGTTACCGTTTTAGAATATTTTATGCGACATACAACCCAACGAATTCTACTTTTGATTATGATTGAAAAGTTTATTTGCCATGCAGTTTTATAAAGAAAGCGAGTTTATTCTGTCTGATAAGAGGCGATTAATTGCATTTTTTCAATCGACATATCTATCAGTTAATTGTATAGCTAAAAAAATATTTTGTTTTGTTGAAGTCTCTGGAGTCTTAACAAGAGTGGTTATAATACGGTCAAAAGATATTGAAAATAAACACATATCCGTTTTTTATACAATAGTGAAAACAAAATGAAGGCATATTCCAGAATCTGTAAATCAATAATTGTTGTCTGTTTGCTAAATGTCATTCTTTTTCAGGCCTCTTCCAAAGCGGACAGCCGGGAAAGCCAGATCATAGATATCAAGGATACGACCCGGAACATTATAATAACAGACAGAATAAGTATCCTAGAAGATGAAGGTGGCAGAATGACCATCGACGATGTTTTGTCTGCGGACAGGGCAGGGCGCTTTCAACCGGTTGTCAAGAAAAGCCATAGCCTGGGATATAAAAAATCGGTGTACTGGGTAAAATTTACTTTTTCAAATCAAGCTGAATTCACCCGTAACTGGATACTGGAATACAGCTTCCAACGGGCTGGCAAAACCGTGTCACTCTACGTCCCTAATGAAAATGGTCAGTTTAAAAGGTTGAACACAGATCCGGACACTCCGGCGTCTGAAGGAGCAATAAGCCATAGCCAAATTGCATTTCCACTATCACTAATCAAAAATAGCACAAAAGCATTCTACAGCAGAATTGAAAACAGAACATTTCTAAGACTTCGATTGACCCTTTATACTGAAAGTAGTTTTAAAAGTAATTTTAAAAGTAAATATTCGTTTTTTGGAATTATTTTCGGTATTATTTTTATATTGGTCGTCTACAATCTAGCACTGTTTTTTTCTTTTCACGATTTTAGTTACATATACTATATTATCTTTCTGATATCTTTTATTCTTTGGCATTTTATATTGGAGGGAGTCATTTTTGAGGTTTTCCCCATACTAAACCCCATTGGAGATCTGCTATATTTATCATCTCCCCTGGTTATGGGAATTACTTTGCTCCTGTTTAGTCGGAGTTTTTTGAGATTGTCAACGTACAGGCCCATAATTGACAAATACGCTATTGGGTTGATAACAGTGTTGTCCGCTGAAATTGTCTTATGCTTGGTATTTGATGATGAAATATTCATAGTCATCAGAAATTTGGTCAGTGCCTTGACAGGGTTGACGGTGATGGCTATCGGGCCGCTTGTTTATATAAAGGGATATCGCCCAGCTCGGTTCTTTGTACTGGCTACGTTTTGCGCTATAATTCCACCAATTTTACAGATATTGGCCAGCTTCGACATTTTCGGTATCAAAGTAAACACTTCTTTTGCCACCGCATTTGCTGCTATATTCATGTTCTCAATGTTCTCTCTGGGCCTGATATTAAGGGTGAACGATACCCGCCGTGAAAAAGAGGAAGCCCAAAACCAGGTGATAGAGGTATTGCAAAGTACACAGAAACTGAAAGATGATTTTCTGGCCAACACCTCTCATGAACTACGAACACCTTTAAACGGAATCATCGGCCTTGCCGACGCCATGATCGGTGGAGCTGCCGGAAAACTTGCCGGTCCAGCCATGCATAACCTGCGTTTGATCGTTCACAGCGGTAAACGTCTGGCAAATCTGGTTAATGATATACTTGATTTCTCCAATTTGAAAAACAAAGAATTGGTTCTCATTAAAAAACCAGTGAATATCCGGCAAATCGTCAATCTTGTGATCCCCTTCTGCCAACCACTTTTAAAAAACCGAACAATCCGGATTGAAAACACGATTCCGGAAGATATCCCATTGATGATAGGAGACGAGAATCGACTTCAGCAGATCGTTTATAATCTGCTGGGCAATGCCATCAAATTTACAGAATCAGGAGAGGTGGTTATTTCGGCCAATTTTACTGACCGCGAAGTGAAAGTCACCGTGACTGATACCGGCATCGGCATACCCCCCGAACAGCTTAACTCTGTCTTCGATGAATTCGTGCAGGTGGACGCCTCTACGAAACGGCAATACGAAGGAACCGGAATAGGCCTTTCCATCACCAGACAACTTGTCGAGCTACATGGCGGATCCATCACTGTTGATTCAGAACTCGGCAAGGGAAGCCGGTTTACGTTTTCCATACCAATAACAGTAGAAGACGAAGTCCCAGAAAAAGAAGAAACAAGCGAAGACAAATTAAGTCGGATGCAGCTTATTCCCACCGAAGATATTTCAGTATTAGTCCCCAAACAGCATAACAACGGGGAAAGTGATGGTTCGACGGTACTGATTGTGGAGGACGATCCTGTCAATCTGACTGTGATGATAAATCAGCTGGCTATCTCTAATTACAAAATCGTCACAGCCACCGGCGGGCGAGAAGCTCTTGACATCGTAAATGGCGACCAACCACCCGATCTAGTACTGTTGGACCTGATGATGCCGGACATGACCGGCTTTGAAGTGATGAAGGAAGTCCGCGGTCGTTATTCTATCCGGGAGCTACCGATTATCATCATTTCAGCTAAAAACAGGGTTATTGACTTTATCGAAGCCATCAAGATGGGAGCCAATGATTACATCTCCAAACCCGTCAATTCACACGAACTGATGACCCGTTTAACGTTGCACGATGACTTTCGGCTACAGAACAAAGAACTGGACAGTTACCAAAATCGGCTTGAGCTCAAAGTAAAAGCGCGCACAGCAAAGCTGAATCAATCACTGGAAAAGGTAAAAGAAGCGAAGCAAGAGGCTGAAAAAGCCAATAGGACCAAATCAGAGTTTTTATCCAACATCAGTCACGAACTACGAACTCCCATGCAGGGTATTCTTGGCTTTTCAAAGCTGGGCGAGAGTCGCATTCAGACAATGGAAAGAGAGAATCTGGGAGATTACTTCAATCTTATCACTGACAGTGGAGAACGATTGCTGTCTTTGCTGAACAATTTACTCGATCTATCCAAGGCAGAAGCCGGTAAGATTGACTACATGTTCAGAAATGAATCAATTTCCAACATTGTCAAGATTGTTATCAAAGAACTCAGCACTTTAGTGAACGAAAAGGAGCTAAAAATCGATTTCGACTCTTCCGTCTATTCCCGCAGTGTGGAAATGGATATCGATCGAATATTCCAGGTTGTGCAAAATCTGCTATCCAACGCCATTAAATTTTCTTCTCCAAAAAGCAGCATCAGCATCAAAATTGAAGCGCAGGAGCAGGATGAGATTGTTTCTGTTGCGGATAACGGCATCGGAATACCGGAAGGAGAATTGGAATTGGTATTTGATAAATTCGTTCAGAGTAGTAAATCGAAGTCAGGAACTGGCGGCACCGGATTGGGGCTTCCCATCTGCCGGCAGATCGTCAACAGCCACAATGGTCACATTTGGGTGGAACACAACCCGGAGGGTGGATCGATATTTCGGTTTACAATTCCCCTCAAACAACCGTCTGAGGAGGAAGAGCTACAGAGATGAGGCCGCTTTTGCTCTCCATTCGTCAATTCTGGTTTTCCGCATAAACTCTTCAGTGGGTGTTCCAGCGGGGTATTGCTCTGAATACTCATCCATTCGTTGTTCAAATTTGCCTAAAATAAAATCCGCAAATTCCGGATCTATCTTCAAAGGGCGACACAGAAACCATTCCGATTCATCAAACCGCCTGAACGCGTCTTCGAAACTCAGTTCAAATTTCGTTTTATCAAAACGCCGTTCCTGCTCTATCGTTTCGAGAAAATCGCTGGTGGGAAAATCTGACAGGATGATTTCATTGCTCACCACTGAACATAACCAGTTTCCGTCATCACTTTTCTTACCATGGATTGCAACGCTGAAACCCTGTGAGCTGGATTCCACCAATACTTT
>PJEL010004347.1_pt1 | contig 11745 bp, 9 predicted proteins | sample 1853271 | NCBI WGS metagenome assembly PJEL01 (sample SAMN08108733, study PRJNA415343) | Invertebrate metagenome, whole genome shotgun sequencing project. | host: Globobulimina | place: Sweden: Gullmar Fjord | collected 2015-08 | reverse complement strand
TTTCAGTTTAACCAAGTTGTTAATTGGCGGTGCCATCGCTTTTGCTTTGGCACTATATGGAGCCCGCATTGGAGAAAAGCTGGCAGGCAATCGGCTTTCTTAGAGAATAATAACGGATCTGCCCCTTTTGGTTACTTTTTAAGGATAGATAAAAATTGATGTCCAGACATCAACGAGGCCTTAAGAGAGATTTTGCGGATTTTAGTGATTGATTCCAATCCGCGTTTTCAAAATTTCCCAACCCAAGCTGCAGCCTATAAGGCGCCTTTCAGATTCATAGATACAGCATAAACAATGATTTCGGTTTGTTTCATCATCACAGTCGATTTTGTATCTGTGTGTTATAAAATTGGCTTCAAAATGACCGATGAATAGTATAGAGTCGCGTTAAAACCCATTTTCATTGATATCGAGCAAAACCGACTTTTCGCTTAACAGAGAGTTGATCCATCCATCGATCTTTGGCAGTTCACGTTCAAAATAGAACTGGCAGGCATGACGCTTTCCATTCAAAAAGTCTATGTCGACATCATCGCTCTGCCCGTTCAATTTTTGGATGGCGGTCACGGACATATCGAGCCACAACCAGCCGACGATCAAGTGCCCCATCATATCCAGAAAAGCCGTTGAATCGGCCAGAAATTGCACTCTATTGCCGTTACGGTTGATTTCCAAAAGTTCTTCTGTGACATTGAGCACTTGATCGAGGCGTCTCGACAGGTCTCTGCTTAGGTCACCAACCTCCGCCATATCTTCAGCCTTCTGGCAGGTTTTTTTAATCTGGGCGGTTAAGATGTTCAGCTCTTTACCATCTGAACGGGCAATTTTACGTCCCAGCAGATCAACCGCTTGAACGCCATGGGTTCCCTCATGGATAGCGTTGATCCGATTATTTCGGTAAAAACACTCGACAGGGTGCAGCCGGACATAACCCGCGCCGCCCAAAACCTGTATGGCCAGTTTGTTTGCTTCGAGAGACCATTCTGAGGGGTAGGATTTTACAATCGGGGTCAGAAACTCATAATAATTGAACAAATTGTTTCGTTCTTCGTCGGTCTCAGCATGCAGCAACTTGTCATGAATATCGGAAGCGTACATACAGAGAGCCATACTCCCTTCCACATAACATTTTTGCATCAACAGCATCCGGCGAATATCAGGATGATTAATGATGGGTGCTTGCGGGTCTCCTTTCCCAGCCGTCATGGACTTGCCCTGGACTCGCCATTTGGCATAGGCCAGTGAATACTGGTACCCGGCATAGCCTGTCACTGCAGCCCCCTGGCCAACACTGATGCGAGACTCGTTCATCATCTGGAACATATAAGCGAGGCCATGATTTTCCTGACCCACCAGATAACCGAGACATGGGCTTGTGTCACCGAAACGCATCAGGTTGTTCACATAAGAGCGGGCACCCATTTTAGGATTGATCCGGACGATATCGTAGCCGTTTCTTTCATCCAGACTATGGTCATCATTAACAGGAAACTTGGGGACCAGAAAGAGTGAGATTCCCCGAATCCCCTCGGGGGCGTCTGGAGTTCTGGCCAGCACCATATGAATGTTGTTCTCTGACAGATCGTGATCTCCCGCCGATATCCAGGTCTTTTCCCCTTTAATATGGTAGGAACCGTCAGCCTGTAGATCGGCTGTTGTCTGGATATGGGATAGGGTAGACCCGTGTTCTGTCTCGGAGAGGACCATTGTACCGAAGAACCGACCGTCATACATGGGCTGCAGGTATTTTTCCTTTAACTCAGGTGAGCAGAAACTATCTACCAATCTGGCAGCCGCCAGAGCAAGGCCTAAATATGAAACTGAAGAGACCTCAGAGCTTGAAAAAATGGTCAACAAGGCACACTCGACGGCCTCGGAAAAACGACCTTTGTATTTGCCGGTTCGTGCAAACAGACTCCAGAAATCTTCTTCAATCAAGGTCTGGAGTATCTCTTTTACTTCAGGTGTGATGTATATATTGCCATCCTCAAGCCTGGGCTGATTTTCATCAATCGCGGCTGCGAAAGGGACCATTTTTTCACGGGCAATGGCCGACGCTTTATCAAGTAGAGCGGAAACTTCAGCTTTGTCCATTAAACTTCGGGGTGGTGAGGTTTGATCCTTCGAATCTATCTTCAACCAGTCAAAAAGGAAGAAATCCAAATCTTTTCGGTTAACCAGTAGGTCGGGTTTCGGAAAAGTTAATTCATAGTCTGTGTACGTCATTACCGCTCCATGTTTTCGAAATCGATTAATTAAATCCAACCTTATCAACCAGGTAATTCTCTTTGTTTCCGTTCAGGATGTCCTGCTGCCGATGCAAGCTGTTTATGAGGGCAAATCGCCCGGATTTGGGCCCAGGTCTAAGGGGTAAAAAACGAGCATATGCTCTATTTTTATCAAGGGGAGGTCACCAAGTCAAAGGATTTATTGAGTGAAATACGTAAAATGGCTCTGCACAGTTCAGCCAGGGTGCTGCGGTATTAAAATCTGTCAGATACGCTGTCAAGTGACTATTTCTTTTTCATATTTGATCGGACCTTCCATAGTTCACCTACTTTGGATTTTCGGTGCATCGTTTGGACTACCATCCATGCGATTTGCTTTGTTGGAGCAAAAAACGGTCTTTTCACTCCATGGACATTTACTACGTACAGTTTTTGTTTATGTTTTTCCATTTTAACCTCATTTTTATGCTGGCAAATTGCTGTACAAATTTCCCCAAGAATCTTTACAGTACTTTGGGCAGCAACGTGTCACTTTATCTGATTTGATACCTGTTAAAGCTATATATTTCGATGCTTACTCCATGCCATAAAAAAAAAGAAATTAGCCGGCGATGCCCTCGGAAAATATGAAGGCCGGAAGTCGACCAAGGAGACCAATCAAGAACTGGTCAGATTACTGCGACAGATAATAATTATGTAGTTACTGAATTGGAATTCATGGGTACAATGATGGTTTACCCCACCGGGAAGAACTATTTCACAACACAATTCAGTATTCTTAATAAACATTATGCCGAAAAGTGAAAAAAAATTTAAAAGTCCTCCCAAAAGATATCAACCCAGGGGGCTTTCTATTCTCTATGAAGATCATGATATTCTGGTTGTGGATAAAATGAGTGGCCTTTTAACAGTGAGTACTGAGAAAGTTAAAGAAAATACAGCTTATTATCTATTAAATACGTACGTAAGAAAAGGGAACCAGAAATCAAAAAACCGGGTTTTAATTGTGCACCGTTTGGATAGAGATACTTCGGGTATTATTGTTTTTGCTAAAAATGAAAAATCCAAGCGTTTTCTTCAGGACGAGTGGCATGGATTTAAAAAAAAGTACTATGCAGTAGTTCATGGAACCTTATCGAAGAAGGAGGGAGTAATTACTTCATATCTTGCAGAAAATCGTGCTCATAAAATGTATTCTGTTGATGATCCTGAAAAAGGTAAGCTTGCTAAGACAGGGTATAAAGTTCTGAGAGAATCAAAAAAGTATAGTCTGCTTGAAATAGATCTGCTTACAGGTAGGAAAAATCAGATCCGGGTCCATTTTTCGGAAAAAGGTTTTCCCGTGGCTGGAGATAAAATGTATGGGGAAAAGGACAAAGGCATTAAGAGACTTACACTTCATGCGGCCTCTATAACCCTATTACATCCAAATACAAAAGAAAAAATAACCTTTGAGACAACGGTTCCCGCTTATTTTAAATCACTTGTAAATAAATAACTCTCTTGAAATATGTAGACATACTCTTGTTTAAAATTGAGCTAATACTATAGCCATGATACGGTAGCCTTATCATAAAATGGTTTTTTCCGTATCTCCTTCACAAAATACCCGCAAAACATGAGACTGTTATCCAAAAATGCCCCGCTGGGAGAGTCCATCGCTAGAATGAAAGCGGTTTTAGCCGACGTTGGTTGCGAAACCACTTTTGCGCCAGAAAAACATCCGCTCACGCATTGTTACTCAGTGAATCTTGCGTCAGTCGAGGCCCCCCAGCATATCTATGCCAACGGAAAAGGAATTCTCTCGGACGCCTCGATCGCCAGTGCCTTAGGCGAGTATATCGAACGGCTTCAGACCAATCTCTTTTTTAGCGACTTTCACCTGCCTCAGCGAAAATATTATCCAGACGAAGTCGTCTTTGAGTGCGGCGGAGCCTATCTCAACGATGAACTCCGTTTGATCTATGATCCTGAGGGTGAACTCCATGATCAAGACCTGGTCGATTATAATAGTGATTATGAGGATAAAATCGTTACCCTGCCGTTTAGGAAACGATCAACGGGGGAGAATGTCTATTTTCCGCTGAATATCTTGAGTAATCTTTACGTCAGCAATGGGCTGGCCTCGGGAAATACGCCACAAGAAGCACAGGTCCAGGCGCTCAGTGAGATTTTCGAACGGTACGCCAAAATAGAGATAATCAAAAACGGATATGCCCTTCCCACCTTTCCGGCGGACCTTGTTCAATCCTTTGAACGACTGCACAGCGATGTGGTGGCATTGCGGGAGCTGGGATATATCGTCGAGGTTTTGGATGCCTCACTGGGGGGGAAATACCCCGTCACCGCTATCTCGTTGATCAATCCAGAAAACTCGTCTTTGTTTGTCTCCTTTGGTGCGCACCCTATTTTAGAGGTCTCTCTGGAACGAACGATGACAGAATTGATGCAAGGTCGCGGATTGGACAATCTGGATGCCTTTGAAGTCCCAACCTTTAACATGAGCCTGGTTTCGGACAGTTTTAACCTAGAGTCGCATTTTATTGACTCGAATGGAAAGCTGGGATTTGGCTTTTTAAGCGCCACCAAGAGTTTTAATTATGCGCCATGGCGCTTTCAGAGTGAAGGACGTGACGCGGAATACAGTTTTCTGACCGGTATTCTCGATACGATGGGCAAGGAGATGTACCTGCGTGAATACACCTATCTTGGATTTTATTCCTGTCAGATAATCGTTCCCGGCATTTCTGAAGTCTATCCAATCGAGGATTTGGCCTATAATAATAGAAACAGCGGCAAATGGCTCCGCAATAAGGTGTTACATTTTGAGGAATATGATCCCGAGGAGATATTGGACACCGTTGACTCTCTGGAGGATTCGCTCAATGTCGAAAAATATATCGGGGTGATCTTCAAGACCAATTTCACCCTGCTTGAATTTAAAGCCCACCTACATCTCATCCTTGGTAACACAGAGGAGGCTCTGGCAGCTTTGGAATTTGGGACGTATACACTTGGACACATCGTCGCGGAATTAATCCGGATGGACGCAACAGAGTCGCCTTGGGAAGAGTATGAAGAGGCCCTGTTTAACATCTTTGGACGGGAACGAATCGAGAAAGCCCGGCGCATCATCAACAGGCAAGAGAGCTTGATAGATACCACACTTCACGCTGACTATCTCAATATGCTTGAGATGTACGACAGACTTGATCTGAAAAAGCAGGCTACTAGCCATTCTTCCTTTCTGGATTAAAATTGTCCGAGTTCCATAACTCACATTCCTCGTGAAAATAATCCTTGACTTCTGCATCGTGCAGTCTTAAACTTATATTGTACTAGTTAAACATAACACTATAGATATAATCAAATAAATGAGTAGGAGTGTTATATGTTATGATTGATTTCAAGTTGGATCATAAAAGCGGAGTTCCCATCTATCGTCAGATTATTGATCAGATCCGTTTCGGAATTGCGAGTGAGAAATGGAAACCGGGAGAGCAGTTGCCTACAGTCAGAGCCTTGGCTGTGCAATTAAAAGTGAATCTGAATACTGTCAGCAAAGCGTATAAAGAACTGGAAATTCGGAAGGTTCTGGAAACACATCAGGGGACTGGTACGTTCATTGGATCGGTAGCGATTGATCTGGATGAAAATGAACGGAGCAATAAGCTGGAGAGTATCTGTACGGATTTTCTTAGCATTACCGGGAGTTACGGATTTGGAGTTGACGAAGTGGTTGAGGGACTAATGCGGATGCAAAGTAAGAAAACATAGCCGAGCATCTCCGGGATCAGGATGGGATGTTGGCTTTTAGATAATTCAATCGAGGAGGCGAATTATGATTTCGAAAAAATTGAGCTCTGTGGGGGTGGCTGTGTGCGTCATTTTAATAATGATAGAAATCATCCTATTTTATCTCGATGTTTTTGAATTTGATATTACCAACAGAGGGACTGTTGTTTGCGGCATGTTGTGGGTGATATTTTCGGTCTTGGTCGGTTATTCCCTGCATACGGCGGATCAATGGGAAAAAGCGGTTGTGCTGCGATTTGGAAAGTTCAAGACACTCCGGGGACCCGGTTTTTTCTCCATTATCCCGATTATTGATCGGATCGATAAATTCATCGATCAACGGGTTCGGGTGGATGATTTCAGGGCCGAATCGGCTCTGACCAAAGATACGGTTCCTGTCAATGTTGATGCTGTTGCGTATTGGACGGTGTGGGATGCAGAAAAAACTGCCTTGGAGGTGGAAAAGTATATGGAAGCCGTTTCGTATGCGGCCCAAACCGGACTGCGTGATATCATCGGTAAACACGAGTTGTCAGATTTGATTCAAAATCGTGAGAAGATTGCCGGTGATCTCCAACAAGCACTTGACGAGCAGACGAATCCCTGGGGAATCACTTGCCAAACGGTTGGAATCAAGGACATCATCATACCGGCCGCACTTTCGGATGCCATGAGCAAACAAGCCCAGGCCGAGCGTGAACGGCAGGCCAGAATTATTCTGGGAACAGCAGAAACCGAGATTTCAGAAAAATTTGCCAAAGCCAGCGAGAACTATAGCAACAACCCCGTCGCGCTTCAATTGCGGGGAATGAATATGCTCTTTGAGGGGCTCAAAGAAAAAGGATCGCTGATAATCGTTCCAAGTTCGGCTCTGGAATCGATGAATCTGGGTGCTGTGGGAGGCCTGACGGCACTCGCGGAACAGGCGAAGCGCACAGAATAAACAGCAGATTTTTCTGGTGGGATTGTTCAATAAAGGCGAAATCTATTTAACCTAAGGAGGTATATTATGAAACTGAACACTAACGCATTTGCCTTAACGTCCGGTCTGGTTTGGGGGATAGGAATTTTTCTGTTGACCTGGTGGATTATTGCCCTGGGAGGAGGCCCTGGTGATCTGGCGTTTGTCGGCAAAATCTATATTGGCTACGATGTTACACCCACCGGAAGTGTGGTCGGATTGGCGTGGGCATTAGTGGATGGATTCATTGGAGGTGCCATCTTTGCAGGAGTGTACAATAAGATATCCGGACGAACGATGGCTCAAGCTCAGTAAACACATACGGAAGCTGGACTTATGCGCACGATACCGCCCCACGAAGGGGCGGTGGCAGGCGGAATAATCATTAGCCCCTTAGGTAAGCGGTTCTTGCCACATCCACCAATATATTTGTATTATTTCAGTGGATTACATCTCCAACCCACCCCAAAATGGTTGATTAGTAGTTAATCAGTTCCCGCTAAATTGCTTCTTTTCATCGTTTATCGACTCCTTTTTAGAATCAATCGCATCTGCTTTTCCAATTTGCACCTTTTTGACAGCTGCAGCTACCATGTTGGAAAAACTAATTATTCGTTCATCGCATTTGCTAAGATTGTTTGGAAGAACTCTATCTTGAACAATAACAGTTGATGAAGAATAAAGGAAAAATCAAATATTTTATTATTCATTTTTAATTGCACATGATAAACTATTTCCGTTGTGAAAGTGATTTCTTCATTCAATATATTTCCCGCCGGGCTGAAAGTGTGAAACCAAGAAATAATATGGAGACTGTGTCTAAGAATAAGTCAGCTTTTAGAAAAGTACCAGTTGTCCGCATGTCTATTGGGACCAGCCTGATCATCGCATTTTTGATTCTTGCCATTATCCCAATGTCTGCTGTTACCTATTATAATCTGACTAAGGGTCGCAACGAGGTTACCAAACTCATTAGGAGTGAATTGATTAGCTTTTCCCAGAGCACCGCCCATTCCATTGAGCAACTGCTGATAGAGAACCAGCGCAACTCTGCCATGTTGGCGGGTGATCCATTGACGAAACAGTTCATAGCTGCTTCTGAAAAGGATCGCCAAGCTCTTTCCCCCCAAATATACAAGATGTTACAGAACTTTGCCGATACGCATCCCGACTATGATTCACCGGGTCTATTGGATGCGAACGGTATTGTCTTGGCAGCGCTTCAAAAAAAGCTGGTGGGTAAGGATCGTTCCTTTCGAGACTATTTCCAAGCTTCCATTAAGGGCAAGCCATATATCTCTGACATTCTTGTCGGGCGCGCTACCGGACGACCGGGCGTTTTTCTCACCAATCCAGTCATTTCAACAGAAGGGAAAATTATCGGAATTGTTATCTTATGGCTCAAAGCTGATACTATTTGGGAAATTATTGACAATGTTAAAATGGGCAAGCAAGGTATTGCCTATTTGCTGGATCAGGACGGCGTTATCATCGCTCATCCCAACCGGGCGCTTTTATACAATAGCTTGGGTAAACTGAAAAGTGAGGCAATTTCAACTATTAATTCTACTATTCGATTTGGCACAATCAAGGGGACAGTCACACCTTTTATCCCAAAGAATCTAGGTATAGACAAACTGGCAGACAGGATAGCCACAGTGCAGGGCCCAAGTACCTACTACTATTCTTCCCCCCAAAATCAACGCCACCATGTGGTCGGGTATTCATCTTTAGAAAAACAACCCTGGACTGTGGTGATAGATCTGCCCGAAGAACAATTCCTGGCGCCATTAAATAATCTGAGAACAGTGGCCTACATCAGTATTGGACTGGTTGCAGTAATCACGATAATTATTTCTATTTTGTTTGCAAAGACCATTACTCGACCCATTCGTCGTCTAGCTGAGGTTTCGCGAGAAGTGGAGCATAGTCGATCCTTCAATCCCTCAGACATTAAAGATCTGACAACAGGTCACGACGAAATCGCTCACTTAGGGCGCGTATTTAGTACAATGGTGCTATCTTTACGTGAAAGCGAGGCAAAGTTCCGTGGACTTGTCGAGTCTTCATCTGACTGGATTTGGGAAATAAACGAAGAAGGCATCTACACTTACGCCAGCCCTCAGATTGAGACAATTTTGGGATACAGACCAGAGGAGGTCGTTGGCATGAAACCCTTTGACTTTATGCCGTCAGAAGAGTCAGCACAAATTACCAAGAGCTTCAAAGACATGACAAAAAATGGTCAATCAATCGTATCATTAGAGAATGTCAACTTGCACAAAGACGGCCGACGCATATTGCTTGAGACTAGCGGTGTTCCTGTTTTCGACAATGATGGGGGGGTCATTGGTTATCGGGGAGTAGATCGCGACATCACCCTGCGCAAGCAGGTAGAGGAGTCGTTATATAAAGCTCAACATGAACTCGAAAACCAAGTGAAAGAACGCACCTTCGAACTTGAAAAAGCAAAAGAAGAAGCAGAGCAGGCAAACGAATTAAAATCCGAGTTCTTGGCAAACATCTCCCATGAGCTCCGTAATCCGATGCACCAAATCCTCAGTTATTCAAAATATGGTATTGATAAAATAAACAAATCAAAAGAAAAACTGTTACACTATTTCACACAGACCCGAAAGTCTGCTGAAAGATTGATGGTGCTTTTGAATGACCTGTTAGACCTGTCGAAGATGGAATCGGGTAAAATGGACTATACTTTCAACTATAACAATGTTCACGAAATTGTAAAGGAAGCTGTCTCAGAACTCCAGCCAGCTATCAGGAATAAAAATCTGACCTTCACATTAGCCGAGCATCCATCTATATCAACCAGTATTATTTGTGATTATTATAAAATGGGGCAAGTCGTTAGAAATCTCTTAACAAATGCGATTAAATTCACACCTGAAGAAAGACGCATCGAAATAAAATTTGAAAGAAACGAATTGAAATGTGAAAACGCCTCAATCTTAGCTTTGGAAGTGTCTGTTTGTGACCAGGGCGTCGGAATTCCCGAAGATGAAATTACCTTAGTGTTCGATACATTCATACAAAGCACTTACACAAAAACAGGAGCTGGTGGAACAGGTTTGGGATTAGCTATTTGTAAAGAGATTATCGAAGCCCATCAAGGGAAAATTTGGGCAGAAAACAATCCTGAGGGTGGCGCAACATTTAGTTTTATGTTGCCCTATGAGCAGGAAGCATTGTGAAATCTATTTCGTTGGGTAACATATCCCTCCATCACTACTTCACTTCACTCATCGGTTTCTATTCAAAGTACAGACCTCGATAAGTCTGGTTAAGACTGCTTACTTCAACTTAGTATTCATTTGATTCAGAGTTTCCTGGATCTTCTCTTGACATTCCAGGGCCAGTCTTGCGGCATCTCTCGTTTTCAGGTTCGTGGTTTGAATAGGCTCAAGGACAGTCACATCAATTTTACAGGCGCGAAAGCGATTGAAGTTTGTTTTTTTTGCATATGAGCTTATGCAGATCGGAATAATCGGGACTTGTGATTTTATGGCTGTTCTAAAAGCGCCTCTTTTAAACGGTAATAATGTTTCTGACGAATTCCTTGTTCCCTCAGGAAATATCCAAATAGACGTGTTCTTCGCTTTCAACGTTTTATCTGTGGCCTGATCCATTTTTCGCAACGATTTTCTAACATTATCCCGGTCTATAAGAATGTTACCGGTCAGCCAATACAGTTGCCCGAAAAAGGGGAGAAACTTCAGACTCTTTTTCCCAATACTGACAGTTCGCTTCCTAATAACGTTCCCGCATACGAACAGATCAATATTATTTTGATGGTTTGAAACATATACACTCGATGGAGCCCCCTCAATCCTTTCTCTGTTATTGACTGTAATTTTAAGACCCAAGATTTTTGCCCCACAATACCCGAAACAACGGGCATATAGGTGAGTATAACCTGTATAAAACGGTCTAAACATCGAGATTAGTGTTCCTGCAGTTCCAACAGCAACCAGATTAGTACTTATTAAAATAGCACGTATTACAATTAACAAAACAACTCTCCGTTGATATATTATTTTTATTAATCAGGCTGCCTGCAATTCTTGATTTAGGTCTCCCAACAATTCCTGAAAAAGGTCTTTGACGGTCGTTATTTTGTTAGTTCGATGAGCATTTTCTCCGCAAAATATTAGCCCATCATCCACATCGCCCAAATAGGAATTAAAGAGAGCCTTGGCAATACAATATTTAGCCTTCTCAATTTTACAAGTTGATAAGCATTTATAATTGCATTTTATTTTTGTTTGATCCAAGGTCTCCACTTTCTTTATAAACCTATTTCGGATAGCACGTCCAGGTAAACCCACCGGGCTGTTAACAATGACAATATCTTCTTCTGTGGCGTTAAGATAGGATTGTTTAAATTCATCAGAAACCCCGCACTCCTCACAGCAGACAAACCGTGTTCCCATCTGCACTCCTGAAGCTCCTAGAGACAACATATGAGCGATGTCCTTACCATCATAAATTCCACCTGCTGCAATAATTGGAATTTTTTGACCATGTTTATCCTCATAGACTTTAATGACTTCCAAAACTTCAAGCAGTATTTTTTCCAGGTTAAACTCTTGAGGATTGTCCAACTGCTCACGGGAAAAACCAAGATGACCTCCAGCCATTGGCCCCTCCAGAATAAAAGCATCTGGCATTCGTGAATATCTCTTATCCCACATCTTCATGATAAGCTTTGCCACACGTGCTGAACTAACGATCGGTACCAGA
>PJEL010004346.1_pt1 | contig 11747 bp, 11 predicted proteins | sample 1853271 | NCBI WGS metagenome assembly PJEL01 (sample SAMN08108733, study PRJNA415343) | Invertebrate metagenome, whole genome shotgun sequencing project. | host: Globobulimina | place: Sweden: Gullmar Fjord | collected 2015-08 | reverse complement strand
GAGTGTAATAGTTGCTGTTACAATCGCAATCAAGAAGCCTAAGATATAAGAATAAAAGCTTATATCTTTAGCTTGTTGATAATCTTTTTCGCCAATGGCAAAGCCTACTTTTATAGTAACGGCCATCGCGATGCTTAAGGGCACCATAAATACTAGGCCAGAAAAGTTAATCGCTATTTGATGGCTTGCAACAACTTCTGAGCCAAAAGGCGCGAGTATAATCGCGACGACTGAAAATAAGCTCACTTCAAATAACAATGACAAAGCAATAGGCACACCTAAGGCTAAAATTATTTTAATTTGTGACCATTGTGGCCAATAAAAGTGATCAAAAAGATAAGCGTGTTTTAGATGTTTTGAGACAAAACTGTAGATTAGCATGCCTAAAAACATGCCCCAATAAACCAGTGCCGTTGCTAAACCACATCCTGCACCACCAAGCGCTGGCATGCCAAATTCACCATAGATAAAAATATAATTGGCTGGAATGTTAATTAGCAAACCAACAATGCTGATGATCATGGTTGGCTTTGTATGAGATAAGCCTTCAGAGTAATTTCTAAGTACTAGATATAAACAAAATCCAGGGCCACCCCAAACAATAAAGCCTAAGTAATCAAACATTAAACTCTTTAAATCGGGTTCTAATTCAACAGCATCAATAATATGTGGCGTTATTAAGTAATATAAAAATATTAAGCTAACGCCTAAGGTGATGGCTATCCAGGCAGTTTGAAATGTGGTTTTGGCTACTTCATCAAATTTCTTTGCACCTGAAAGTTGAGAAACAATCGTCGCTAGCGCCATAATTACGCCATAAATGGTGAGGATAAGCGGCAACCAAATACTACTTGCTACAGCAACCGCTGCCATGTCGGTAGCGCTTACACGTCCAGCCATTACCGTATCTGAAAAGCCCATTAAATTTTGGATCAGCTGGGCAATTAAAATGGGGTAGGCAAGCTTAGTGAGGCTTTTGGTATTGGAAAGAAATTTACTAAAATTCATCTGTTTATCTAATTAATATCTAAAAGGAGTACAAAGGGAAGTTGAGTGATCATTACCCGAGAGAGTAAATAATAAAGGTTTATTAACGAAGTGCAATAATAACCCTGGTTAATAGGTGAATTTTGTCGGACTAAAAAGATTATAATTTATGGCCTAACAATTATAACGAGGATACTTTTATGGCTGTTTCAAAATATTTGCTCGTCATCACTATCAACCATTAATTGGATTTTTTGTCGGTATTCATCAATGTGCATATTTAAATGCATTTCTTTACAGCAAGATGGACATTCATCGTAATAGTCTTGGTCACCAGATGTGGTGTCTAGGGTAATATGCAAATGGTGCCCGCAGTGAGGGCACTCGATGGTTTTTTCAGCTAGGTCTTTTGGCATGGTGCCTCCTAGACTTTGATTAGATGAATGAATAAACTAATTATGGCTGCTAATGCTCAAAGTGCGAGTTTTTCTAAAACATTTACTGCACACTCATTAGGGGCTGTTGATCTTTCAGGGTTAAAATTTATTCAATTTAAAACGGAATTAATCGCGGCGCGAGCTTTGTATCATAGTTATTCTATTAAAAAAGCGAGCAACAAGGAGTAAGTTCGTTTTAAATGAACCCAAAGGGCAGCACTTGTTTGAGATTTATACCGCGTTATCGCATGTTCATGTAGCCAGCTACACTTCACATGCTCTATCTTGCCTAAATATCAAACATGTTGCTGTAAAGGTAATCTCGAAAGATCAACAGCCCCTAATACTAAAATTATTTAATAACTAACTTATTAACATGCATACAAATAAACAAAATATCAGGTGTTTTTGCTTACAGCGTAATTGAGGGCATTAAATTTAAAATGAAAAATTAAAAAAGAAATACTCAATTATTCTTCGTCTACTATCAGGTATTTAATTTTTCCTTCAACACCGTCCCATTCTTTGGCGTCACTTGGTGGTGCTTTTACTTCTGTTATACGTGGCCATATTTTTGAAAGCTCTGCATTAAGCTCAATAAACTCTTTTTGGTGCTCGGGTACTTCATCTTCTTGATAAATCGCATTAGCTGCACACTCTACGGGGCATAAGTCGCAATCAATGCATTCGTCTGGATTGATCACCAAAAAGTTTGGCCCTTCATAAAAAGCGTCAACAGGGCATACCGCAACACAGTCGGTATATTTACATCGAATACAATTATCAGTTACTACAAAAGCCACAAAAAAATCTCATTTATATTAAATTATTGGTGAAAACCAAAAGTAAATTCTGTGCAGATCATACCTAGCTAGCAAACAAATTCAATTATTGATTTAGCAAGCGTTTAATTAGCCGTCGCTATCAGGTAAAATGCCGCCAATTTTATTACCCTGTTCGAATTGGAAATCCTATGTTGCGCTTAACCAATATTAAGTTAGATCTCAATCACAATGATGAAGCATTAGAAAAAGCGGTCCTTGAAAAACTAGAGATTTCATCGAGCGAACTTATTGGTTTTACTGTTTTTAAACGTGGCTATGACGCGCGCAGAAAAAACAACATCATCTTAATGTATACCTTAGATGTTGAAACAACGTTGGATGAACAATTACTCGTAAAATTTGCCAACGAACAAAATATAAAACAAAGCCCTGATATTTCTTATAAGTTTGTTGCTGAGGCACCAGAGCAACTTGAGCAAAGACCTGTTGTTATTGGTATGGGCCCTAGCGGCTTATTTATTGGTTTGGTACTTGCGCAAATGGGGTTTAAACCCATCATCTTAGAGCGCGGCAAAGAGGTAAGACAAAGAACAAAAGATACTTTTGGCTTTTGGCGTAAAAGAATACTCAATACCGAATCAAATGTGCAATTTGGTGAAGGTGGCGCAGGTACCTTCTCTGACGGTAAATTATATAGCCAAGTAAAAGATCCAAAACATTACAGCCGAAAAGTACTTAATGAATTTGTCGAAGCAGGCGCACCCGAAGAAATTTTATTTGTCAGTAAGCCACACATCGGTACCTTTAAACTGGTGACCATGGTTGAAAAGATGCGCGCTAAAATTTTTGAACTCGGCGGCGAAGTTCGATTTGAGCAACGTGTTGATGATATCGATATTGAAGAAGTAGACGGTAAAAAGCGAATTGCAGGGGTTATACTTGCTAGTGGCGAAAAAATAGCGACAAATTATGTGGCTTTTGCCATTGGCCATAGTGCTCGTGATACTTTTTATATGTTGCGAGACAATGGTGTATTTATTAAACCTAAGCCTTTTTCAGTTGGTTTTAGAATCGAACATCATCAGTCTGTTATTGATGATGCGCGTTTTGGTAAAAATGCTGGCCATCCTATTTTAGGGGCGGCAGATTATAAATTAGTACACCATTGCAAAAATGGTCGCTCGGTATACAGCTTTTGTATGTGCCCAGGCGGTACTGTTGTTGCGGCCACCTCAGAAGAGGGCTGTGTGGTAACTAATGGTATGAGCCAGTACTCGCGTCATGAACGTAATGCAAACAGTGCTATTGTGGTGGGCATTGACCCAACTGATTTTTCAGATAACCCAGAAAGCCAAGACGTATTAGCCGGCATTGAATTTCAACGTCGATTAGAAGAAACCGCCTATAAAGTCGGCGGAGAAACTTACGATGCACCATGTCAGCTAGTAGGTGACTTTTTAGCGGGTCGTAAAAGCGGTGAGCATGGCGAAGTTGAACCGTCATATAAGCCGGGGGTTAAATATTGTGACTTAAGTGAAACTCTGCCTGCTTATGCTATTGATGCCATTCGTGAGGCGCTACCCGCGTTTGAGCGTAAGATTAAAGGCTTTTCAATGAGTGATGCCACGCTTACTGCTGTTGAAACACGTACCTCATCTCCTATTCAACTTACACGTGATAAAGAAACGTTTGAAAGCATTAATGTTGAAGGCTTGTATCCAGCAGGCGAGGGAGCAGGTTATGCAGGTGGAATACTATCGGCGGGTATTGACGGTATTAAAATAGCGGAAGCGATGGCTAAAGCGATGATGAAAAAAGAGTATTAGTACATAACAGCATCATTTATAAGCTTGTTGCTTTTCGGGCGCTATAACCTAGAAATATAGAGCTCGACAAGCAACATTCAGTTAGCAAACATCAGCACCTAATAATAAATTGTATTCTACAACGCCAATTTACTTCCTATTTAGTCACTCTTTTTTCTGATTTTAATTTTCACTAAATAATTACCAGCGCTAAAAGTCAGTCAGCAAACCAATGGTTAATATAACATCGCTTTGCCCCCTTTAGTTGCCTTCAGTTATTTCACTTGCTAAGCTTTTGATTGTTGAGGTTTTGTAAGGCATCTTTATGTGCTGTCAGCGCTCGTCATTTTTGTTGTTTATATTTTATCTGGTGTCTACTGCGTAAAAGAATACTCTGTATTTAGGTTAGGATGATTTAGCACCATCAATAGCTACCTCTATAGCTTCAATGCCGCATATTCTTACGCGCCATAGCAAAACAGGTATGAATTAAATCAGTTTCATTATCTGTTACTTATTACGAAACATAAATAGTCAAACTTATTCTGGTAATATCATTTGTTACAGCTTTGCATGGAAAAAAGGCGTCTTTTTAGTCGAAATTGTTTGACTTGGATCATTCATTTAACTAAATTCAATAAACAGATAACAAAATAAAACTAAATTTATTTTGTTTTATTAGAAAAAAAACACTAAAAAATACTAAAAAAACTATATGGGGATGGTTAATATGAACACAAACAAGCTTCCACGCTTAGCGTTACTTCCGCTGCTGATTCACTCGGCGTGTACTTATGCACAAGATACGGAAACTGAGACAAAAGCTAAATCAGGTTTATTTGAAGTTATTGAAGTTACCGCTCAAAAACGTGTGCAAAACATTAATGAGGTTGGCGTGACAGTAAACGCTTTCTCTGATAGTGAGCTTGACGCTTTAGGTGTTCAATCTGCGACCGACGTTCTTAACTTTACACCTGGTGCAACAGTGACTTATTTAGGTCAAGGTACACCAATCTATACTATTCGTGGTATTGGTTTTGACGATTATGCTGCAAACAGTACGTCAACGGTTGGTGTAAACATTGATGAAGTTGCACTTCCTTACCCTATGCTTACCCGCTCACCACAATTTGATATTAGTCGTATTGAAGTACTAAAAGGCCCACAAGGTACACTTTACGGTCGTAATACCACAGGTGGTGCTGTAAACATTATTCTAAATAAACCAGAACATGAAACTTATGGCAGTGTAAAAGTTGGCTATGAGTCAGACAATGCTTGGACAGCACAAGGCTTTTTTAATACGAGCTTAGCTGATTCGCTTGCTGGTCGTGTTTCAGTTTATAAACGTGGCGGTGGCGCATGGCAAACTAATGCTGCTGCACCAGGTCAAGAAAACGGCGATGACGATATGTTAGCGCTTCGTGGTCAGTTATTGTGGGACGCAACTGACAATGTAACCTTAACGTTAATGACCGAATATCACCGAGATAAAGGTGATTCACAAATTCCTAAATATGCGGGTATTTTTGCTGCGGCAGAAGATGGCTATACGTCAGATTACGTGGCAGATGAGATTAGAGCTTCGACATTGCCTAACGAAAATGATCCAAATTCAGTTTCTTGGGATTCTGAAGGTAATACTTTTAGTGGTCTAAATCCGGATGGAAAGTTTAACAAGAACAACAAGGGTTTATTAACCTCGTTGCGTCTTGATTGGGACTTGGGCAATATGCAATTTGTGTCTTTGTCTTCATTTAATGATTATGAACGTGATGAAGCAAATGCTTGGGATGGAGTTGAGATTAGCAACTGGGATAGCCATAACAAGACAGAGATGGAAGTATGGAGCCAAGAGTTTCGTCTATCGTCAGAAGGTGAGTACTTTACATGGGTTGCTGGTTTATATATGGCTGGCGAAACTTTAAATGAAGCGTCAACAGGCACTGGTGCTGTTTCAAGCCCTAACTTATGGATTGTACCCGATGATATTGGTCCAGCGTTTGGCTTGCCAACAAGTGATATTAACGGTGACGGTAAAGTAGATGCGCATGATGCAATTACTGCGGGTTTAGGTTTTGATTTATTCAGCAATATCTATAGCCAAGAAAACAGAACTAATGGCGCATTTATTCATACAGAATATAAGTTTGCAGAAGATTGGAACTTAATTTTGGCCGCTCGTTATAGTGACGATAAAGCAACGATTAAAGACTCTTGTACATATGATGTAGATGGCACACTTGCCTACTTTATGGAAATCGGTTTCTTTGGTGGTGCAGTACCATATGAGCAAGGCCAATGTGTAACCCTAAACTATGATCTTGTATCTGAACCTTACAACAAGACGGTTAAATCGGATAATATTTCAGGAAAAATTGGTTTAGATTATAAAGTATCTAAAGATATATTAGTTTACGCTAACTTGAGCAATGGTTATAAGTCTGGTGGTTTTGGTGCAGTAGCTGCTTCTTCTTGGACATCATTAGAGGAATATAAGCCTGAAGAAGTTACCTCGTTCGAATTGGGTTTTAAATCAACCTTATTAGAAGGCGCTTTACAGCTTAACGGTGCAGTTTACGCTTATGACTATAAAAATAAACAAGTATCAGCGTTTGTTGCCGACCCGTTGTTTGGTAACTTAGGTAAAATTGTTAATGCGCCTAAATCTACGATAAAAGGTGCTGAAGTTGAAGCTAACTGGTATGTAGGTGACGCAACAGTAATTCGATTAACAGGTTCATACTTAGATACTTAATATAAAGAATTCACTACTATTTTATGGGGTGATACGGATGACACAGGTACTGACTTATCTGGTCAACGTTTACAAAATACGCCAGAGTTCCAAAGCAACATTCTAGTTCATCATGAAATTGAAATTTCAAATGACATGTTTGGTTTTGTTGGCGGTGATATTTCTTACTCTTCTAGCTACAACTCAATGGTAGGTATGCAAGACCATAGTGTGGTAGATAGCTATACATTACTTAGTTTACGTGCTGGTATCTCAGACGCAGACGATGTATGGCATGTAACTGGTTGGATGCGCAATGCAACCAATGAAGACTACTACTCGTCTGTTTCATTTGGTAACGATACCGTTAACCATATAATGGGCAAAGAACGTCGTATGGGCGTAACTTTCCAATACAACTGGGAATAGTTTTTTAAAAACATTCTTTAGTTAAATAACAAGAGGTAAGCTGCTAAGTAGCTTACCTCTTTTTTTTGTCTGAAATTTATTTGAGGTTTAAGCTATAGGCGCGCAGATTATAGTCGCTAGACTCTTTCTTTTTTGTGTTAAATTCATGTGAAGCTAAACTTATAGCTAAGCTATAGAACGCAGGTAAACGCTTATTCCCAACAACAGTCAGTTAAAAAAACAATCGTGATTAAAAAAGGATAGTTATTATACGTTAGGTGTTGCAGAGCTCAGAATGAGTTTATTGATTTTGTGAGTAGTTTGGCTCTTTAATCGTTGAAAGCTTTTTGTCTTGCCATATTGAACTTGGTAATTGCTTTTGTAAGTTTTTCAATGTTGTCCATATACCGCTTAATGCCGCTCGTTTACTTAACCATCTAGGTATTGAACCTTTAGTATCTACGGTGAAAATATATTCAATATCGATGGTTGGCTTTGCTTTATTTGTTATTGGTGTTATTCGCCAATGCGCATGTTTAACTTCCATTCGAATAGTATTGTTGGTTAGGTCGACATCAGCTCCCGCATCTTTTACTGAAATTTCAACAGATAAATCGTCGTTTTGCCAATAGCGTGACCGAACTGCCATATCACGTGCTTCAATCGGCCAAAAGCTATAAAATTTGGTAATGAAAAGGTTTTCTTGTTTTGATAGCTGTTTAACCACAATGCTATATTCTGCGTTATCGAGCCAATTTGGAATGTTCTTTGTTTCTTGAATAAAAAGTAAAAAGCCCGTTATTGATGATTGAAGGCGCGCTTTTGCTCTTATTTCAATCAATGGCTTTTCAATGCTTTTTCGATAACTAACCGATTGCTTATGGTTAGATTTCCATACTTTCCATGACGAACTATTATCTTTTTCAATCGCAAAACTGTTGATACTAAAGCTACTCAAAAACACCATGAGGGCTACTAATAACAAAAGTGGGTAGGTAAATTGAGATATTTTCTTAGCGCTTATCAAGTTAGTGCCTGTAGATATTGCATTGTGGCGTGTTTTCCCCTATATTCCCGAGCTCAAATACACTTAAAGTTTTAAAACTGACTATATATCGTTATTACGGTAACAGTTTATTTAACAAATGATGTATTAAATTATAAAAAAATTCATCCATATATTTGGCTTTGCAATTACAAATAGTATAGCTAAAAGTATAGTAACAAAAAAACATGCGTCACTTGGTATGTGCCGCCACTGTATAAAGGAAATTTCATGCCTGTAATTACTCTCCCTGATGGTTCTCAACGCTCTTTTGATAATGCTGTTTCGGTAATGGACGTGGCCCTTGATATTGGCCCTGGTTTAGCTAAGGCTACCATTGCTGGTCGTATCGATGGTCAATTAGTTGATGCTTGTGAATTGATCACTCAAGATGCTGCTTTACAACTAATTACCAATAAAGACAATGAAGGGTTAGAGATCATTCGTCACTCTTGTGCGCATTTATTAGGCCATGCTATTAAGCAAATCTGGCCAAAAACAAAGATGGCAATTGGTCCTACTATTGATAACGGTTTCTATTACGACATTGATTTAGACGAATCAATATCTGAAGACGACTTAGTTAAACTTGAAAAGCGTATGACCGAACTTGCACGCACAGGTTATCAAGTCGTTAAGAAAACAGGGACATGGCAAGACGCTTACGACGCATTTAGCGAACGTGGCGAAACTTACAAATTAGAAATTCTTGATGAAAATATTGATAAGTCTGATACCCCAGCACTTTATCATCATCAAGAATATATCGACATGTGTCGAGGACCTCACGTACCAAGCATGCGTCATTGTCATCACTTTAAATTGATGAAAGTTGCCGGTGCTTACTGGCGTGGTGATTCAGACAACAAAATGTTGCAACGTATTTACGGCACTGCATGGGCAGATAAAAAGCAATTAAAAGCTTATATTCAACGCCTTGCTGAAGCTGAAAAGCGTGACCACCGTAAAATTGGTAAAACATTAGATTTATTCCACTGGCAAGAAGAAGCGCCAGGTATGGTGTTTTGGCATAACGACGGCTGGACAATTTACACGGAGCTTGAAAAATTCATCCGTGAAAAATTACATGAATATGACTACGACGAAGTAAAAGGTCCATTAATGATGGATCGTGGTTTATGGGAAAAGTCTGGCCACTGGGACAAATATGGCGATGCTATGTTTACTACCGTGTCAGAAAAGCGTGAATACGCGATTAAGCCGATGAACTGTCCGGGTCATGTGCAAATATTTAACCAAGGGTTAAAATCTTACCGTGATTTACCACTTCGTATGGCGGAGTTTGGTTGTTGCCACCGTAATGAACCATCAGGTGCTTTACATGGCTTAATGCGTGTCCGTGGATTTACACAAGATGATGCGCATATTTTCTGTACTGATAATCAAGTACAAGACGAAGTAAGCAAATGTATTAAAATGGTATACGACGTATACAAAACATTTGGTTTTGATGACATCATTGTTAAACTTTCTACTCGTCCAGAAAAACGCATTGGCAACGATGAAATGTGGGACAAAGCAGAAGAAGGTTTAGCCCAAGCACTTAAAGATCTAGATATTAATTTTGAATACCTACCAGGTGAAGGTGCTTTTTATGGTCCTAAAATTGAATTTACATTATTAGATTGTTTAGGTCGTAATTGGCAGTGCGGAACTGTGCAATTAGATTTTGCTTTACCAGAACGTTTGGATGCAAGTTTTGTTGGTGAAGATGGTGAAAAACATGTTCCGGTAATGATCCATAGAGCAATTTTGGGTTCACTTGAACGTTTTATTGGTATTTTGATTGAAGAGTACACGGGCAAATTTCCAACATGGTTATCGCCAATTCAAGCAACAATTATGAATATTACCGATAAACAGGGGCAATATTGTGAAAAAGTTGTTAAAAAACTAAAAGAAAATGGATTTAGAGCAAAAGTAGACTTGAGAAATGAGAAGATAGGCTTTAAAATCCGCGAGCACACTTTGAAGCGTGTTCCGTATTTGTTAGTTGTTGGTGATCAAGAAATGGAAACCAACGAAATAGCAGTACGAACTCGAAGTGGTGAAGATTTAGGTAAAATGTCGGTTGAAGACTTTATCGCGAAGTTAAATAACGAAGTTAGCTCAAGAAGCTAACAGCGAGAAGTAGATAAACGGATATATTTTTTTAATCCAAGTATTATTTAAAACCAAAACGGATAAATAACTTGGTACAAAGTTCTTTGGAGGAACATGGCTATTAAAGGTGGTCAACGAGGCGGGCAGAAAGAGCCAGCTCATCGTTTAAATGAATTAATTACAGGTACTGAAGTACGACTTATTGGCTTCGACGGTGAAGCTGCAGGTATTGTTACTTTAAGTGAAGCAATGGATAAAGCTGAAGAAGCAGGAGTTGATCTTGTAGAAATCAGTCCTACTGCTAAACCTCCAGTTTGTCGTGTTATGGATTACGGCAAGTTCCTTTACGAGAAATCGAAGGAACAAAAAGAACAGCGTAAAAAGCAGAAACAAATACAGGTTAAGGAAATCAAATTCCGACCTGGTACAGATGAAGGCGACTATCAGGTCAAACTACGCAACCTGAAGCGCTTTTTAGAAGGCGGCGACAAGGTCAAGGTAACATTACGTTTCCGTGGCCGTGAAATGGCCCATCAAGAACTAGGGTTTGATCTACTAAATCGAGTTAAAAAAGATTTAGAAGAGCTAACTGTAGTCGAGTTCTTCCCTCGTAGAGCGGAAGGGCGTCAAATGATAATGGTCCTCGCCCCTAAAAATAGATAATTTTTGGTATTGAAAGTAGTTCTCGGGTTTTACTCGTTAGCTCACCAATCTTATCTATAAGCTGGTAGCAAAGGCTTGCAAGTAAAGTGATATTTAATACTTAAGTATTAATATTTACACTTTCGCCTTAGCTACTTTAAATTTTGCATAACAATGCGGAGTTATTAACATGCCTAAAATGAAAACCAATAAAGGTGCTGCAAAGCGCTTTAAAGCGACAGCCAACGGCTACAAATTTAAACAAGCGGGTCTACGTCATATTTTGACTAAGCGCCGTACTAAAGTTAAGCGTCATCTTCGTGCTAAATGCATGATCGCCGCTTCTGACATTAAGTCAGTTAAAAAACTTTTACGTCACGGTTAATAGGAGAGATATAAAATGGCTAGAGTAAAACGCGGTGTTGTAGCACGCGCACGTCATAAGAAGGTTCTAAAGCAAGCTAAAGGTTATTACGGTGCACGTAGTCGTGTTTATCGTGTTGCTTATCAAGCAGTAACTAAAGCAGGCCAATACGCTTACCGTGACCGTCGTCAACGTAAACGTCAATTCCGTCAACTTTGGATCGCTCGTATTAACGCAGCAGCTCGTCAAAATGGTTTATCTTACAGCCGTTTCATTAATGGTCTTAAAAAGGCTTCTATTGAAATCGATCGTAAGATCCTAGCTGACATCGCAGTATACGACAAAGCAGCTTTCACATTTTTAGTTGACAAAGCGCAAGCTTCTTTAGCATAAAACTAAGTAAGACACTTTTA
>PJEL010004345.1_pt1 | contig 11747 bp, 11 predicted proteins | sample 1853271 | NCBI WGS metagenome assembly PJEL01 (sample SAMN08108733, study PRJNA415343) | Invertebrate metagenome, whole genome shotgun sequencing project. | host: Globobulimina | place: Sweden: Gullmar Fjord | collected 2015-08 | reverse complement strand
TTAAAACCAAATTAAAACCATCTTTTCAATTCAAAACAAATCGATTTATATCTAAAAGCCACCTAAAGAATTTTTAAAATTCGCAGCAAACACCTCTTTTGCTTTGTCTGCTGTCACTCCCTTAATACGTAATGTTTTATTGCGACTCTGCTTCCCAGATACCAACAAAACATTTGATTTTGGTAGTGACAACATTTTGGCAAATAATTGTATCACCTGCTTATTAGCTTTTCCATCTACAGGAGGTGCGTTGACCTTTACCTTAAGAGCCTGTTCATGGATGCCAGAAATCATATTCTTAGCGGATTTGGGCTGTACATAAATTCGCAGAAGTAAGCAAGAACCATCCTCTGCCTTAAGGCATCCACTTTGCTCTATCAAACTTGCAGCATCTGGCATTATTTACCTAAATATTTTTCACTCTTTTTTATCACCATCTTTATCAAGAGGATCTTCAAGGGTAAACATATAGTCATCATCCAAATCAGGCATTGTTGGACTATCTATTTCTTCAGAAAGATCTACAGTGTCCATAGTTTGATCAGGCAGTATTGGTTCTGATAAATCCATTACAGACCCCTCTTCATCCTGTTCTACTATTTCAGGGTCATCCTGTTGGCTTAAATCAATTTTTTCATATAAATCAGAAAGATCAGGCTGAGGGATATCTTCATTTTCATATGATGCAGGCTCATTATCAGATTCAGAATTAGTATCATCTTCAACTAGATTCAATTCAGCTTCATCTACTGACACAACATTTTCTTCAACAATTTCTGATTTTGATAAGGGTACTGCAGCTGCTACTTGACCAGAATTTAATACTTCATCTGGTAAGTCAAGAAACCTCTGGTAAGATTGCAGTACATTTCGTAATTCACTTCTTAGTTTACTTTGAGTGCCTTTTAACTGGTCAACATTTAATTCTAACTCAGCGACTTCCTGATGAGCTTCATTTTTAATTTTTGTCGACTCTTCGTTCGCATCCCTTATAATATCTTCTGCTTCCTGCCTGGTTGAACTTAACAACTCGTCCGCTTCTTGTCTCGTCGTGCTTACTAATTCATCAGCCTCATGACGGCTTTTGTTTTTCATCTCTTCTGCTACTTGTTTGGCTGATATTAGTGCATCTTTAAATGAATCTTCCTCTACTTTCATTCCGGAAAGCTCTTGTGTTAAAGCTTCAACTTTTTGACTAAGGGTTTTATTTTCTTCGACCTGAATTAAAAAGTTTTCAGCAGCTTGTTCTAAAAATGCATCAACTTCCTCAACATCAAAGCCACGGAAACGAACGTGAAACTGTTTTGATTGAATATCAAGAGGTGTCAAAGTCATGAGAGTGGCTCCTTTTTAAAATAGTGTGATTCAACCAATGGCAAAAGCCATTCGCTTTAAGGTTGGGACCAAAAAACTGCGCAAAAATATAATAGCCATGATTAGAACCATGGGTGAAAAATCTATTCCACCAAAAGACAATGGTAAATAACGACGAATTCGAACGAATAACGGCTCAGTAACATCATGTAAAAACTTAACTATTGGGTTATAAGGGTCTGCATTAACCCAAGAAATAATTGCTCTACCCAAAACAATCCAGACATAGGCAGACAATATAAAATCAATCATATTGGCAAAAGCATTTACAAAGTTACCTACAACAAACATATTTATTCCTCCACGATACAGCTTAGTATCAAGTTGTTATTACAAACAATGTGCACAATTAAAAACTACAATCATATTAAGATCCAGCAATAATAGCAGCAATTTTTGTGACGGCTTTACTGGCCTTCGAATCAGGAAAACTCGACAAAAATGGTTTTTGAGTTCGAATGGCCATGGTAACGTTTTTGTCTTGCGGGATAATCCCTATCAGTTCAGGGGTAATATGTAAAAACTTATTTAAGACTGCAGCCATACTATTAAAAGCCTCTGTCCCTTCTTTTATATTTTTTACGTTATTGACCAGCAAATGAAAACTCTTTTTATCATATTGATTTGACAAGACTTTAATTAAGGCATATGCATCTGTCAATGAAGTCGGATCAGGGGTCATAATTACAATGTTATTATCTGCCCATTGGTTGAGCCACAAAACTGATTCGCCTATACCTGCTGCAGTATCGAGCAAAACATAATCAAATTGGCATACAATCTCATCAAGGCTGTTGGTTAGGAAAGCCTGCTCTTCATAGGTAAGGCTTGCCATCTCGGGGACACCAGAACTGGCAGGTAAAACAAAAAAATTATCAGTAACTCTCTCTAATATACTTTCTATTGGAGCATCTTCCTCAACCATCTCTCGCAAAGTATGCTTTACGGCTAGCCCAAGAACAATATCAACATTAGCCAACCCAAGGTCTCCGTCAACAAGTAAGACTCGTTTGCCAAGCTGGCTAATTGCCAAAGCGATATTAACAGTAATTGAAGTCTTCCCAACTCCTCCCTTACCACTGCTAAAACAAATAATCTGGCAGCCTGTTCCCTGAGGGAATTTAACTTCCTTGTTCATAGTCACCCTTTATTTATAAAGCCAAATAGCTGAGTTCTTTCCTCAACTGTAACTTGACAATCAATTTTATTAACTTTTCCAATATCTTCTTGTTCGACTAATTCATTGTTACTTTTAAGTTTATTGATATTACTGAAATCAGTTGTCAATGCTTGATCATTATGCGCAAAAAATAAATTCTTGAATTTTTTTCCTCCATCCAAAATTATCTTCTTTAACGTGCTGCAGTGCTTTTCATCTGACAGACACAAGCCAACAAGTGTATGTCCCTTATCGAATACTTGGATTCTGCTAAATGAATATTTATTCGCTAGTTGATCAATGTCTTTTAGGCAAGATGGACTAAGATCAGGAGATTTTTTTGTCATTAGGAAATTTTACTACCACTAGTGATATTGCCATCAATAGCTGAAAGGAGGAGTTGTTCACCATCTTTGGCAGCTAAAACCATGCCATGAGAAGTTACCCCCATTAATTTTGCTGGTTTAAGGTTAGCAACAATTATTACCTGTTTGCCAATCAATTTTTCAGGTGGATAATGTTCAGCTATCCCAGCTACGATTGTGCGTTGTTCAGGAGCTTCAACTTTGAGTTGTAATAAACGATCAGACTTCTTGATTTTTTCTGCAGCAACAATTGTTGCAACACGCAAATCAAATTTTTGAAAGTCTGAAAATTCCATTAAACTATCATCTTTTTCTTTTATTTTCTTATTCTTCTTTGGCGAAGAAGCTTTTTTGTTTTGCTCTAAGGCCTGATCTTTATTCTTTTTTTTCTCTATTCTTGGGAAAAGAGCTCCCAGCAAACAAACTTCAGCACCTTCTTGCAAGATGTTTCCCCAGTCACTCTGTCCATCAAAGGCTGGAGGAAGATCTCCCAAAGACAAGGCATGTTGCATTTTAATTGCTGTAGCAGGAATAATTGCATGCAGAGGTAATGTAATTAAACGAAGACATTCAAGTAAATTGTAGAGAACATCATGGAGCCTCTCCTCCATTTCTGACTCTTTTGCCAGTTCCCATGGAGCATTTTCTACAATATATTTATTTGCATAGCTAATTACTTCCCAAACAGACTGCAAAGACCGATGAAAATCAAACTTGGCGGCATTGCTTTTAAAATTATTAATCATTGCCAGCGAAGAATCTTTCAAATGCTGATCAATCTCATTTATTTCTTTGGGCTTAGCTGGAATTTTTCCATTGTTATACTTTTTTACCATGCTCAAAGATCGACTAAATAAATTACCAAGGTCATTGGCCAAATCAGAATTCTGTCTTGAGATAACTGCTTCGGAAGAAAAAGAAGCATCCCTGCCAAAAGACATCTCCCTAAGCAGAAAATATCGCACAGGGTCCGCGCCATAACTATCAATCAACTCCTGAGGTGTAACAACATTACCGATACTTTTTGACATTTTTGTCTGATCAATATTCCAATAGCCATGTACATGTAATTTTTTATATATTTCAACCCCCATAGATTTCAACATAGTTGGCCAAAAAATGGCATGAGGTTTTAAAATATCCTTGGCTATTATGTGCTCTGCAACAGGCCAAAACTGATCGAACTCAGACGCAGATGCTCCAGTAGGATTATAACCGATACCCGTAATGTAGTTAATCAATGCATCAAACCAAACATAGGTAACATACTGGTTATCAAAGGGTAACGGAATCCCCCATGTCAAACGACTGGTTGGACGTGATATACATAGATCCTCCAGAGGCTCGCTTAAAAAAGACAACACCTCATTCTTGTATCTTTCAGGAGTGATAAACTCGGGATTAGCATGAATATGGTCAATCAGCCATTGTTGGTATTTGCTCATCTTGAAAAAATAATTTTGTTCACTGATCTCTTCAGGGGCCTTTTGGTGATCTGGGCAAAGTCCTTCAACAAGTTCTTTTTCTGTAAGGAATCTCTCACATCCCTGACAATAAAGTCCCGTATACTCGCTAAAAAATATATCACCTTGTTCATAGAGCTTTTGCATTATCTCTTGAACAATTGCCTTATGGCTATCGTCAGTGGTTCTAATAAAATTATCATATTCAATCGACAAGAGAGGCCAGCTAGCGCGGAACATGCCGCTTATCTTATCTACATAGGCTTGAGGAGTCATCTCAACTTTCTGAGCAGCTTCAGCAATCTTGTCACCATGCTCATCTGTCCCAGTTTGAAAGCGCACATTATTCCCACATAAACGGGAATAACGACTGTAGGTGTCTGCAATTATTGTTGTGTATGCGTGTCCAAGATGGGGTTGTGCATTTACGTAAAATATTGGAGTTGTTATGTAAGTATTCATTATTGTATTTCTGTTTTTGCCTTTTCTTGGCCCTTATGTCTCTTATTATTCTTATTTGATTCTTTTCTTGTTCTTTTTCCCTTTTGGCCTTTATGTTGCCCTTTTGCTTTTTTTCCTTTTTGCTTACCTAGTGTTTTTTGCCCTTCAGGTGTGTTTTGTTTTTTTTGTTTATTAATAATTGAAATATTCGGCCAATGATCTCTGCCAAGAACCTTAACATCATCCCGGTCTTCAATGCCGACCAAAGTGACTTGTTCTTTCAGTGTATTACATTGACTTACTTTATATAATTTATCTTCATGACTGACTGTCTTTCCAGCTCTTGGCATGTTCTTTTTCAATGCTTTGTAAGTTTCAAATTCATGGGTCAAACAACATAAAAGCCGATTACATGCACCTGATATCTTTGAAGGATTTAGAGGTAAATCTTGCTCTTTCGCCATTTTTATTGAAACCGGCACAAACTTTGTCATAAACTGGGAGCAACATAGCTCGCGCCCACAACAACCTAGCCCTCCCAACATTTGTGTTTCATGCCGAACCCCAATCTGGCGCATTTCCACCCTGGTCCTGAACTCCTGAACCAAATCCTTTACAAGTGCTCTGAAATCAACTCTATTTTCTGCCGTAAAATAAAAAATTATCTTACTTCCATTAAAATAGCGCTCAACTATAATCAATTTCATGACTAGCCCAAGACCTTCAATGCGTTTTTGGCAAAACTCAAAGGCCTCTTTTTCTCGATCCATCAAATTTGTGTATTTGTCAACTTCGTCCCTTGATGCACGTCGAACTATTGTGTATCTAGCAGGCACTTTATCAAGTTGATCGAGCGGCAGAACAGCACCAGATCCAATTATCGAAGAGGGTTCCAGGCCATGGTCAGTCTGAACCATTACGATTTCATTTGCCGCAAGATTATGAATTTTTGCTACACAGGAATGGACTTGTCGTTTGTCACGAAAACGGACTCTGTAAAATTTACCTGGTTCTTTGGATGTTAATTTAACAGGGGTATGAGTCTCTTTGTTCTGTTCATCTTGTGATTGTTTAGTATTATTTTGATTCTCACTTGGGTCTGAACCTGAATCAGTTTGTGGAACTTGTTCCACTGCTTCTTTCTCTTCACTATTATTCATTGAGATAATTACTTTTATTGAATGTTTATTGAGTAGTTTTTACGATGAAAAATCTATTATTTAGGATTACGATCAATCTATCAATCCCCAATAAAGAACTTCACAGGCAAATGTCTTATTACAATTATGATTTACTTCTTTAATAGTTTTATTAATCCTTTCAACTTTATCAGAAAGATTGGATAAATTCCAGTTATCCTTTATCGTTGAATATGTATGTCTTAAATCGTGATTAATTATTGCTGCACCTTCGCCTTGGGCTGCTATAATCATTAGATCTCTAATCCAAAGTTTTAAGAGTTCCAAAAAATCTAACAAATCTTCTTTTAACTTTGCTGTTCTTTCCGCAAGAAGAAAAACAGTTTCAATGGCGATTGGATTACGTCCATCCATTGCAGAAAGCGACTCCACAACTTGACGCCTCAATTCAAGCAGATTCATCTTAGCAAGTTTTCGGGCTTTGCCAATACTGCCTTCGCTAATTGCCGCAAGTGTTTGAGCTTCTATAGGATCAACATCATCCTTACACAAAGCGTGGCTTACAATGTTTATTGGGAGTGAGCTAAAGGGTATTACTTGGCAGCGAGAAAGAATTGTTGCTAAGATTCCTCCAGATTCATCAGTTGTCAAAATAAAAATCGTATTACTTGGTGGCTCCTCAAGCGTTTTCAATAAACTATTGGCCACTTCTTTTCTGCGCATAGTTTCATGAATGTCTGCAATCAAAACTACTCGAAACTTCGCTTCAAAAGGAGGAAAGGATAAATCTTTCTTAAGTTGCCTGATTTGATTTATTTTTAATAATGCTCCATCTGGTTTAATAGAAAGAAAGTCAGGATGGTTTGCAGATTTTAATTTACGACAGGAAGGACAATTACCGCATGATTCCATATCTTTTGTTTGGCTACAATTCAATAAGGCTGCAAAAGATAATGCCACCCTTTTTTTCCCGACCCCACTAGGACCTTTAAACAAATAGGCATGACTCACTTTTTGCTTACTCAGTGAATTCTCTAAAAGGTTCTTAGCCTTGTCTTGAGCAAGGATATTCCGCCAAAAAATATCCGGCATTTACATTACTCCCACAAAGATTGCTGACGTTTCTCGTCCTGACTAGTGCGTGGACTAGAAATAGAATCCGCTCTTTCAGTTACAATATGATCTTGTTCCAAAGGTGAATTGACATAAAGAAACCTTTCTAAACCTCGCTGATATTCAGTCCATTGATACCCCTGCTCACCACTTTTCTCACTTAAACGATCCAAATAATTCATCTTGGCATCAAGGTCATCTAAAAAGTTTAAAACAAAGGCCTCTCTTGTCATAGGTAAGGTTGGAGAGCCAAAGTCATGCCTTCCATGATGTCCTAACACGAGATGCTTTAATAGCATTGCCTTATCAGTGGGGAAATTTTTCTGCTGCGCTATTTTTTCTTGTATCATTTCAATGGCCAAAACCATGTGTCCGACTAAGCGCCCTTGATCTGAATAATCAAAAGGGGGAACGTCAAAGGAAAATTCCTTTATTTTACCGATATCATGCAACACAGCCCCTGCCATCAACAATGATTTATCTATCAAAGGATACGTTTCTGATACTTGCTCAACCAGGGTACAAATTGCCAAGGTGTGTTCAAGGAGACCACCAATGTAGGCATGGTGCATCATTTTTGCGGCTGGTGCTTTTTTAAAATCTGACCATAAATCATGATCATTAACAAAAGACTGTAACAATTTCCTTAGATCTTGATCTTTCACTGCCTCAATAAATTTAATAAGTTTGTTTTCCATTTCATCAATATCACAATCTGATGCCGGTAGGAAGAGAGAGAGATCGTAGGTCATATCACCAATATGATCTACGTTTATTACTTTAAGTTGCAAGATTCCTTTATAGGATTGTGATTGTGCCAAAACTTTAACTACTGATCCTGGTGTGCATATTAGTGCAAGTTTCTCTGCGTTATCCCATACCCTTGCATCCAACTCACCGCTCTTATCTAACAATACCAATGTCAAATATGGCTTCCCAGTCTTAGTCTCAGCCTGGCGCATTTCTTTGATCAAAAAAAAATCATCAATCTTCTGATTATCAAGAATATCTTTAATGTAAGTTGTTTTACGTAATGTCATGTTTTCGGTATAATTTTAATCGATTTAGAAAAGTTGTTCTATATTGCAGTGTAATATGCTTTCATTGAATATTTGTAAAAATGAACTACGACATAACCTATAAAAAATACGCTATTAATCCACTGATATTCTCTCAATAATTCAGTGAAAGTTCTAATGCTTTTAAACAGATGCCCTTTTTAACACTTTTTTTGGTAAACATGTAATATAATTTTTATTAAATGTGCGTGAAAAATCAAATAATTTTAGTATGATAAAATAAAAAACTTATCAAACATTAAACATTCTAATCCATATGAATTCAAACAACGATCATTGAAGGTGTCTCCTCAAGCATGAACCTTTCTTCTTTACTTCCTAACATCCATAATTCTAGTAATTTCCATACAAAAAAGAGAATACTATCATGGTAGAAAAACAACCCTCGACAAATTCTATTTTTAATGAAAAGTATTTACTCGATTTATTAACAAAGCATAACTTACTAAGCAAAGGTCAAACACAACAGGTCATCTTACAAAAGAACCAACAACGACATGATTTACTCCGGAAACAACGCCTGACACCAACCAACAATACTCAAGAGAAAAACACAGTCCGCCCTGACCTGGTTGAAATTATCTGCTCTCTTCATTTTGAATTGCCGAACCATAGCGGGGAGGAACTCACCGAAGAGGTTATCATGCAGCAGGTTGCCAGTGATAATGGATTGGAATTTAAACAACTCGATCCGCTTGAACTGGACTTGAAAACTGTAACAAAAACCATCCCCAAGACATTTGCCTTAAAGCACATGCTGCTTCCATTTGAGATTAAAAACGGCGTTTTATCCGTTGCGCTTTATGATCCAAGCAACATACATGTCCTTGATGAAATTGAACGAGTAAATCAAATTCAAATTCAACCCTTTATTAGCACCAAGTCAAATATAACTAAAATATTGTCTGATTTCTTTGGGTTTCAAACCACTATTTCCAAAGCAGAAACTGACTTGCAAGGACCCTCTGTAGACCTGGGCAATCTTGAACAATATGTGAAAATTTCTTCAGCAACAGAAATTGCATCTTCTGACCAGCACATAAAAGGTGCCGTCGACCATTTGTTTAATTACTCCTTTGAACATAAAGCAAGTGATATCCATATAGAACCCAAACGCGACCAGTGCCTTATCAGAATAAGAATCGATGGTGTTTTACACACAGTTTTCAAATTACCAAAAGTTGTTCATCCAGCCCTAATATCAAGAATTAAGTCATTATCTCGCCTGGACATCGCAGAAAAAAGAAAGCCACAAGATGGCAGAATTAAAGTTGATAGCAACGGTGAAGAGGCAGAGATACGAGTTTCAACCATACCAGTTGCCTTTGGTGAAAAAGCGGTTTTGCGAATTCTAGACCCCAACATATTGTTTCAAGATTTATCAAAAATTGGTTTTTCGGAAAATGATCTGAACACATACCAAAACTTTATCAACTCTCCGCATGGCATCATTCTGATCACCGGACCAACGGGAAGTGGTAAATCAACAACACTTTATTCAACTATAAAAAATATTGCCACTACTGAAAAAAACGTAATAACCGTTGAAGATCCAGTAGAGATGGTCCATGAAGAGTTCAACCAAATATCTGTACAGGCTTCAGCCGATGTTACTTTTGCAAATATTCTAAAAAACATATTGCGCCAAGATCCCGATATCATTATGATCGGCGAGATTCGTGACCTTGATACAGCACGATATGCAATTCAAGCCGCATTAACCGGTCATTTAGTCTTTTCAACTCTACATACAAATGATGCAGTTACATCAATATCAAGATTAATCGATTTGGGAGTAAAACCATTCTTAATCGCTTCAACAATGCTTGGAGCGATGGCTCAACGATTAGTACGAAAAATCTGCCCTCATTGTATAGATGATATAACTGTAATGGCAAGTGAGTTAAAAGGCTTAGGGTTCCCCATTGGAGACCAACAGTCTTTTTCTTTAAAAAAGGGGAAAGGCTGCAACCAATGTCGAGGAACTGGTTACCTTGGCAGATGTGGCATCTTTGAGATATTCCCAATGAGTTATGCCTTAAAAGAAATGACCAGTAAAGGCACAATGGACGAAAATATCCGCCAAAAAGCCATAGAAGAAGGAATGGTCCCTTTGGTAAACGATGCCTGGAACAAAGTACTTAACGGAATAACTACCTACGAAGAGGCGATAAAAGTCACCGGAGCTACTTCACTCTAGATTTAGAGTGAAGTATTATCTTCTAGTCTTAAGACTATATTTTTTTAATAATTGTTGAAGCTTCCCCTACAAAACAAGCATTTGTGAGTCACAAGGCTTGTTGTATAAAGAAATCAGGCCAATGGCAAAGAAGAAAAAGAAATCAACAACACCTGGAAAGGTTGTTTGTACAAATAAAAAAGCAAGCTATAATTACTTCATCGAATCAACCCTTGAAGCAGGTATGGTGCTTAAAGGATCTGAGGTAAAATCACTTCGCGCCGGAAGAGCAAATATGCTTGATGGATATGCCAAGATAAAAGATGGTGAAGTATTATTATACAATGTACACATCTCACCATATGCATTTACTACTTTTGCCGCCCCGGAACCAACCAGGCCAAGAAAGTTACTATTAAATAAACGAGAAATTAAAAAACTCATTGGCAAGATCCAGGAAAAGGGGGTTGCCTTAATACCCTTGAAGATATACTTTAAGGCTAATGGCAGAGCAAAATTGGAACTAGGCCTTGCTAAAGGTAAGAGACAATATGACAAACGGGCCACAATTAAAGAGAAAGAAACCAGTCGTGAAATGAACAGATTAAACAAAGGCAATCGTTATTAATCATTAAAATATGGGGGCGAAACGGCTTCGACGGGGATATATAAGCTCAGGCTGCATACCGAGTTCTCTTTACACTCGTTAAACAGGAAGAACACTTAAATACAATTGCAGATGATTATTCATATGCTGTAGCCGCTTAAGACGGCTTCCGTCCTTCCCTAACTTCTCCTATGGTGTGGGGAAAGGGCGTCGACTACATAGGATAGCATAAGGCAGCACCTGCTTGCCTCTTGCGAAACAATAGCAGGATAGCGAATTAAGAACTTGTTCTGAGGTAACTTAAGGCGCGATAAGCCCACGTTCAGGACTATGTATGTAGACGTCTGTAGGGGAGTATTTTCGGACCCGGGTTCAACTCCCGGCGCCTCCACCATTTTTTATCTATAATTTCAACAAGTTAGCTTCTTTTTTTATCTAATTCTGGTTGGCCACTGGTTGGCCAACCAGAATTATTTTTTTTTACTAAAAAAATCAGCTTTTATTCATTTTACTGAGCATTAGTAATTGTCTGTAATTTCTACTTCTCATGTCTTTGTTATACAAGATCACGTAAGAGACCATAAATACATCATCAAATAAGATATTTTTTGCTTATCCTAATATTCAAGCAATTTGCAATTGACTGCAAGGGTGTTACGATCCTTGGGAGTTATATGGACTTTGGGGCTCAGAAACTGTGGTCTGTCCCGAATGGCGCTAGTTTAAGGATTTCTAATATGCTAATTTTGCCAATATTTTGCATAAGTAACCGGTTAGGAAATTGCAGTAGATATTTTGCCCTAAAAAGCCTTAATATTACGTAAGCGA
>PJEL010004344.1_pt1 | contig 11747 bp, 6 predicted proteins | sample 1853271 | NCBI WGS metagenome assembly PJEL01 (sample SAMN08108733, study PRJNA415343) | Invertebrate metagenome, whole genome shotgun sequencing project. | host: Globobulimina | place: Sweden: Gullmar Fjord | collected 2015-08 | reverse complement strand
ATTCATGATCCCTTTTTATGGAAATTGTTTAACCGGAAGGAAAATCCTAATGAGGATGGCTGTAACGGGGCAAAGACAATGATGTATATATCAGAAGGTCTTGAAGTTACTCCCTGTCCGATTTTTCCTGTCTCAATCGGTAATTTGAGGGAATTGTCTTTTAAGGAGATATGTTCCTCTGTAAAGAGATGTCAGGTGATAGAAACACTGGCTGTTTTACCTAAGGAATGCAGTGTTTGCAATATTAATGATAAGTGCAGGGGCGGTTGCAGGGGACGGACTTTATCGTCTTCAGGTGATTATGATAAAAAAGACCCGGCATGCTTTATTCTTTAAATTTAACATCATAGCATGAAATGCCCATCCCGGCCAGGCAATACGGTTTTCAACTATTTCTTATATGATTAGTTGATGGTATAGCTCTGCAGTAAAAACAAAAATCTCAATCCTGATAACTGCGTGGTATTTCGCTTTGTTGTGTGTAAATTAAGCAGTTCATCAATTCCTCTCCACCACCAAAGTGTAAAGAAAGTTAACAAAAAAGCTTATAAATTTAACACTTATGAAAAGTATTGTTTTTTTATATTTTCTGGTATGTTATTTGCTTTTAAAGGGGATAGAATGCGAAACAGAATGAAAAATAAAAGAAATATACAAATCAATGCTCTGCTCGTAACGATTATCTTCGTACTATTACTTCTGGTTAACACTTCACTGGCAGCTAATGTGCCTGATTATACTCGACTTCAGCCTATTTCGGATAATATGAGTGCTCCAACAGCTATAGCGCTGGATAAGGATGGATGTGTGCTGGTTGTAGAATCAATCAATAACAGACTTCTTATTTACAGCCAGGGCGGGACATATATGAAAACGCTCTCAAATCTAAAAAAACCCATAAGCGTTGCGGTAGATAGTAGCCTGAGAACCTATATCGGCAATAAACAGACAGGAAATGTTGAAGTGTATGATGCTGATTTAGAACTCCTCTTTAAGCTTGGTAATGGAAACAATGAGTTTGATCAGCCTGGTGCAATAGCAATTGCCGGCGATGGTAGGATTTATGTTGTTGACAGTAGTCAGGACGTGGTGAAGGTTTATAATTCTGATGGTACATCTAATTCTTCATTTGGCAGCTCTGGGGGCGGCAATGGAGAATTTAATTTTCCGACATCAATAACAATAGACACGGTAACTGATGAGTTGATCGTTGCAGACCGTAAATTCACAACGGACATGTTCGGGGCAGCAATTGAAGGGGCAAGAGTACAGGTATTTGATATGGATGGTGTATACAAAAGGAGTTTTGGTGAATATGGAATCGGAGAAGGACTTATAGCAAGGCCAATGGGAGTAACGGTTGACGGCGAGAGCAGGGTATATGTGACGGATTCCCAGCAGCATATAGTCCATGCATATGATAATGTTGGCACTTATCTCGGATCAATATTTGATACGGATGTTCAGATGAGAACTCCTCTGGGCATAGCGATCGGTGACAGTAACCGCCTTTATATGGCATCTCTCAATACAGGCAAAATAGAGATTTACGGGATTGATACATATACGAATATGGGCGTAACACCAATAAGCCTTTCATTTGAAGGAGAAGTAGGCGGAAGTAATCCTGCATCTCAGAATGTAGAAATAAGCAATGATGGTCCTGCAACCTTGAACTGGACAGTAACAAAGGACAGTTCCTGGTTAACCATTTCAGTAACAGAAGGTTCTACGGAGACATCAGCAGTCTCAAATATAAGTATAGGTGTAAATCTTGATGGTTTGTCAGACCGCACATATACCGGCAGTGTAACTGTGACAGCGGCGTCGGGAGTGGCTGAAGTGATTAGTGTAGAGCTGGTAGTTGCACCTTCCTCTAATCCGCTTATCGCAAATGCAGGCGGCCCATATGCAGATGTTGAGGGACAAGTGATAAGCCTTGACGGATCAGCTTCAAGCGGAAGCATAACTCTCTATGAATGGGACGTTGATAATGATGGGACATATGAATATAGTTCTTCATCTTCTACGCAGAACCATACATATACTCAAATTGGTACATATACCGTAAAACTCAGAATATCAGATGGCAGTAACACTGAAACCATAACAACAACAGCTACAATTTCGGACAGTACTCCAACAGCGGGATTTACGGTTGATTCAATAAGTGGTACAACACCATTAAGTGTAAACTTCACTAATACTTCAACAGGCTACGACCAGGCATTAACGTATGTTTGGGATTTTGATGACGATGGAGAAAGCGATTCAACAGAGACAAATCCTTCATACACTTTTACTGATGCAGGAATCTATACTGTTGAGCTTTCCGTAACAGATTCAGATGGAAGTACAAATACGCTGAAAAAGACAAACTATATAACTGTGTCAGCCAGTGGATGTCAGGCCCTTCCCGTGAAGCTTAATGGCAATCATTATGGCTCGATGCAGGCAGCATTAAATTCAGCAGGAAATGGAAGTACTATGAGATTGCGGCAATCCCAGGCATTTAGTGGAATGACTTTTAATCGAAATATCGTTATTAACCTTGATGGGGGATACGATTGTGATTATGAATCAACTGATGGAATGACTACGCTGGAAGGCGATATGGTTATTAGCGATGGTACGGTAGTTATAGGAAATATTATTATTCAGTAGGTGACGTATAATAAGAATTACTGAATTGTGATGATTTAAAAGGCAGTTTTCACCCCTCCAAAGTGTAAAACAATCTCTCTAAAATGTAAAGTAAAGCGACGCTGTAAAAGTAATTATTATCTTCAAATACTGAATGCAATATAATAAATGCTTATTGTAAGGGGTGTTAGGCATTGTAATAAAATTATACATAATTGGTACGATTATTGCTTTATTTAATACTAAAGCAGGACAGTTTTGCAGTAGGTAATTTGGAGCTTGAGTAGTTTTTAATTAAGTGTAATTCTAGATAATCAGATATTTTTATAATCATATTTCCCTACTATCGCTATGCGAATTAGTGTGTTAAAATGCTCAGTATAGTGTGATTTGAATCACATTATCTATATAAAAAGACAGAAACTTAACAATATCAAATAGTTGCACAATTGGCATTTTATTTGCTATTGATGAAGTAACACTCAAAATATATATAAAACACTAAAAGCTTAACTTACAAAAACAAAACCTTAAGAGGTAATGTGAAATGAAAAGGATAACAACACCTTTCAGTCGCATGGTTTTTCCTATAATCTATACATGCGTATTGGTACTTTTTTTATTTACAGGGAATTCGTACGCTGATATGCCCGAGTTCCAGAGACTTGATCCTATTGTTTCCAATATAGATGCTCCAACTGCAATTGCAACTGATGCTAGTGGAATTATTTATGTAGTGGAATCGATTAATAACAGGCTTCTTGTTTACAGTCAGAGTGGAGAACACCAGCAAACAGTATTAGGTCTCAAGACACCGATCTGTGTTTTTGTTGATAGTCAGGGGCTTATTTATGTAGGGAACAAGGGTTACAACAATGTGCAGGTTTTTGACCAGAACTATACTCCATTGCTGAAATTGGGTGCAGGTAACGGAGAATTTGCACAAGCAAATGATATTGATGTAGACAGATTCGGTAATATTTATGTAGCAGATTTTAATGACAATGTAATTAAAGTTTTTAATCCTGTTGTGATTGATGAATTCAACAATGTCAGCGGTGGTGATTTTAATAGTGTTATCGGCGGTTACGGTGCTGGAAACGGAGAGTTTAACAAGCCTTCATCAATTGATATTGTAGAAAGAAATGATGGGGCCATATATGAAGAGATGTATGTGCTTGATCATCAGGAAACATTGGATGATAGTGGTCAGACGATTGATGGAGCAAGAGTTCAGGTGCTCGATATGGACGGATCTTATCTGAGAGGTTTTACCAAATATGGGATGCAAGTTGGTGAAATGTTCAGACCCCAGCATTTAGTTGTTGATAATGAAGACAGGGTATATGTGACGGACACATTCTGGAATGTGGTACTTGTATATGACAATCCCGGCACATTTTTAGGGGCTATTTATAATGAGACATTTCCAATAAGAGCACCTATAGGCCTTGCCCTGAGTAGCAATAATAAACTATTAATACCGTCCCTGACTTTTAAGAAGGTGGAGGTATATGCTATATCACCTTATTTTGACATGACTGTCTCACCATTGTCCCTTACTTTTGAAGTACAGCGTGGCAGCGCTGCTCCTCCTGTACAGAGTGTGGAAATAACAAACATTGGATCTGAAACACTGAACTGGACGGCTGAGACTGATGATGCATGGATTACTCTTTCAGATTCAGCTGGTGTGCTTCAAACAATGAACGCGTTTTCTGTTGATGCAGGTGTTAATATCGATGGCATGACTGCTGGTACATATTACGGAAGCATAAGTATAGTCATTGATACTGGTGCGACGGAAGTAGTCAATGTCACTTTAACCGTACAGGATATTCCATTAATCGCCAACCCTGGAAATTATTCCGGTCCTGAAGGACAGGCTATATTGCTGGACGCTTCAAATTCAAGTGGTGCGGTTGTACTCTATGAATGGGACATAGGAAATAACGGTACATATGACTACAGTTCACCTACACCAACACTGAATTATGCATTTAATCAGGACGGTATTTATGTTGTGGAATTGCGTGTCACTGATGATATTGGTGCAAAAGATGAGGCGATTACATATGTAGATATTACAGACTCAGCACCGGTTGCGGACTTCAATGTGTCAGATACAAACGGTGCACTGCCGCTTACCGTTAGCTTCACTGGTAATGCAACAGGTTATGATCAGTCTTTAACGTATCAATGGGATTTTGACAATGATGGGACAATTGACTCTACAGCAGTAAACCCGGAATATACATATAATGAAACAGGAATATATTCAGTATCTCTGACTGTTCAGGATTCAGATGGAAGTATTGACTCACTTACAAAGAACAGTTATATAACGGTTGATGAAGCATGTGAAATTGTTAAAATAGAGGAAGTAAATTATTCATTGCTGTTGACAGCATATACTGAAGCAGTCAATAATGCTACTATAAAAAGTCAGGCTGCAACTATTACTGAAAGCATCAATATGGCCACTGATAAGCTCGTAATTCTTGAGGGCGGTTATAATTGTGGTTATATAGACGTTACCGGTATGACAGTAATAAATGGCAATCTGACAATTAGCAATGGAACAGTAGTTATTGGCGATTTTATAATAGGAGAGTAGGGGAGTAAGGGAGAGTAAAAATGAAAACCGCATTTTTATTAAAAGTGCAGATGCTCTCGCTATTTTTATGCCTAATCGCTTCACCAGTTTTTTCCCTCGATTATCCTCATACAACAGTAAATAATATTAGTTGCGATTCATGCCATTTTGTGTACGGGAGTGAGTCATCTCTAATGATCGAAGGCCTCAGTTACGGGCAGAATATCGATGATACACAATATAATGCGCTCTGCTGGAGCTGTCATAATGATATTGCGGCGCCATACCAGAGGACCCATTCAAGTCTGCAGATCGACGATAGTTATGGTGACTGGACTGTTGAATGCCGGGTATGCCATAACCCTCATTCACAAAGGCAGTTCAGACAGTTTGACGCCATTCTTTATGAAGGTGAAGTATTAACTGTAACTGCAACAGAATTGCAAAAAACGAATGATGGAACAGATTGGGAAACTGATGAATACGCTGGATTGGTGGCTATTCCGGATAGCGTTGGATCAGACAAAAAATACGGATATAAGATTGTAGGAAATACAGCTGATACTATAACTGTTGAAGGGCCGATAAATCTATCAAAAGTAGATCCGGGAAATACCTTTGCAATTATTTATGGGAAGCTTGTAAAAGATGTAATTGAGTTGGATGAGATAATGGGCACTGACCCTCTCAAGGAAGGCGACAAGACAGTCAAGTTTTTTAAACCCACAGGAACTAATTCATTTGCCGATGGTGACATTGATCTTGATGGAGTCTGTGAGGCCTGCCATACAAAAACAACCCACTTCAGAAATGACGGATTAGGGGGAGAGCAATATCATGAGAACCTTGGTGGAAAACAGGGCACTGACTGTATTGATTGCCATTCCCATTCTAATGGATTTGGCCATGGTGGTGCTGGAGGCGGAGGTGGTGACGGATCAGGTTGCAGCAGTTCAGTAGGCTGTCACCAGGACCAGGATTCACATCCTACACATCTGAGCGGTAACCTCGGAAATGTTACATGTTTAACATGTCACTATGAGGACAATTTCCCGCGTTTTGCGGATGATCAGGATAAAGCAGGGACAACTGTATGTGTAAATTGCCACTCTGCCAATGGTTTGGCATTGGCCAAGCAGTATTGGGAAAATCCGGGATCATCCTTGAGGACCCCTGGAAGCTGGGCAGTAGAGGAAGGTGAAAAGAGTTTTTGCGGCAGCTGCCATGATACAACGCCTGGTAACTCAAAGGGTGATGGATTAGGAGATAATGCGTTTAATGTATTAGGTGATGATCTGACATATGGTTTTTATGTTACCGGTCATGGAAAAGAATCAGGTAATTATGCAGCACTCTCCTGGCAGGATGTATCAGCTGACGGTAATGCTGCGGCAAACATGGCATCATGTGCTCAATGCCATGGAATTCCACCGGTCCCACCAGGTCCGGGAGAACCCCGCGTTACCCCATGCAGTTTTTGTCATGATCTGAGTTCATTGCATTTTGATAATTCCGGTAAGAGATTACGTGCTGGTTTTGAAAACGATCAGGACAATACTGTTTGCAGTAAGTGTCACCCACCAGGAACTTCAGCGTTAAGTCTTCCTGAGTTTTATACGAATTCTGATGAATATGAGTTGTCTGCACATAAAGACAGGCTTTGTACGGAATGTCATGATGTGCATGGAGCTGCGGGGCCGTATAAGGGAATGACTAAAGCTGAACATGAAGCTCTCTGCTTTCAATGTCATAAAGACCATCTAGACGGAGGAATTAAAAATGATGCTCTTGCGAACAACCGGCCCGGGGATTATGTTTCATCGGATGATATTCAGGAGGCATTTGGTAAATCAGAGAAGCATGATTTAAGCACAGAATTCAGTATCGGTTCCGGGAATTATGTCCTCGAATGTGTTTCCTGCCATAACGTACATGTAGTTACCGGTAAATACTGGGAAGCGGAAGAGGGGAAAACACCTATAACGAGATTCACTGATAATACTGAGCCCTGGGGTGATGATCCAGGTGAAAAAATGGATGATTTTGCGGCCAGGGGTTCAGGTACAGGCGGTTGGTACTATAACATAGCAAAAGGTTATCCTCTGGGTACCACAGGTCTCTCTTTTGACCAGCCGGCAGTTTATCAACCTCCCAAGGCTGGGGGCGGATATGAGTTTGAATTTGAAGGAGATGTACTGCCGGATTATACCACTTTCTGTCTGGACTGCCATTCAGACAGGGTCAGTGCTGCCAGTCCGGCAGTTAATTGGGGACAGGGAATAAGTTGCACGGATAATTCTGTTGACCCGCCTGACCAAAGAATTGAATGCGGTGCTCCGCACGGTCTGAATGCTGCCAATAAACCTGCATATGTTAGTGATGAAGGAACTGCAGGCTTCTGGGGTACCAGTGGAAATCCTGATATGATTTTTAGTATGAATTATGTTACACGTGGTCGTCATAACGGTCATTTCATGCGTTGGCCTTATGATTCGGCTGACAGAAGTGCTGGAATAAATTTCGTGCTCTCATGTACTGATTGTCATGAAGCTCACGGAGCGGACCGGGGATCGATGATTAGAGAAAGGCTGAATGTTAATGCCTACGGTGATTGTGGTTCCGGAGGTGATACTGATCCAAATGGTGAAAGCTGCGCTGATGGAAGTAATTGGAACGAGTTCTGCAATATCTGTCACTATTATTACGGTGGTCATCATGCTGGTATGAGTTGTGGAAATGCATCCTGTCACGAGACCAATTCTATTCACAGGATTATCCATTCAGGCGGTGGCGGTGGTGTGCAGCTTATGCTGACAGCTGCCGGTTATGAGGAGGATTTTGAAAGACCTGATTTTACACCTGAAATGGTCTCTGTTGTGGGGCATATTGGCAGTAATGATCTGACAGTTACGTTTGATGACGGAGTCTGGTCAAATATGGATTTGTCAGGATCGATTGATAACGGTGATTTCTGGTTGTTTGATAATGGGAATAATAATCCAAGGACTATACAGAACGTCACACATACATCCGGGTCATCAACAGCAACGATTACAATGAGTGCACCGCTTGTTGAGTCCGACCTTTCTTTGGATACACTGGCTATAAAGCCCGCATCAATCTGGAACTGGTATGTCGGCGGTTATAACAATGCAGCTAACGGTGTTGTTCCGGCACAGGCAGTGTCCGGCGGACCGTGGCCTGTTCCAATAACCGGACCGCCTATTTTTAATATCCTGGGTGTCCTTTATGGAGGTATTCAGCTGCCATTGGACGGAATAATTAGTGACAGTAATCAGATTTATGTGACTTTTACTGAAGGCGCTTACTCGATCATTAGTGATGATCTTCAGATCGGGGCCTTTGTTCTGGATTGCGGCGGCAGGACTATATCATCGGTTACTCACACAGCTGGAGATAGTTTCGCTGTTCTGACACTGGATAGTATTGTAGATCAATCAGAAATAGGAGTTTGTACGGTAGCAGCAGCTCCTGATTCTATATTCGACTTTTATGGCAACGCAGCCGGGACTGCCACTGTCACCCTGGCCTTGCCACTTGAAGCAGCGGTTGATGATCTGGTATTGAATTGGAATTTTAATGAAGGCTTAGGAACCGTTGCCAATAGCAGCGGCGCATTAGGCACACAGGAAGATATGCATGGTGTGCTTACCCGGAATGTCCAGTGGGCAGCAAGTACTAAACCTGGTGCGGCAGCTGGTGATAACGCGGTCAATTTAGACCGGGTCAGTGACAGAGGGGCAGTACAGTTGAACTATACGATTAACCCTGACGATGGTTTTCCTCCGGCAACATATAATACTGGCGGCGCTTCTGTTCTCGTCCAGGAGATGCAGAAAACGAGTGAATTCTCATTTTCTGTCTGGATAAAACCAACAGCGCTTGGTTGCACCGAAGGCCAGACACTCGGCCTTAATACTAAATTGAGAAGAGATATTCTGACCACCCAATTCTGGATCAAGAACTGGGCCCTTGGCATAATGCGTTTTAGTGATGACGGTAATCCCCTGACCGGCAACTGTACAGATGAAGACTCGACACATGATGTCTTACGGTTCTGGGTTGCGGTAGGAGATCCTAATGATATGAGATGTGATCCCTGGGGTGGCAGTTGGCCGGAAACCGTTTATCCTGTGAGCCCTTCAGGCTATATTCAGGGTACTTATCTGCAGCCAACCGATCAGGCAGTCTGCGATAGTTCAGCAACTCCGACATTGCCGACGAATCCTAAAGCACACACATTTGCCCAGACAGAGACATCTGCCTCTGGTGCATTAACATATGGTGTAGCACTGCAGCCAGGTGTGTGGCAGCATGTAGTAGGGACATGGGACGGACGCTATATCAGGATTTATATAGACGCTCAGCTTGCAGCTGAAACCGATATGGGCGGCACCGGTAATTATATCATGCTTGATGACCAGCATCTTTGGGGTGGAGACCTGATTGGCGACGCCTCTCTTTCCAGGCATGTAAGCTCGGGTTTTGGCGTTGGCGCCCGTCCGATATTTTCATCAAGCGGTGCTCCTTCCAACGGCGCTGTATATTGGAATACCAACGGATTTTACGATTTGAACAATGCGACCTATGTTGGCGAACTTGATGATGTTAAATACTGGAAGAGCGCGTTACCGCTATCAACTATTCAGTATTGATGTATTAAAAGAAATTGACGATTTACGATTGACGAATCACGATTGACGAAGGAACGGATTAACATATAAAGACTAATTTCATTTACTTCGTAATTCGTCATTCGCTACTCGTCAATCGTCACTTTCCGTTTATCTTTTAATAAAACCTCTTTTGCCTTGATATTTTGCCGATTATCCATCCCAGAAAAAATACAGCACCACCTGCAATGAACCACCATATCATCTGATTGCGCTCAAGCCTGGCATTCTCTTCCTGGAGTTGTTCGGTCTCAGCCTGAAATTCGCTGTTTGACGCTTTAAGATTGTCACGTTCTTTCACAAGATTAATGACATCTTTCGACTCTTTAAGTAATGCATAATATTTCTCGGTAATTTTTTTAAGCTCTTTGGCTGTCTGTTCTGCTGTTCCCGTGCTTGAGGAGAGGTCTTTCTTGACCTCCTTTATCTTTTTATTATGGTCTGATTTGGCTGTCTTGAGTTTGTCCTGAAGTGATCCATTATCTTTTTTGTATTGATCGATCTTTGTATTCAAGCGGTCTATCTTGTTTTTCAGATTAACTATAACAACAGGTTTCGGTGTTTTCCTGGTTACATACTGTGTAAGTACCCATCCCTCAATGCCGCTCTTTGTCCTGACTTTCAGATGTTGTTCGCTCTCTTCAAGGACCTCAAGAGGAGCATTTGTTTGAAGGGTTTTAATGACCTTGTATTCATTGCCTTTGCCTTCCCGTATAGTAATAACAAGTACATCTGACACATATCGTGTTTCAGCATAGGCAATTCCAACCGATACTGTAATACTAAAAAACATCATTAAAAAGATTATTGATTTTAAACCTATGATTTGAGTGACTCTCATATACCCCTCCAATAAATAGTGCTGCTCAATACAGTTATATAGCAGAAAAAATAATAATATTGATTATATATGATATTTAACTAAATTTTAAATAAAACAATAAAATCCTGCTTTCGTCATTCATCACTTCTTGTGATAAAATTGACCTAGTAGTATAAACATGATCTTAGTAGGAAATGAGTAAGGGAGGTGATCTATGAGTTTACAGGATAAGCTGGATGAGGTGAAAAAGGGATTTGAATCAAGTGCGCCGCCTGAGGCATTAACAATTATGCATCGTGCGACAGAGGACTTACAGAACTCTGGAATTCTGGACCGGGTCCTGAAAGTGGGAAAAACTGCACCCGGGTTTATGCTTCCTGATGTACAGGGGCAGATGGTAAGTTCAGCAAATTTGTTGAGCAAAGGACCTCTGGTCGTCAGTTTTTACCGGGGAGTATGGTGACCTTATTGTAACCTGGAGCTGGAAGCTCTGCAGGAAGTTGTTTCTGACATTGAAGCCTTGGGTGCTTCAATTGTGGTGATATCACCGCAAATGGAGAAATATTCGAAACAGGTTGCACATAAGCATAACCTGACATTCAGTGTGCTTTGTGACGAGGGGAATAAGGTTGCATCGCAGTTTGGTCTTGTATTTAAATTGCCTGATGATTTGCGGGGACTATTCAGCGGCTTTGGGATAGATCTTGATAGGTTCAATGGCGACGACACTTGGGCATTGCCTATGCCGGGGAGATTTATTCTGGATCAACAAGGTAAAATCATTAGTGCGGATGTTAATGCCGATCATACAATACGACCGGAACCGGGGGAGATTGTCGGGATATTGAAAGAGAATTTTTAGGCCTGATCTCTGAGGTCTGATGTCAATAGTGGACACCAAAACACTCATGCCGACAATCTTTTTTCATAGAATAGTTTTTCATAAGCAGCAGGTGACAAATATCCAAGCCGCTTCTGCTTTCTCTGCCGA
>PJEL010004343.1_pt1 | contig 11749 bp, 10 predicted proteins | sample 1853271 | NCBI WGS metagenome assembly PJEL01 (sample SAMN08108733, study PRJNA415343) | Invertebrate metagenome, whole genome shotgun sequencing project. | host: Globobulimina | place: Sweden: Gullmar Fjord | collected 2015-08 | reverse complement strand
GGTCATCGCGCGAAAGACTCGCGTGCAAGCGCAGCTCGGAGCTTTCGGTGAGTTGGCGCGTGAGCTTCGCCTGGATAAATCCGCCGCTGGATTTAAAATCGGAGATGGAACGGCTGTAGTAGGGTTCCAGCAAACTCAACGAGTAGCCTGACTCTTCATAGCGGGAGTCGTGGAAGCCCGAGTTCACGCTGAAGTGGTCCCCATCGTTGACCTCCCAGTCGAGTCGGCCATTGAAGCGGTAGTACTGATTCTGTTCTTCGACGGTGCTAAGGCCAAACTGGTAGGGCTTGTCCCTCTGTTGTATCTCCCCACCCAGCCTGAAGGCCAGGCGGTCCCCCTGTTGCCAACTGCGACTGAACTGGCCGTATTCTCCGTGACGATTGCCGCCGCCGACCTCCGCAAGCAGGGCGTCTGAATCGGCGACCGTTTTGGTCATGATATTGATGACGCCGTTGACGGCGTTGGCTCCCCAGATCGACGCGCCGGGCCCTCGGATCACCTCGATCCGCTCGATGTTCTCGATCGGAACACCCTGGGTATCCCAGTGGACGCCGGTAAACGCGGGGTTGTAGATGCTGCGACCATCGATGAGGACGAGCAGCTTGTTCGCGTAGTGCGAATTGAAGCCGCGGCTGGTGACCGCCCACATCGTGGAGTTGATCTGCGCCACCTGCATTCCCGGCACCTGGCGCAGAGCCTCGGGGATAGAACTGGCCCCCGAACGTCGCAGATCCTCCTCCGTCAGGACGAAGACGGCGGAGGCGACGTCGGCCACCCTTTCCGATTGCATGGAGACCGAGTAGATCTCCATATTCATCAGGTCTTCGAGGCTGAACTCGGTGAAATCGGGCTCCTCCTGCTCGGCGGCTGCGGGGAGAACCAGCAGAACCAGAGCCACAAGCAGAGCGAATAGAGGAAGGACCCCTCCAGCTGGAGGACCTCCCCGCTTGCGGTTAACGGCTGCTGAATGGTTTTTCATCATGGACTCCTGTCATTGGGTCCTAGAGAAAACGGCATCAATCTACGGTATCATGGATTTCGGCAGTCTGTTTAAGCTACTTGAGGAGTGTAACTCGTTGTTACACAACGGGTAATAGGCGTGACCAAACACGGGAAGTTTAATTTTTGAGTTATATAATCGGCAATGTCAAATAGCTAACAATTATAGAGTGCCGCCTCGAACGGCGAGGCCGCGGCGCCGTCATCGACCTGAGGCGAGAGCGGCGTTGGACCCGTCCGCCGCCGAAGCACGAGGCGATTAACTTGAGTCTTTGCCCAAGTGGATGATAGCTTGGGCCGCGCCATTGCGGATGCAATGCGCCGCCCGACCCGCACCGGCCTCGCTTGTCGGCTTGATCGGAGAATCTTGATGGAATCCTTCCGCAGCAGCAACCTGCAGATCCTCGAAGCGGAAAGCATCCACATCATCCGCGAAGTCACGGCGGAGTTCGAACGACCCGTGATGCTCTATTCAGTCGGCAAGGACTCGTCGGTGATGCTGCGCTTGGCTCAGAAGGCCTTTCACCCCGGGCGCGTCCCCTTCTCATTACTCCATGTTGACACGGGCTACAAATTCCCCGAGATGTACGAGTTTCGTGATCGGCTGTGCGAGGAGATCGGCGCCAAGCTGATCGTTCATACCAATGACGCGGCCCTGAGCGAGGGCGCGCACCCCGGCGAGTGGGGTTCCATCAAGTGCTGCGCCTCACTGAAGACACAAGCTCTTTTGGAGGCCTTAAGCGCCGGCGGCTACGATGCCGCGTTCGGCGGCGCTCGCCGTGACGAAGAGAAGTCGCGAGCCAAGGAGCGGGTCTATTCGTTCCGCGACGACAAGGGCCAGTGGGATCCGAAGAACCAGCGCCCAGAATTATGGAGCCTCTATAATGGAAGGATCAATCCCGGGGAAAGCATCCGTGTGTTCCCGCTGTCGAACTGGACCGAGCTCGACATCTGGTGCTACATCCATCAGGAGAGCATCCCCGTCGTCCCCCTCTACTATGCGGCCGAGCGGCAAGTCGTCGTACGGGGCAATCAGCTCATCCCGATCTATCCTGCCAGTCGGGTTCGGGAAGACGAGACGCCCGAAACGGTGATGTGCCGCTTCCGAACGCTCGGCTGCATCCCCTGCACGGGCGCAATTCGCTCGGAGGCGACGACGATGCTCGACATCATCCAGGAGATGATGGTTGCTCGAAAGTCGGAGCGAACGACGCGACTCATCGACTTCGATCAGGACTCGTCCATGGAGCAAAAAAAGAAGGAAGGATACTTCTAGGTGAGCCAAGACGTTGCGGAGCTTCTCAGGAAGAACGCGAAATCGGATCTGCTGCGATTCACGACCGCCGGAAGCGTGGACGACGGCAAATCCACGCTCATCGGTCGCCTGCTCAATGACAGCAAGCAGCTCTATGACGATCAGCTCGAAGCGGTGCAGCGCGATTCCATCCGGCTAAACCGCGAAGTCGTCGATCTGGCCTTGCTCACGGACGGACTCAAGGCCGAGCGGGAGCAGGGAATCACAATCGACGTGGCCTACCGCTACTTCTCGACGCCCCGGCGCCGCTTCATCATCGCGGATACGCCCGGCCACGAGCAGTACACACGAAACATGGTGACCGGGGCATCGACGGCAAGCCTCGCGGTCATCCTCATCGACGCGGCAAACGGAGTTACGACACAGTCGAAGCGGCACGGCTTCATCGCATCATTGCTCGGCATCCCTCACGTGCTCGTCGCCATCAACAAGATGGACCTCGTCGATTACTCGGAGAGTGCTTACGAGTCTATCCGCAGCCAGTACATCGACTTCACCGCCCAACTCGACTTGAATGATGTCACCTACATCCCCATCTCCGCTCTCAAGGGCGACAACGTCGTGAACGCGGGCGACAACATGCCCTGGTTCAAAGGGCTGACCTTCCTCGGGCACCTCGAGGACGTCGAGATCGGCAGCGATCGAAACCTCGTCGATTTCCGTTTTCCCGTTCAGTATGTCAACCGGCCGTCGCAGAGCTTCCGCGGTTACTGCGGAACGATCCTCTCCGGCGTCGTGCGCAAGGGCGACGAGATGGTTGCGCTGCCGTCGGGTAAGAGCTCACGCGTTGCGTCGATCGTGAGCTTTGACGGCGAGGCGGATCATGCCTACCCGCCCCAGTCGGTGACGATCTGTCTCGCGGATGAAATCGACATCAGTCGGGGAGACGTTCTTGTCCACCCGAGCAGCCTCCCGCGCATCGATCGCAAGGTGGAGGCAATGATGGTGTGGATGGGCGAGGCGCCGCTGCGGCGCAACGTCCCCTACATCATCAAGCACAGCACGCAGACCCTCCGCGGCGTTGTTACCGAAATCGACTACCGAGTCGATCCCAATCAGTTGCGGCGCGAGGCATCCGAAGAACTCCGACTCAACGAAATCGGACGCATCAAGCTGGAGTGCTTCCAACCCCTGATCTACGACGAGTTCGCCCGCAATAGAGCCATGGGCAGTTTCATCCTCATCGACTCGTTCAGCAATGCGACGGTCGGCGCCGGCATGATCGTCGAGTGGGCCCGGCACAGCGTGCAGCCTAGCGGTACCGATCAGGCCGCTCCCGTCAGTCGAAACATCCGCGAAGAGCGCAGCTTCATATCCAGCGAGGCTCGGCGCAACCGCCTGGGTCAGCGTCCCGTGACGATCTGGCTGACGGGACTCAGCGGTTCGGGAAAATCCACGCTCGCGAAGAGGCTGGAGGAACGGCTGTTCGCCGAGGGCCATCTTGTCTACATCCTCGACGGTGATAACGTCCGCTCAAACCTCAATCGTGATCTCGGATTTTCGGCGGACGATCGTTCGGAGAACATCCGCCGTATCGCGGAAGTCGCTCACCTTTTCAATGACGCGGGGATGATTGCGATCACATCGTTCATCTCCCCCTATCAGGCAGACAGGGAGAGGGCTCGCGAAATCATTGGTCCGGAGGCGTTCATCGAGATCTTCGTAGACACACCGCTCGAAATCTGTGAGGAGCGCGACCCGAAGGGTCTCTACAAAAAAGCACGCAGTGGCGAAATCGACCTCTTCACCGGCGTCAGCGCTCCCTATGAGGTGCCAGAATCTCCGGCCCTCACCCTGAACACCGCCGAGCGCAGCCTCGATGATTGTGTGAACGATCTCGTCTCCGCTCTGCGGAAGCGCGGTATCCTGGATGGTTGACATTCCGCAAGCGATAAGCACCGCCATCGAACATCAGAGCCAGGGGCGCCTCGACCAAGCGGAGCCCATCTATCGCCGGATCCTGGAGGCCGATCCTAGCAATGCCGATGCCCTGCACCTCCTGGGTGTGATTGCCTTTCAAACAGGAAAGAGTGAGCAGGCTCTTGAGCTGATCTCGAAGGCGATAGAGAGCAACCCAAACCAGCCTTCTTACTACGGCAACCTCGCTCTCGTCGCGAAGCGGCTGGGTAGGGCGGCGGAGGCCATCGAGGCTTACGAACGCGCAATCAGCCTCAAGCCCGATTACGCCGAAGCGCACTATGGCCTCGGCAATCTCTTGACGGAAGAGGACCGCTTGGAGGAGGCCGTCGCATGTTTTGAAGAGGCGGTCGCCATCAGGCCCGACGATGCGAGATCTCACCACAATCTCGGCAGCATCCTCAGCATGCTGGGCAAAAACGACAGGGCGGCTTCATGCTATGAAAAGGCAATTGCGATCAAGCCCGACTACCCGGAGGCCCACTACAACCTGGCGCTACTGAGCAAATGCACCGATCGCTCCCCGGTCGATACCATGAAGGGCCTGCTCGCCAAGGACAAGACGGTTGAGGGGAGGATTCTTCTGAACTTCGGCCTAAGCAAGGCATTGATAGATCTTGGGGAAGACTTGCGCGCCTTCCAGTATCTGCGCGATGCCAACCGCCTGAAGAGGAAAACTTTTCAGTACGACGTCGCAGAAGCGGAGAGCGCCTTCGCCCTGATCCGGGGGACGTTCGACCGCGACCTCTTCGAATCGCGTCAGGGCGACGGCTGCCAGGATGAAACACCGCTCTTCATCGTCGGCATGCCCCGCTCAGGCTCGACGCTCATCGAGCAGATTCTGGCCAGCCATCCCGATGTGCATGGAGCCGGCGAATTGCCCGTCGTCGGTGAGATTCTGAAATCCAGAGTCCCCGCAGGTCGTCTCGATGAACTCGCTCAAACCGTTTCGCGGCTCAGCTCAGACGAATTGGCCGACATGGGAAGAGAGTATCTATCCAAGTTGCGGAGCCTCGCGCCCCATGCCAGGTTCGTGACGGACAAGATGCCCGCCAACTTTCAGCATGTCGGCGTCATTAAACTCATGCTCCCTAATGCGAAGATTATTCACTCCGTCCGATCGCCCGAGGACACTTGCCTCTCTATCTTTCGAACAAAATTCACGGAGCATCAGGGCTTCGCCTATGATCTGAAGGAGCTTGGCCAATACTACCGATCGTACAATCGGATGATGGATCATTGGCGCGCCGTGCTTCCCGAGGCGATACTCGAAGTCCACTACGAAAACTTGACGGGCAACCAAGAGAGCGAGACGCGACGGATGCTTGAGCTCTGCGGCCTCGAGTGGGACGACAGATGCCTCAACTTTCACAAGACCGTCAGGGAAGTAAGGACCGCAAGCAGCGCTCAGGTGCGCCGGCCCATGTATCGGAGTTCCGTCGGTGGTTGGAAACGGTTCGAGGAGCAGTTGCAACCGTTGATCGAGACTCTGGGGGATCTGAGCCGCTAGTTAACGCCCTTCCCTTCGTCCCGCCAATAGGGTTCTCTCAGCGTCCGCTTGTCGATCTTTTCCGAACCCGTGCGGGGGAGCCTGTCCAAGAAGACCACTCGCTTCGGCACTTTGAATGAAGCCAGGTGATCGCGGCAGTGCGCGACGATCTCGGGCTCCGCACAAGCTTGGTTTTCCTTGAACACGACGACGGCTAACACGGCCTCGCCCCACTTCGCGTCGGGCACGGCGATGACCGCCGCCTCCTTCACTGCGGAATGCGCGTAGAGCGCCCGCTCCACCTCGATCGAGTGGATCTTCTCACCGCCGCTGTTGATGACGTCTCTCAGCCGATCGACGATGAGCAGGTAGCCTTCCGAATCGACGGTGGCCAGGTCGCCCGTGTGCAACCAGCCGTCCCTGAGCGCGGCCTCCGTCTCCTCCGGCCTGCCCAGGTATCCGGGCGTCACGGTCGGCCCCCGCGCAACGATCTCGCCGATGCTCTCGCCGTCGGCGGGCACCCGTTCGCCCTTAGCGTCGACGACCTTCACCTCCACCCCACGCATGGGGCGGCCCGTCTTGGCGCGGTAGTGCTGCTGCGCTTCGGGCGAGAGCTTTTTGAGTTTCTCGGAGAGGAGTGAAAATGTGAGATAGGGGCTGGTTTCCGTCAATCCGTAGGTCTGAACGTAGTCGCAGGGGAACAGCGCTTCGACTTTGCGCAAGAGATCCAACGCCATCGGCGCGCCGCCGCTGAGGATCATCCGCATGCTCGCCAGCTCGGCCGAATCCGCAGCGGGATGGTGCACCAGATCGGCGAGCATCGTCGGGACGAGGTTGGTGATCGTCACCGCTTCCTCCGCGATGGATCCAAAGGCCAGGGCAGGCTCGAAATCGGGCAGCATCACATGGGTACCGCCGACCCAGGTGATCGCCCAGGTCGCCCAGGCATCGGCGAGATGGAAGAGGGGAGCGGCGTGGAGCCAGGTGTCCCGTTCCGTCAGGGAGAGCTCCGCAATGGCGGCCCGCGCGTGGGCGGACACGTTGCCGTGGGTGAGAATCACCCCCTTGGGAGCGCCCGTGCTGCCGCTTGTATAATAGAGCTGGGCCGGCCGGTCGGCTTCGAATTCAGGGGCGGTCAGCGCCCCGCCCACCTGGGCGGTCATCAGGCGCTCCAGTTCGCAGTTATCATGGTGGTCGGCGACAATCAGCTCGGGCCGCCCACTTGCGGGCAACGCGGCGAGCGCCATTTCCGCTCGGGCGGCAAATCGATCCTCAACGATGAGACAACCCGCTCCGGCATCTTTGAGAATCCCGGTCAGCTCAACGTCCGACAGCCTGTGATTGAGGGGAACGAATACCGCGCCCGCCGCCGCCGCCGCGAAATAGGCTTCGAGATAGCGATGGCAATTGCGAGAGAGCATGGCAAGCGGCGCCCGCTCCCCGACACCTCTTCCTGCGAGAAGACGCGTCAGTCGGCCGACCCGCTCGGCGAACTCGGCATAGCTGAAAGTTTTCCCGCAGCAGCGCAGGGCGATCCGCTCGCCATGAAGGCGCGCCGCTTCCGCGAGAATGGCGGCAAGATGCATCGCTAAATCTCCTGGCCCTGAAGAGTGTGATGTCGCCTCGGTCCGCGATAGTAAAGCCAATTGGGACCGAGGACAATCCGGTTTGCGGATCCAGAGATCTTGATTCCTGGCGACAATTAAGCTTATACTCGCGGCTCAACGAACGCAGGCATTCAGAAGCGAAGGGACCTAAGTATGATTCGCATCGACGAGGCGTACTGCAAGGGCTGTAGCATCTGCACCGAGTTCTGCCCAAAAGATATCCTCGAAGATTCCAAGACGATCAACCGGCTCGGCTATTACACGCCCGTCGCCATAAGGCAGGCTGCATGCAACGGCTGTCGGCTTTGCGAACTGCTCTGCCCTGAATTCGCGATTCACATCGTCAACGAGTAGGACAACGCCGCCCGAGATCCAACGCGCAAGACCGGAGATCACAATATGCCCGGGCAAACAGAGACCATGACGCTCCGCGATCACTACCTCGCCAAGCAGGCGGAGCGAAAGCACTACATTCTGGGAGACGAAGCTTCGGCGATGGGTGCTATCTTCGCGCGCTGCAGCTTCTTCGGCGGCTATCCCATCACGCCGGCTTCGGAGGTCGCGGAGGTTTGCGCACGCGAGCTGCCGAATGTCGATGGCCACTACGTTCAATTCGAGGACGAGATCGCGTCCATCTCCGGCATCATCGGCGCGACCTGGGCCGGCGCGAAAGCGATGACCGCGACAAGCGGCCCCGGCTACTCGCTCATGCAGGAGAGCATTGGTTACGCCTGCATGACCGAGACCCCCTGCGTGATCGTCAACGTGCAGCGCTCGGGACCTTCAACCGGTCAGGCGACGCTCCCCGCGCAGGGCGACATCATGCAGGCGCGCTGGGGAACGCATGGAGATCACGAGATCATCGCCCTCTCCCCCTCGTCCGCTCAGGAGTGCTTCGACCTCACCATCCGCTGCTTCAACCTCGCCGAAGAATACCGCACCCCCGTCATCTTCTTGATGGACGGAGAGATCGGTCACCTGCGCGAAAGCGTCACGTTTCCGCATCCCAGCGAAGTCGTCCTGACGCCTCGCAAGATGGGCAAGCCGGGCGATGACGTGTTCGGTGGCCAATTGATACCCCCTATGATTGAGTTCGGCAACGGAGCCAATGTGCACGTCACGGGATCGACCCACACGCCCAATGGGATGCGCGACGTTCAAACACAGTCGGTGCACGACGTGCTCGTCCGCCGCCTGGTGGACAAGATCCAGTCGTCGCGCGACAAGATCGCCATGGTCGATGTCGATTGCATGGAAGGAGCGCGCATAGGCGTTCTCGCCTACGGGGCGACGGCGCGACCCGCAAAGGGTGCCGTGCTGCGCGCACGCGAAGAGGGCAAGGCAGTCAACTTCTGCAGACCGATCACGATCTGGCCCTTCCCTATCCGCCAGGTGCAGAAGGCCTGCGCCGGTCTCGATCGCCTGATCGTCCCCGAGATGAACCTCGGCCAGCTTACCCGCGAGATCGAGCGCCACGTGGATTGCGAAGTCGTTCCGTTCAGCAAGATCGGCGGCGCCATCCACTCTTCGGCCGAGATCTACCACTCTATAATGGACGCCAAGGTGGACTGAAAATGCGGTACGAACTGAATGACCCCGACTACTACTCCGCAATGCAAGCCGCGGATCCGGCGCCGGTGACCGAAGACGGCCCGCCCGGCTACGGAATAGATGATCCTCTCGCGGGACTCCTTCCCGAAGACCTCGTGACACGGAAACCGCCGGTCAAACATCCCCTGCTCAAGTATCTCCGCCAGGAGATCATGCCGACCACCTTCTGCGTCGGCTGCGGCGGAGGAACGGTGCTCAACGCTTTTGCCGCGGCAATCGATGCGATGAAAGTCGATCCCAAGAAGATCATCTGCGTCACGGGCATCGGCTGCTCGTCGTGGATCCCCAGCCCCTATTTTCTGTGCGACACGCTGCACACGACGCACGGCCGAGCCGTCGCCTTCGCGACAGGCGTCAAGGTGATGAAGCCGGACATGAAGGTCATCGTCATCGCGGGCGACGGCGACCTCGCGGGTATCGGCGGCAACCATCTGATCCACGCGGCGCGGCGCAATATCGACCTGACTGTCTTCCTGGTCAACAACTTCATCTACGGCATGACCGGAGGGCAGGTATCCCCGGCGACACCTTTCGGCGTCAAGACGACGACTTCGCCTTACAAGAACGTCGAGCACCCGTTCAAGATCGCCGATCTCGTCGCGGCGGCCGGCGGCAACTATGTCGCCCGCTGGACGACCTATCACGCCTTCCAGCTCATGGAATCCATGCAGTATGCCCTTGGCAAGAAAGGCTTCAGCTTCATCGAAATCATGAGTCAGTGCCCCGTCAGCTACGGCAAAATGACGGGGATGAGCGACGGCGTTTCGATTCTCCACATGTTGAACGACAACTCCATCCACATCGATGAGACGGCGGGGATGTCGGAGGATGATCTCGAGGACAAGATGGTGATCGGCAAGCTCGTCGAGCGCAATCGCAGTGAACTCGGCGACGGGCTCCTGGCGCTGAACGCCGAGCGCCGCGAGATACTGATGAAGAAGTTCCCCGACGCTGTGGCCACCGAGCCGCGCGGAAAGGTGGAGGCATGAAGCTTCGCTTCGCGGGTTTTGGCGGTCAGGGCGTTGTGCTCTGCGGCTTCATCTACGGCAAGGCCGCCATGCTGGACGGCATGAACTCCGTACAGACGCAATCCTACGGCAGCGCTTCGAGGGGCGGGCTCACCAAGAGCGACGTCGGCATCGAAAGCGGGGAGATCTACGACCTCGTGAACGACAAGCTCGACGTTCTGGTCACCCTCTCGCAGCAGTCCTACGACAAGTATCACAAAGATCTGATGCCCGACGGCAAGCTGTTCTACGAGTCACAGCTCGTGCAGCTCGAAGCGGGCGCGGAGGCGCAGGCCTACGGTATCGGCGTGACGGACATCGCTTTTCAGAAATTCGGCCGCAAGATCATGGCGAACATGGTCATGATCGGTTTCCTGCACGGCGTCGCGGGCGTCGTATCGAAAGAGGCGCTCCTGCAGACCATCAAGGAGAGTGTGCCTCCCAAGACGATCGACAAAAACTTCGAAGCCTTCGCTGAGGGTATGCGCCTCGCGGAGGAGTACAGTGGGAAGGGCGTATGAAAAAGGAGATCCGAATCTGCGGCTTCGGCGGCCAGGGTGTTGTTCTGGCGGGCGTCATTTTGGGCGAAGCGGCGATCAAGATGGGCTACCAGGCCGTGCAGACTCAATCCTATGGTCCTGAAGCGCGCGGAGGTGCGGCGCGCTCGGAGGTCGTTATCGCCTCCGAGACCATCGACTATCCGCGCGTTCTCGAGCCGGATGTGACCATCGCGCTTTCGCAGCCCGGTTTCGACAAGTACATCGGCGAGGGAGCCGGAAACGGTTCGCATGTGATCGTCGATGGCGATCTCGTCAAGGCAGAAGGAGTGATCTCCCAGCCCTTCGCGATGACCGCTGAAGGGGTCGGGCGCAGGATCGTGACGAACATCGTCATGCTCGGCTACCTCTGCGCGAGCCTGGAAGTAATCAGCAACGAAGTTTTAGAAGAGACAGTGCTCGCCAACGTCCCCAAGGGAACCGAGAAGCTGAATCAAAAGGCTCTCGAAGCGGGACGTGAACTCTATGCCAAGCAGGCCGCGAGCGGAGTGAAAGGGGAAACATCGTGAAAGCGCTGAACGACGCGGACAGGATTCTCAAGGTACTCGGTCCGCGCGAGCAGTTTCTGCAGGGCGACGTCGCCTGCGCCTATGGCGCGGTGCTCGCCGGCTGCGATTTCTTCGCAGGTTACCCCATCACGCCGGCAACCGAGATCGCGGAATCGATGGCGCGCCTCCTGCCGCGTCTCGGCGGCGCCGTCATCCAGATGGAGGACGAGATCGCTTCGATTGGAGCGATCATTGGAGCGTCGTGGACCGGCAGCCGCTCGATGACCGCGACAAGCGGCCCCGGCTTCTCGCTCATGATGGAGAACCTGGGCTATGCCTGCATGAGCGAGGCGCCCTGCGTTATCGTCAATGTGCAGCGCTCGGGCCCATCGACAGGGCAGCCGACGGAACCCGCGCAGGGCGACATGATGCAGGCCCGTTGGGGAACTCATGGCGATCATGAGATCATCGCGCTCGCGCCGGCCTCGGTGCAGGAGTGCATCGATCTCACGCGCCTAGCTTTCGAACTCGCCGACGAGTATCGCAGCCCCGTTCTCGTGATGACCGACGGCGAGGTGGGGCACATGCGCGAGAAGGTCGTCATGCCCCCCGCAATGGAGCTGTCGCTTGGATCGCGTCCCTGAACGGCATCGTCGATCGTCAGTGAGTAATAATCAACGGACGCCGTAATCGAACCGTATGAAGCCCAGGATGGACTGTAAACCACACCGTAGGAGTAGTTATCCGATGTTTCCGCAA
>PJEL010004342.1_pt1 | contig 11749 bp, 10 predicted proteins | sample 1853271 | NCBI WGS metagenome assembly PJEL01 (sample SAMN08108733, study PRJNA415343) | Invertebrate metagenome, whole genome shotgun sequencing project. | host: Globobulimina | place: Sweden: Gullmar Fjord | collected 2015-08 | reverse complement strand
TCGGACTCCATTGTTGACACAAGTGATCAACAGCAGTGCTTGTAAGCAGGATAAGTTTAAAGTGATTATCTATTATCAGCAGTAAATATTTTTCTATTATACATATCATGTATAAAGATTATTAAATAATAGCAATTTAATCCATAAAACTATATACATATCTACGTATTCATCTCTGTAGAATCTTGACATCACCAATGGGGATGGCTATGGCTATGGCTCTCTTTTGTAGACACGCACCTTGTGTTCACACAGGACATCAGACGTGCGATAGTATGATACCTTCAACCAGTCGTTCAATAGTGTCATCTCCACATTCTGTGGGGATATCCTCTTTTCACAGGAAATCCTTGCAGAGTCGTGTGGTGAAGATGATGACCAGGGCAACCCAAGGGCAACAGAATACACCGTCCTTGCTTCTCAATGTAGGAGATGTGATGACAACCAAGGAAAATATCATTACCTGTACACCAGATACCTTGATTGATGATGCATTGGAGTTGATTGTGCACCACGAAATCACTGGACTTCCCGTGGTGGACCCTGTGAATTCTACGGTTGTTGGGATTGTCAGTGATTTTGACCTGTTGGCGCTGGAGGGTGTCTCTGAAGAAGAAAAGCGTGGTGGTTTATTCCCGGAAGCTGGTGATGACTGGAGCTCTTTCTTCACTGTTCAGAAGTATGTGGAGAAGAACAAGGGGAAGACTGTGGCAGATATCATGACAACAGAGCCTGTGTGTGTGCGAGTGGAAACGTCCATGTCTAGTGCTGCTCACTTGCTGTTGCATAAAAGGATTCGTAGATTACCTGTGATTGATGGGGCTGGTTGCCTGGTTGGTATTATTACCAGGAGTAATATTATCAAAGCTGCATGGAAATCAAGAAGATGATGATGACACACACGAGTGTACGAATTGAAAATACATACTTATTTCTATTGTACGTACGAGATATCAAAAAACGTGGTGATGATTCTACTAGTTCTATACGAGTAGGCTCTTGTTAATTTTTTTTACACATTTTGTCTAATTCTATCAAATATACCACACACAAAAAGTGCTCTGCTGGTACAACACTCGTCGGACTATGCTGGAAGACTCGTTGCTGGTACATGATGATACCGACGATGTACTAGAACAACAACAACAAGAGGAACAACTCATGTGTAGCTGTGAGAGACGAGGGGAAGGAACGAGCATCGCCCGTGGCTCTGCTCATTTGATTCTGACCTCCGTAGGGGCAGGATTGCTCAGTTTACCGCGTGCATGTGCTACTGTCGGGGTTTTATTAGGGGTTTTGATAACCGTATTCGTGGGATGGTGTACATACGTGTGTTGTGATGCTATTGTGGTTGGTTGTGCCAAACACAGGGCTAGTTCATATGGAGGTCTTGTACAAGGATTGTTTGGACGTGGAGGATACCTGGCGTTACAGTGGAGTATCATCATACATGTGTATGGTGTCATGATTGTGTACATTGTCATCATTGGGGATGTGCTTGTGGGGGATGGGACGAATGGCATTCTACCTCTTGTTCTTGGCACGCAGCACCTGAATACCCATGGTGTTGTAGCTGTGGTTGTATTTGGATTGGTGACACCGTTGCTGATTCCACGGACGTTGGATAGGATAGGATCATATAGTACAGTATCAGTGTATTTCATTCTATATCTTGCTGGGACGATGGCGATTCTCTGTGTGCTTGCTGTTGTACAGGGTGCCTCTGGCCTTGGAACGGTCCAGATATGGCCGCCCTATCAGTCATCTTCCTGGTTGGGTTTGGTGCAATCGGTATTTACATCGTTTGCTGTGACAGCACTGGCATTTACATGTCATTTTAACCTGATTGCTGTGCATAGTTCTCTCAGTGATCGGCGCGTGTCAGCCATGCAACGAGCAATGAAGGGTTCATCCGTGTTTGTGACGACGCTGTATACTCTTGTTGGGTTGTTTGGATACGTGCTGTTTGGATCGTCCGTCAACGGAGATGTTCTGCGTGATTTAACAATAGATTTTACAGCATCAGTTCTGGGGTCGAAAGCTCTGGCGGGTGTTGCCATTGGATTGTCCATGGTTGCGTATTGCGGGGCTTTGTTGGTCAACTATGTATTGAAAGTGTGGGCTGTTCGAAATGCATTGGTTGAGGTGTTTCTGCAAAAGAGTGAGCATGAATTGGGCACGTTGGGATATTATGGGCTGACTGCATTCTTGGTGATATCAAGTTATTGTATCAGCATTGCTGTGCCTTCGGTATGGTTCTTGGCTGCTCTGATAGGTAGCACAGCCTGTGCTGTATTTTCCTATCTGTTTCCTGGAATGATATTGGCTCTACGTGGATCTTTCGTGATTGGCTATGGTATGATTACATTGTCCATACTACTGGCTATATCCGGAACAATTCATACAATTCTTCAACGTCATGATGATACAATGCAGCTGTTTTCATTCAATCTATGATACATGTCATAATTCTTATTATTCATTCTTGGACACGTGAATTCTACCACACGCGTCGCATTGGTGTGACGTACTTGAATGTCCTGTGCTCTGAAGATGAGACCAGAGTCCAGACCAGCTCTTGAATGACCGTGTACACGATTCACATTCGTGTAAAATCACAGTGTGCTGCACAATACAAGAATATCATAGTATCAGAAACATAGTATCGAGGAAATCGGATGTCAGGATAGTTTCGTGTGTCAGGTATAGGACCTGACGCAAATTACCCAATTTGATATAATACCATCATCACCCATCCTTTGAGATGTACATGTACTGGACTCAGTATGAGTAGGAGAGTCTGTTATATCTCCGCATGATGCATCAGATACAAGAATCCTCATTGTCACAGTATTTCTAAAATACAAAGAATGCAGTCGCGTGTTCAATACGTACCTCTTGAGATGTATGCCACACCACTGATCCTTGATCACGTTTGCATGCCAAGCACTGTTGAGGGGTATTTTCCCAGACCCGAAACGTTCTAAAAATCTCTCCAGTCACAAACGCATCTAATGCAGCGTATCGAACTTGTGCAACACTCAATGTATGCCGTTGCCAGTCCGATCTCGAGACAAACTTGGATTTCGGCAATGACACCCCAAGCACAAAGCGAGAGAGCACCGAGAGCCCACACGTATCAGGATATCCGAAACGCGTCGCAATCTTTTGGATATCTATAAAGTTCCCAAACAGTTGCTTTCCTATTCCAAATGTAGAATTCATCTTCCTGTCATCCCCTCTGTCCCAGGAGAAGGAAACAAAAAGGTTGTCAGGGTTTCTAAAAAAGTCTACAAGAACCTGTGGCAACTGTCTCTTTGCTCTCCAGCGACAACATCGTACAACAAGGCATCTTGTTGTAGTCGCCAACTGAATGCAAGCCACATGATTCGACGTGTACTTGGAATCTGGTCTCCATTCCAAGTCTATTGCGACAACACTATCCCTTGCACCTTGGTTCAACCACTCAAGTCCTTTGGCCACATCATGCTCTACCACCATCACATCTAATTCACGTGCGGTACTAGAAAAATATCGAGAATCAGAGAATATGGCGCTCCAATCGACTCGCGCTGGCACATCAACATGCATGCACTGACGCGTCCAGTCCCTCTCCACGGAGCATACTGTAGTAGTAAAGGAGCTTGATGATCCATCATTATCTGATGAGTTCACATGCCCAATCCATTCACCACGGGTGTTTTCATTGAGTTGGGAGCTGCTTGCTCTTCTTGCTGCCTTTAACTCCGCAGCCTTTCTCTTTCGACTCTTGCGCTGCATGTCATCTGCTGTGCATTCTTTTCCTCGTGTATATTCGTTCTTCATTGGACCACACATTGTGCTCGTGTTGTCCTGAGATGGATGCTATCAGACGACCAACCAAGAGAAAAAGAAATGTGGTATGTCTGCTTGTTTGTTCTGTCTACTATGGTGTCATGGTGTCGTGGGTGTCACGACATATACCTCTTTTTGTTGAATTAATGGCCAAGAGGGTACATACACTCGTTTGTTTTTACTTGGACAGAGGGGGCATGGACAGACTGAAGATGGGATTGTCCTTCGATTGAGGCACTGCCTGGATGGGATCGATCCGGAGACATTTTCATGTCGGAAAACCCATGGTATTTCTTTGCACATTGTCACAATCTCGCACAAACTACAATATGATTGAAAATATAGTATATACAGTGAGCTATCAAATGACATGTGGCTAGGAATATCGAGTGGTGGACAAACGGCGTGGTTGCTCGTACCGTTGCTGCTTGGTCTTGCCCTTGGTCTCTTGGTTCCTGGGAGTGATTTCATAGAGGACAGAACCCTACGAGTCGTCAGTTCCATTCTTGGATGGCAATATTTTCTGTGCTGGACGGTGTCATTTTATCCTCAGGTTGTGTTGAATTACCGACGAAAGAGTGTTCAGGGTCTCTCTATTGACTTGCAGTATTTGAACGTTCTTGGCTTTGCAGCATATTCTGTGTACAACTCGTCCTTGTATTGGTCACACGATATACGTGAAGAATATCTAGAGAGATATGGTCATCCTCCAAGTGTTCATATAAATGATGTCGCGTTTTCAGTGAATGCGTTGATTTTATGCTGCATCTCGTTACTGCAATGTTATTGGTATGGGGGGAGGCCATGGAGTGTTGTATCCAACCCTACCAGGATATTCTGTGCGTGCTCCGGAGTAGTGATGTCAGCATGTCCTCTCTTGCTCGTGTATACACACGTGAATATTCCTGGTCTAACATGGATGTCATTTGTGTATGTGCTCTCTTACATCAAGCTTGCAACAACCATGGTGAAATACATACCTCAAATCATGTTGAACCATGCAAGGCAATCAACAAGTGGATTCTCATGCGCGCAAGTCATTCTAGACCTACAAGGTGGGTTATTATCGATCGCTCAGCAGTGTATGGATGCTCTTGTGATGGGGCATTCTTCCTTTATAACAGGGAATCTGGCAAAGTTGGGTCTTGGCCTGGCATCAATATGCTTTGATGGCATGTTGATGACGCAGCATTGGTGTTTGTACCCTTCATATGATGATGCATGTTCGTTGGATATGGATTTATTGCTGTAATGCCGTCTGCTACAATTTAATTTGGTGCAAGACATTGCTCAAATCCTTCCCGGATAACATCCTCCTCCAAATCTCTGCCTATAAAGACCATTTTGCTTACCCTTTCTTCGTCAGGATTCCATAAGCGATCAGGCATGCCCTCAAACATCATGTGGACGCCTTGAAACACAAATCGTCTGTCAAAATCTTTGATTGCTAGAACACCCTTCATTCTATATATATCATTTGATTTCACCTCAATGAGACCTCCCAGCCAATAATTGACTTTATCAAGGTCCATATTTCCTTTTAATGTAATACTAACACTAGAGACGTCGTCACCATGGTGATGATGGTGGTGGTGATCATGATGATGATGATGATGGTCATGGTTGTGGCTTTCATGCGTGCAATCAGGCCCACATTCATGATCATGGTGGTCATGGTCGTGATGATCATGGTCGTGATCGTGGACATTTTTCGTGATTTCGTCGTCAATTTTCTCCAAGTCAAATCCTCCAATTCCAAGAACATAGTCCATATCAACATTGGCCCTCTCTGCTCTCTTGATAGATGCAAGACTGTTAATCCCCTTGATCCTTCCTTCTAATCTCTCCAAATCCTCCTCGCCAACCAAATCTGTCTTATTCAAAATAATGCGATCTGCGAATGCAATTTGCTCAACAGACTCGTTTACAATATCCATTGGCCTTTCTTCATCCAAATGCCTCTCCACATGCTTTGCATCCACCAATGTCAAAATACCATCAAGCCTCATGTTATTGGCTACATCTGGCTCTAGGAAGAATGTCTGCACAATTGGACCAGGATTAGCCAGTCCTGTCGTCTCTATCAGTACACGATCAAATTTATCTTTCTTCGTCGTGACCAACGTTGTGAGCATGTTTACCAAATCACTCCTCACAGTGCAGCAAATACACCCATTATTCAACATCATAATCTGCTCTTCCTCCGGATCCAAATCCTCTTTTATCGACACAAGGTCACTATCAATATCAATTTCACCAAACTCGTTTTCAATCACAGCGATTCTATGACCATGGTCTGCCGTAAGTATCCTATTCAGCAGGGTTGTTTTGCCACTCCCTAGAAACCCTGTCAACACGGTGACGGGAATTCTAGTATCCACGCTTTCTCTATCAATCGCAGCTTCATCTTCAGTCGCGTCAGCTCGCACCATACCTACTAGGTTTCTATGACGGCGACGACGACAGAACGTGTGTCGAGCAGAGAGGGGGTGGATCTTTCGAAACCCACTAGAGGACACGCCAGGGTTTCTCCAGGCAACGGAAACTTGCATTCGCTCCTTGTGTAGCCGACATGGCGAATAGAATCCACACGTGTATGCGTTTGCCATTATATACGACTGCATATATGCTGTAGGTGAGCGGAATGAAAGAAAAGGTCTGGGCAATAATCTCTTCAAAGATGCCTAGTATCCGGATATTTTCAACCAGAGAGGCATTAAATGTGCTATTTTATTGATAATAGAACTGTCGATACAATGCTATCTATTCTCGGATCTGTACAATGACCAATCAAGGCATGCCAATGAAACAGTCTCGTTTCTGAGGCTTGCCAGCTGATGGAGAAATGAGACATGGATGGATACATAGCGGATTTTCTTGATCTCATCGCTCACAATAATTAATATTATTCAGAAGAGCAAGAATATCTACATCCCTACGGAGGAAAAAGGTAGATTTCTGATCCCATTCCCTTTGGGAACATGAGTGGTCCAACAACCACATCCCCCGCGAACAAACAAGCTGACAAAATCAAGAGTTTGCTTGCTTCATATTATACATCGTCAGAATATGATAGAGAACGTGATACCAGGTACGGTTGTGCTCTTTGGAGCCATCAGCCTGTTGTCTCTTGCAGAGACAAGGGTTGACCTTGCTCATCATCCTGAGCATATGGATTGCTGACGTAGGCGTATACCATACAGAAAGGAAGAGTCTAGATATATGGATGGAAATGTGAGAGATGAGGAAGAGCATGTAGAAGAGGAGCAGTTGGAGGGACTGTTGAAACAGTGTAGGCTTGATCAACTGCTTGTAAAAGAGAAAGAACTTGCGCATGATGTGGGTACTATTGATATAGAGTTGCGAAATGTAGTGTACGATAGTTATAGTAATTTTATAGCAGCCAGTGATGTGGTGAAGAATTTAAAAGGGGCTTTGGAGAATGTTGATGAGACCTTGCAGTCTCTCGACTCTTTGGTGTCCAAGGTGGTCTCACAGAGTGAGACGATTGATAGCACATTGAATGAGCAGCAAGAAGTGATATTTCAAATGAATCAGTCTCGATCTCTTCTTCAGAAACTGACATCATTGCTCCGAGTTCCTAAAACCATCAAGGTTGCTATTGAGAGAGGGGCATACGAGGTTGCTGCAGATATCTATTTGGATACAAAACCTGTGCTTGATAAATATGGTGATGAGCATGCAGTTCTTCGAGAGATTCGTGATGAAGTGGATATATATAGAAGTCAGGCTGCAGAGGCTTTGCGAGCTAAACTCCTACAGTCTTCAGAGGGAACATCACATGCAGATCTTGTGATTCTGCTGGCAAGATTGGGCGAACCGACTGTTTCGCTGGTTAGCATATATCTCTCATCTCAGATGAAAAAGGTTACAGTTGAAATAGGAAAGATTGATTCGGCATTTGATACGCTCGAGTCAATGCATCAGATCATGGATTCCATAGTGCCAGTCCTGGAACATCTGTATTCCACTTTACTTTGTGGTACAGTGAGGCTATCTGAGGAATTATTTGATGAGACTGCAAAGGAAGACATCGTTGTGTTTGTTACAACATCGATTCAGGCGATTCTTGAACGGGTCAAGATGGGCATGATGGCAAGATGTCAAGACACCCTAGCACATGTAGGAGGATTTGATACATCAGGACTCGAGCTAGACCAGACCTTCTCTACCGTTGAATTTCTCAATAAGGAGGACGTTTTAGAGATTGAATACATGTATGTGATATTGGATACTCTTAGAAATTGCTCACTAGAATTGGACAGGTGCATACCAGATGCTAGGCCTGTGCATGATTTGCAACAGACAGTTCAAACAATTCTGGAAACCCACATCAAATCAGCATTTGTACTTGTTTCCGGTCGAGTATTTAGGAGTATAAAAGAAATTATCATGAAGATTGTTCTTAATACCACAGCTGAAGATGACCCAAATTCATACAGATTTCTCAAAGTGCACATGAAGTCTGTTGATGTAGGTTTCAGACAGGATTTTGGAATCATTCGCTCATGTGCCATGACATGGATACTGCAAGAATGGATGCAAAAAGAATGGATAGATGTCGTATTACAGTGTATATCAGATTCTTCAAAGGGCATCATGCTTCACCTTGCAAGCAAGATGGGGGCTATATCAGGGCTGGAGTCATCACACCCAATACTTGTTCCAGGATTTATTGAGAGACAGTTTTCAATTCCTGAAAACCTAAAAATCACATGCATAACCTCTCTATACCTCTCGTCTCAGATTCGGGAGGTACAGGCATGCCTGGAGGCAAGAGCAGCAGACCTCTACAAGGGAATATACCTTGTCTCTGCACATGGAAAAGAATCCACCTCTCCAGTTCATTCTTTCATCCCACAAACCCCAGAAGCCGGTGATGTAGCTGACGCTTTACTAGAACAGTATATCCAATCAAGGAAGACGCAACTCTGTGGTCCTCTGAAGGATTCTCTCAGTGAGACTATGAATCAAACAATGGAAACTCCTCGGATACCCAGCCAGGCTGCCATACAACTCATTCTCATTGTCACCAACATTGATGCAGATTTTAGAAACACAGGAGTTTCGGAAGGAGATGCCACTTTTCGAGACATATCACCCAAGCACAAGGCAATCTGGAGTGTACTAGACATGTGCATACAAAAAGAACAAAGCATGATTCAGTCTGGGAGAATATCAAAATATGCATTTCAGCAAATCCAAATTGATAGTCATGTGGTCAAGTCCACGCTATCACCATATGTAGACGATTCACGGAGACTCGCCTCATTGTTTGATGGACTTCCAATCACAGCTGCAGAATACTGTGATGAACCAATTCTGCTTGATCCAAGGGCCCTTGACAAGGCCCTCCACTCAATGTAAAAAAACAAACACGCATGCATCCACGTGTGCATTCTATCTCATACGTTGATTTAAATCGCATGCGATGTATATCTGTGGGTACTTGCATTGCCATCTGCAAACATGGATACATCCTTGACAAAGTGATCCATCCAAGAAATGACCTTGGACGCGTCTAATCATCGACACCTGGTACCCTGCCAATGCCTATGAATCACACAAAGACCACGAATACACGGCTATTTGCTTCAGAGTCAATGTATGTATCCATATGCACTCTCCTATTCCATCATGATGCTCCTATTCAAAGCATCCCTGCTAGTAGGTAGTTTGTCGTTGTTATTGATATCCTCTGGTGTATCAGCGACAACGAAATACACTCGAGTGGCTTTTGGAGAAGATGTACCACCTGAAGAAATGCCATACTTTGTTACAATTGTCTCGACTCACTTTCTGTTTGGACCAGCAATCTGTGGTGGGGCTATTATTGGTCCTGGGATTATTCTCACTGCAGCTCATTGTGTTGTGGACGATTATAGAGATCCATTCTTTGATATATACGTAAAGGTGAAGAATGAAACAGATGCATACATTGATGCTGACGTATCAGAGTTTGTCATTCCAGATGCCTATTATCCCGCAATCCAACCATATAGTGCTCAGTACTATGGCGATATTGCCTTGTTGAGAATCAATCCAAACATCACACGTCATCGTATTCGACTTCCAAAGTCTCCAGAAGATTTAGAAATGGCCCCAATATTGGTTGGATCTGGAAAAGGGCTGACGGAAGGAAACAAGATGTCCAAGCAGCTTGAATTTGTGTCTGTTCAGAGAGTCTCCAATCTCCCGAATAACTCCATGCTGGCCTTGGAAGAAGACCATTTCATTGCAAAGGATCCTCGTCAGAATCAGGATACGTGTGTAGGAGACAGTGGTGGACCACTCGTAGTACCAAACAGGTATTGGAACACAAGCGACAGGGAAGTCATTGACAATGTACGCAACCTCCCTCCAGTTGACATACAAGTAGGCATCGTATCCTACGGCGAAGGACAATTCGAATGTGGTGACAACAATACATACGGAGTATACACAGACGTCATGTACTGGAAAGACTGGATTGATAAACAACTCACAGAGGATGAAGAACAAGGATGGACCCCTGCATCATGGTAGAAATGCACATATGCAGGCGTTCTGTAACCCATCATCACATATACATACATACATACAAGAAAGAATGAGTACACCCCCATCGATACAAGAATGAATCAATGCATTGTTATACCAGTAATAATAATAATAATAAGTATACTATGAAATCAATACTACTCTTCTAGCTCTTTCTACTATTCATCATACGAATCGCTTCCAAAGGATTCCATTGATTTCTAGGTGTAAAATCCCCATGTATTTTCCGATACACCATCCTTGCAGTCTCTGTCCCAGCCTCCACCCGAACCGTTGACCGCACCACCAACTCCTCCCCACCTTCCACAACATGCATCTCTTCCAGCAAAGCACCAGCATTGGGATTCTCCCAGTACATATCCAACCGCAACACCATATTCTGACCATGACGATTCTCCTTTGGAAGATCATTCTTCAACCCAGCCTTGCACACCATGGACCCAGGCTGAAGGTCTCGTCGACCATTCTTCGTCCTCGTCCCATCCAACCGATACTCTTCCACCACATTATAAAACGGAACGACAGTCAGGTATTTAATCGTAGCAGTATTCTTCCCCTCATCCACCCGAACATCCACCCCCTCGATCAGTTGAATCGCTGTCAACCGTTGGATCCCAGACAAATTCAGCAACCCAAGCATTCGAGAGTAATTCTTCATCGTAGAAGATTCATCATCCCTCAGGTATATCCCATTAGGAATTCGAATGCTATAGGAATCAGTGTCATGTGCAAGACATACCACACGAGACTCTGATAGTGATGATTGGTGATGCATCCTCTTGAACGAATGAACACATCTTCTTGTTCGTTGTGGTTGTTTGTGTATACTACTGCTAGAGCAATGAGTGGTCCAAGTTGATGATGTCCACATTCGTACCATTGTTGGTTGGCGACATGTAAGGTTTTATTACCTGTATGATGAATCAACTACTACGACGACTGCTATATCATTAATTACTGATTCATTGATGCATTGAATAGTTTTGTATGTAATGTAATGAGGGAACAGTGTCAGCACTCTTGGCAGCATAGAGAGATGGCCCATGTCTCCCATACACACACCAAGGGAAATACTACTACAGTGTCTAGTAGTACCATCAGTGGATCATCGGGATGATGTGAAGCATTATTATTGGAGAGAGAAAGAATGAGTGAGAGGCCGTCTAGAGTAGGAGTAGAACAAACAACCTGTTCAATGATGATTTTTGTATCTGTTGGTGTTGGTTCTCAGTGGACAGTGGCCATAGGTTGTAGTTTCAGCTAATTTCGGGGATTGGCCCACGTCCCAAGTTCAGCCGCTAAAAGTAAATCAAATGTCACCAAACTTTGCACACCATTTTAAAATATGAAACGA
>PJEL010004341.1_pt1 | contig 11759 bp, 8 predicted proteins | sample 1853271 | NCBI WGS metagenome assembly PJEL01 (sample SAMN08108733, study PRJNA415343) | Invertebrate metagenome, whole genome shotgun sequencing project. | host: Globobulimina | place: Sweden: Gullmar Fjord | collected 2015-08 | reverse complement strand
CGTGAATATAAAGTCCCCCAGCTGCACCATGGGTGAATATCTATATATTTTTTCCGCATCCAGTGGAGAAACGAAGAGACAATTCGTTTTGGCTGCGTCCTGTTGAAAACAAACAAATAGATCAGTTCATTTGTGTTTGCATTTGAGTACACAAGGAAGATATCGATAGAAACATGAATTATATACTACATGTGAATCAAACATACCTGATTAGGACTGTTTACGACTTCTAGGAGACATCCCTTTGAGTTCCCTCCCAGTGATGGGTCCAACGACATGTTTCTCTCTACTGTATTCTTGGCCTGCTTGTGGGATATTACAGCTTGAGATTGTACAACTATGTTATTAATATATAAATATAAATCTGCTTGAAAGATAACAGAAAACTTGTAAACCAAAAAAACCCTGAGTTGTTCTTGTCAATCACCAGGATCTTTTTTTGCAAAGCTTTAAAGCTCCAATTACTTGGTATCTAAGACCACCACCAGAACTCTCCAATGTGTGCGTATATATTATTGCCAAAGCGTAGCAAACAGGCCGAGAATTAGTGGCATGGATACTATCCAAGACGATGAAGACGATGGTGGAGACTGTGGTACAGTAGCAGGTGAGACTACTTGCACAGGTTCAGGTGAGACTGCTTGCACAGCTTCAGGGATCATAGGCTGTGGTGCCATTGCTTCTGTAGTATTCGGCATATTAGAGATGATTGTATTAGTGATATTAGCAGCTGCAGGTACAGTGACGTTGCCCTGTTCTATGGTTATTGGTGGTACTACTGCTGTAGGAGGAGGCACTGGCTCTGGCTGTGGCTGTGGCTGTTTTGGAGGGTTTCCTGTAGTATTTGCATAATGAGTGTACATGTTACATATCCTGTGATGTATGGCAAAGAAAAGAGTAGAGGATACGTACCTGGATTTGCTGGTTCGGTTGGACTCGTCACCGTTGGCTTGGTGGTTTCAGGAATATCCAAGAAGGGTTCATATTCGTATTCCCCTCCTTCTGGACCACCAAGGTAGTCAAACGTATCAATATAACTAAGTGAATCATCAACCTCTGCTCCTTGTACCTGGTATGACCACAATAGTGCCAACGAGGCAATCCAGATCAACACTGTACAGTGACGAGAAAGCACCATATTCTCACGAATAATAATTTACGTTGTAATTCAGATGATTTGTAATATAAAAAAGAAATATTCTTTCATTAATTCTGTCGTAGCATATCGACACGTTTCTCCTGTGTTGTGTCGGGTCCAGTTGAAGGTGAATCCAATTGCCATGAGAATTCCCATGTGATGCCTTCAAACGAGTCTCTAGCAACCAATCATCCCAAGGGACCTGCTCCATGTATACATTATGATGGTCAAATCAACCCTCAATAGTGGTGGTGGTGGTGGTGGTGGTGGTGGAGTCTATTCCATGGACATTGATGGAACCCCACAGTCAAGGATGGTTGAAGATGTCAATGTGCCTTGCAATACATTCCTGCTGGAATTATTCAATCTTTGACGTGCGTAATATATATATACTCTAGGATAGCTTTACAACTCTATCGTTCAAGACAACCCCTGATGTAGCTTCACTCTTCTAATCTCTTCTTCTCAACGTAGCAAAGCAAAGGTAAAACAATTACAGACACCCAAGGTGATGGGATATGTCACCTATTCCGATGTGAGGGATGGATACATGACTTGGCATGTATATGAAACCACGGAGACATTCGAAGGAGGCGTATCATCTGCACATGTAGAGAGGAAGCAAAACCATAAGTCTCTGAAGAAGAGCCAAATAACATCTACGATTCACACAGATCAAACAGTTCCAATATGTTAAATATTCATTTTAATTCATTTGAAACATAGATATGTTACGTCAAGGGCTGAGAGGGTCCTTGAGAAGCAGCGATGCTCTCTGGAAGACTCTTGCCGAAGAATTGTCAAGTGGCCCTGTTCTTGCACGCGATACATTCTCTATTGCATCACATGTGAATACTATAGTTCAATATCGCTTTACAAGTCATCATAGTATCCAAAATGTGCGTATATTCTGATATTTCTGTGTTGTTATGAACTTTTGAGGATGATGGCCAGTCTTCAACTGGAAACCCGAAGGAAATCGCACGGGATGTATCACGTTCATACTTTTATAATTGATGTAATCGTCATTCTTTGATGTAGGGTGTCGAGACGAGGAAGGGTGGCTTGACTGATGCCCTTGTAGGGAACATGTTGGGGTTTCAGAGCCAGAATGTCTCTGGTTCATCCATGGGCCTGTCGTTGACGAAGAAAAGTTTTCACACATCTAGAGTGTTCGAATATGGTGTGGTGGAAGTTCCTCCACTAGGAGCAGAGACTATCTCTGAAGGTACAGTTGGTGCAATTTTGAAGCAACCGGGGGATGTTGTTGTTGAAGATGATGTTATTGCGCAATTGGAAACAGACAAGGTTACGATTGATGTGAAATATCAAAATCCTGTACCAGGTACAGTCAAATCTATCCATTTTGCGGAGGGTGATACCGTGGAGGTTGGCCAGGCATTTGCAGATGTTGAGGAGACACCAGATGCGGTTGCAGGATCCCAACAGGAATCGCAACCCATGGAAGAGGCAGCGAAAGAAACTGCTCCTCCAGTACAACAAGAAAAGAAGAAAGCCGAAAGTAAACCAGCACCGAAAGCAGAACATGTCATGCAGAAAACCTCTCCACAACAGAGAGGGGAGCGACCAGAGAGGCGTGTGAAGATGACAAGGTTACGCAAACGCATTGCTGAGCGGCTGAAAGGTGCACAAAACACATATGCCATGTTGACAACATTTAACGAGGTCGATATGACGAATCTCATGGATATGAGGAACATGTATAAGGATGCATTTTTGGAATCCCATGGTGTGAAGCTTGGATTCATGTCTGCCTTTGTCAAAGCATCAGCAAACGCACTGCAGTATGTTCCTGCAGTGAATGGTGTGATAGAAGATGATGAGATTCTGTATAGAGACTATTATGATGTCTCTGTCGCAGTTTCCACACCCAAAGGCTTGGTTGTCCCTGTTCTCAGGAATGTGGATTCCATGTCATTTTCTGATGTAGAAAAGAACATTAACGAGCTTGGCCGAAAAGCACGAGATGGAGCATTGTCCATTGATGAAATGGCTGGAGGCACATTCACCATTAGCAATGGAGGTGTCTTTGGAAGTTTGATGGGAACCCCCATCATCAACCCTCCCCAGAGTGCTATTCTAGGAATGCATGCCACCAAGATGAGACCAGCTGTCGTCGATGGTCAAGTAGTACCCCGCCCGATGATGTATCTGGCGCTGACGTATGATCACCGATTGGTGGATGGAAGGGAAGCTGTGACGTTTTTGAAGAGGATAAAAGAAATCATCGAGGATCCCAGGAGACTCTTGCTCGACGTTTGATTACATATTCGACACGAGATGCATTAAAATGTTGTTAGATGTTAGAATATTATAAACATTTAAGATATAGTGTTCTCCCCGTAGGCGTTACCACATGGTTCCGGGAGTCACCATACCGGGAGTCACCATTTCGGGTTACCCAAGTCAGACCCTGGCAGGTTCTCGATTTGCTCGACATGGGTTCAAACAGATAGTATCCACACGTAGATATCTAGAAATTGTGAGAAGCGCTGATGTAGTGGGGGAAAACGTTTCGTTGACACCTCTGACGCAAATTCAGGGTGACTCGGCCATTTTGAAGAGCAAGGATGATGATGGAGCTTCAACCATTCCTACGCCGAGGAAGACCAAGCTTATATGCACGATCGGGCCATCCTGCTGTGATTTTGATACTTTAAAAGCGTTAGCAGAACGAGGGATGAATGTTGCAAGGCTGAATATGTCTCATGGCTCACATGAATGGCACTCTTCTGTCATTGATAGGATTAGGAGGATCAACTCTGAGTTAGGATATTCAGTAGCAATCATGGTTGACACAGAGGGTGGTTCAGAAGTTCATTTGAAGGGACTCAAAGAGCTTGTGAAAGTCAAAGAAGGACAAGAGGTTGTCATGTCGATCCGGGACCTTGCTACAAAATCCAGTGATGCATTGCAGATACAGGTTAATTTTGAAGGATTCCCAAGAGATTGTCAAGCTGGAGATACGCTGATGATTGACGGGGGTATGACAACATTATGTGTGGATATTGTAAGAGGTCCTGATGTAGTTTGTCACGTGGTGGACTCTGGTATCATCCTCCCTCGTGCCAGTGTGACTATTCGCCGTGACGGAAAGGTTGTAAAATCTACTGATGCGTTCATGCCAGTGATTTGTGCAAAAGATTGGAACGATATTGACTTGGCGATTGAGAAAGACGTTGATTTTATTGCCGTCAGTTTTGTTCGGACAGCAGAGGTGCTGGACAATCTGCGCAGTTATATATCTGCAAAGACATCTAGATCGATACAGGTTGTAGCCAAGATTGAAGCATCTGAAAGTTTGGAGAACTTGGAGAGCATTATAGCATCATCGGATACCATTATGATTGCACGAGGTGACTTGGGTGCCCAAATTTCGATTACGCAAGTTCCAAAAGAGCAAAAGCGAATTGTGGATGCATGTAGAGCAGCAGGAAAAGCTGTCATTGTGGCATCTCAGCTTTTAGAATCAATGCATACCCTGCCAACCCCAACAAGAGCAGAAGTGGCTGATATATCAGAAGCTGTGCGACAAGGTGCAGATGCAGTCATGTTGTCAGGAGAAACCGCGATTGGTCGCTGGCCACTGAAAACACTAGAAGTACTTAGAGATGTCACAATACATGCCGAGACTAGGCTGCAGTCACAGGCTATTCCACAATGGATGCAAAATAGTGAGGGGATTACTAATAGTATATGTGATGCAGCATCCTCCCTGGCAAATAATTTGAATGCAAAGGCGATATTCTCATTCACAGAAACTGGAGCTACAGCATTCGCACTCTCGAGGATGCGTCCCTCTGCAAGTATCTTTGCATTCACAGATTCAACAGATATTAGGCTACAGTGCTCCATGTGGTGGGGCATTGTCCCTTTCCGCCTTGATTTCTCAACGGATTTTGAGACAAATATTCGTAGAACGCTTCAATATTGCAAATCTCAGGGTATGTGCTCTTCTGGAGACATCATTATTGTGGTATCTCACATTCAGTCGTATGACAATGGATATCAAGAGACATCAAGTGTTGTGAGGACAAACAAACAGCTTCCAGTCATAGGGAACTCGATACAAGTCAGGATTGTCGAGTAATATATTCTGATACTATGTAATATGGTCATATGTACTGCTCACCTCCTGTTCACTGGAGAGAGGTGGATGCCTTGCAAAGAACTCTGTCGTACAAACATCTGTACTATACCAAAAGCACTTGCTCGACATGGCACGACGCCAAGTTCATCTTGAAATTAGGCACGTATAAATCTACATGATGCAATATACTTCATTCTAGCAGAATATATAAATACATGCAGGGAAGTTTGTCCGACATCGTTCGTTGTGTATGGCAAAATTATTCTTTTTATAGTCTTACATTCACGAATATCCGATCGGATAGCAATGCTGCAACAGGTTCGCACAGGACCCATCGTTTGATAGGAGATTTGAAGCAATTGTGCCATCCAAGAAAAACGAGGGTCACGTCAGAAAACGGCAGAAACATTGGCCATGATGGAGTGTACATTGGCATGCATATGGATTTGTGGCTGGCAAACTTTGGTTTGAAACCTGCGTTTGGAGACAGAAATCCTCGTATCAACGTGATACTCCGCTATCCGCTGCAAACAAAAGCACCATGAAGTACAGCAAATCAAAAGCAATCACAAACATTATGACTTTTCCTCTGATTAGTTGGTCTGGTTCCCTTGAATATCTGAAATACGAATCTTCAGACCCTACAATCACACCAAACATTCCATCCAGACCGAAACTTGACGTTGATATCAGGAATGGAGCCGTTGGAGCAACGTCAACAAGGCAGAGTCATTGAACATGGAAAATCCATTCTGGACCCTCATCCTGCACGTATTTAAAGGCGGGTAGATATCATAACACTCAAAGCGATACATATGCACTCGAATATCACCGCGAAACGGTCATATGTATGCCTGGAAGAAAAGTACACGTGGAACGTACCTACAGCTTATTGAATACAACTCCTTGATTCGTGTGCACATTTCCTCCCTCTCTTTAGCATCCCTAGAGAGCTCCACAGACTTTACATTTTCGAGATCCTTTTGAATCGTGGTCAAAGATGATTTAAATTGGGCTGCACGAATGTATCACTGATGAGCATACAAGAACTTGCACAAAAACCATGGAAAAGAACAACGTATACCTGCTTTCAGCATGTCAAGGTGTTCAACATACCTGTCCTGACTTCATCTGGCTCATTTTTCACCTCGTGTTTATTTTTCGGTAACAAATGGTTGTTTTGAGGCCACGACTGTATCCCATAGAAGCGACAAACCCTTTTGAAACTCGTCAAACCTGCAACACACACCGAAATCTCGTCAGACACACATCCGGCAATCACCATGTGATGTAATAAGTCTCCACCCACTTCCAGGTGATGGATGGATTTGGACGCACCCAATCCCAAATTTTTACTTGCTTCTTTACCAGTCAGATGAATGTTGTCCAAAATATCATCAATAGAAATATCTGAGAGGTATTTTCCCTGCATCACATGTCAATAGGACAAGGTCAGTCAACAGAGCTTGCAACCAAGCCATTCGGGGGCAAGTGTGAGCACGAAAACATAGCAAATACAGATGATGTGACACTTAAACGTTGGGGGCGAATTATGTGGACCGCCCAATCCATCCGCGGTTCTAGTTGGTTGTTGTATCCTATCAAAGGTACTTTTGGATAGGCAGTCTATGTCATCTTCATGCAAGAATTGTAGACTCCAAGAAGACAGCATCATCCCATCGAGAAGATCCTTCAATGGGAGTATATTGCAAAAACGACGGAGAAAATGCGACGTACTTGACGAGTCCGTTTCCTGGAAACAAGCGAGTCTCGAGCCGGAGCCCTTTTGCTTCTGCTGCTGGATAGACTTTTTGTTTCTCCTACATTCATGTGCATCATAGTGGGGGATTGGCCCTCATTGCGTACGCGTGGTTGACACCTGGCCTGGAGCAATTGGCTCAGAGCTTGCACCGCCACGTCATCTCGTCGAGAGGACTCCGAGGGATTGTAAGTCCCTGAATGGAAAGAATTATATCTTTCCATGACATTTTTGGTCTGAGTGAGGGCAGTGGTGGTCCAGAATGCTTGTATGTGCTGAGAATCGCGTGACCAATGTTACCTTTTTTTTAATTCCCAATTGCTGAAACCATCTTAGGTAGCTTCGAGACCGATCAACCAATGGGCCAGTTGTATGAGCGCGACGCGCTCAGGTCACCATTCAAATTTATTTGTACATTTATGTCGAAGACCCCATTATAAACTTTGTATATTACAGATATTATTGTATTTAAGGTATGGTACTGATCACAACGTAAGCGGAACACGTTTGTTAGAACCCTCTGGAATCACCTGGACCCCGATGGTTCCACGAGACCTCACACGTGGTAGGTTCCCCTAGGAACCTAAAGAATATTTACATCGTGGTGTTTATATCACAAATATAATACATGAACATACGTGAGATCGTGTGAATGTGGTTTGAGGTTGTCCGTAATCATTCTGTCCACGTGTCCGTTTGTTTCGCCGGTTGATAGAGGGTATCAAGGGTTTTGTTGTTGCTGGGGTTGTTCTCGGTTGCATGGTGCCTGCTATTCACTCATGATCCATGGATGTCTCATGCCTATCTTTGTTGACATGCAGGTCGGAACGTTTAATTGTATGACTACATCACCAAATGCCGGGGAGAGGACAGGACGAATGATGACTACTCCAAATGAACTTGGAACGGATAGAGGCATTGAACATAGCACAGAAAAGAAAGAGTATGTAGTGTCACGTGAAGATATAAACAATAGGAATGAAGAGGGACATGGAAAGGCTGGACCTGAACACAGTGATGTGAACAACTACCCTTCCTGGTTGGTTGCCGATGCACAGAGGGACATGTTTGTGCTTGCTATCTTCACATTTGGTACACACAACGTGAAAAAAATTACACAAGTCATGGGCTTGCGTCTCCGTGCTGCGGAACTGGAGGAGGTTGGGGAATATATTGCATCAATATCAGAGAGTGATGAACTTCCATGTAGCCATGATGTGCGATTGAAAGGGATGACATGGGCTATGCTCCTGGATAAGAGAGCAAAGAAATACTCCTTGAGATTTTTGATGAATGGATTGCGGATGAAGCGAATACAAAAGATCGCAGATGAAACTTTATCAAAAGCGCATGCAAAGGCTGTGTCGAGCATTTTGATTCTTTTCAAGGATGGCTATGTTGACGCAGAAAATTTTGTCGAAAGTCTTGTCATCATGCTAGGAAAGAATTATACAGTAAAAGCATTGGATCTAGGTGATTTTCTGGTCAACATGAAGGATATTGGAGATGAACCTGTGATGTCACCCTCATCTCGTAAACGTGGTCTATCAACTCTGATGAGGATGGACTCTGGAAGATTGGACAAACGGATAAAAAAAGATACCGATATTTTAGGTAGATTTGCTTCACAGAAGCCCGTGAAAATGGCTCCTGTGGACGATCAACACGCAAAGGTGTGCTTTAATTGTGGGACAACATCGACTCCTCTGTGGAGAAAAGACAAGGCTCTGGATATTATCATGTGCAATGCATGTGGTATCTACTTTAAGAATCATGGAAAACATAGGCCAGTGTCTCTTTCCCAATCATCGCCATCGAAACAGGGGAAAAAGGATATAGCTGGGCCCAAGAGTGTTTCAGCCAAACTCCTTGGGCCGTCGGCACAGCAGCTGGCACATGCTAGTCTTCGGTCAATTGTCGAAAAAGATCACACAAGCTCACAAGACCAAGTACTTGGAGCGAGACGCTCGTCCAGACCGCGCAAACCAAAATCCTTTGATGGCACTGATGTAGAGTCTGAAACAAGTGGTGTGGAGGAAAGTGCAGAGAAAATGCGCGGAGACTTGATAGATAGATTGATAACAACAGTACCAACTGTTTTTGATGTGGATGGGGCCATTAAAGGACTCTGGTCTCTTCGACAAGCTGCAATGAAGGATGAGGTTACTGGTGAAAATTGGGGAACTGTGAGACTGTATGCTGATGCATGTGATGACTTACCAGGACAATATCCTAAAGGACCAGTAGTACTCCAGAACTGTGACAGCTATCCAACTATTGCAAACAAGGAGCATATTGAGGGTATGTATCGTGAACCTGTTGGGTCAACATACCACTCTTGCCCAAATACAGGGAAGAATGTTACTCAAACATGTGAAAATTGTGGAACTCAGCAAACACCATTGTGGCGTAAGGACAAGGATACAGGCGTCATCCTGTGTAATGCATGTGGCATTTACCGGAAAACACATGGTGTTGATCGCCCTGTGGGATCCTTGAAGGCTAGGAAGACTACACGTGCCATAAATCCGGATTCTTTCATGTATGGTGAGAGGCTTCCCACTAAAATACGATCAAATAGGCAGAAGGCGTCTCCAGGTATGCTCAAGGACCTGAGTTCTGCGATACCCGGGGAGATGAAGGAGGTTCTTGTGAGATCTCCTAAGATTCCTAGGAGACCTTCACAGACTCCATATCCACCTGGAATTTTGAGCTCTAAGGGTTTCCATGGACAATATTCATGGAATCGCCCAGTACAGCATACCTACCCAGCAACTTTTGGAAGTACGCTTTTTTCTGCAGCCAAGAATGACACGCCACGAAATTAATGAACAGAATTCATTCATCGATTCTTATCTCTGATGAATCAGGGTGTACACTAGATTTCATTTGCTACGCTTATTAAGAGAATGCTCGAGAAGACAATGAGATGCTGATTAGCAGCAAAGCACAGAATAATTTTTTGTGCAATCATTACATGATGTAGAATACTGGGGAATGTTGCTTCATGATACAGACAGCATGCACATTCCTGGAGATTATTGTAATCTCATTAAATAACATCCATACGATTTTTGTATATCTTTGACTACACTTATGCCCATGTACCATGTAATAACTGCAAAAAGTTTCTAGATAGTATTCTAATCTTCTTGTACCGTGTCACATGTGACGGTGGTGTACACCATCTTTGATGACTTGTAATTCATTTCACGTATATATATGAAAATATGTTTTAGACTTCGTAGTCCTGATGAATATCCCGTCGTTAAGCAAAGGGTCGGGGAAGGTGCCCATACAGGTGCCAGACTACTTTGTTGGCATTCGAGTTTCCTCGCCAATTTTGGCCGATCTTCGCAATCAAATCATCTCCAAAACTCCTCAAGCAGAAAGGATGATATTAGATCCTTGTGAAAGTCACGTCACTCTTGGTATTGTACAGGTGGATGATGGCACTGGAGACCCTCTTGTCTCTCTTCAAAAAGTCATTCAAGGGTTTACAAACGGAGCATCTAAAGCGAGAGGCGCTGTCGGGAGATTTTCGATGGATTTTGATACATTTGATACATTTAGAGGGTCAGTACTATTTCTCAAGCCTACGCCAGAATGTGCAATCACTCTGGGACTTGTGAGGGACTGCATTTTCCAAGAGGAAGGTATATCTACACATTGGATAGATAACGATAGACAGTATGCGCCACACATGACAATTGCAAAACACTCTAGGTTACGTAAGAAAAAAGTGGAAAAGATGAGATTTGATCCCGCCGTGTATGCTGATGTAGCCATGTCTCTGTTGCCTGTCCACAGTGAGGCAACATCTATTCAGTTGTGCAAAATTGCTGATCGGCAAAAGGGAGAATATTACACCATAGTTGCTGAGGAATTATTGTAACATTATCATTACTTTTTTGGCTTGGTAGCTTTAATATGTGCAACTCTCTTTGCAGTATACACCTCGGATAGACCTTTGAGGACATCCTTCTCATTAGGTTCAAACTTATTCATCCGCACACCCGTCAGGGACTCGATTGTCTTGAGCAAATCAATATCATACTGTGATACAAAGGATAAAGACCACCCGCCCCGTCCAGCACGGGCTGTTCTACCAACCCTGTGCACATAGTCACTTGGAAGTTTGGGCAGATCAAAGTTGATGACAAGGTCAACCTCTGGAATATCCAAACCTCTCGATGCCACGTCTGTTGCCAATAATATTGAAGCTCTTCCAGATTTAAATCGTTCCAAAGCCCCCATTCTATCTTTCTGGGCAAGTCCTGAATGCAATGCTGCCACATTTATCTCCAATTCTGCAAGTAAAATCCCCAGGTTCTGGCAAGACTTTCTCGTTCCCGCAAATACAATACAACTTTTCACTTCAAATTTTTCTAATTCTCGCAGTATATAGAACAAATACACTTCTTTGACCTTTGCTGGTATGACCATCACTTCCTCTCGAAGTCCTGTGGCAGTTTTCAACCCACTATAAGCCTCAAATACAAAAGCGTCCTTCAACAGCGACTTTTGCAATGTCACCAAGGTCGATGTCATCGTAGCGCTAAATAAAAGAGTTTGGCGTTTCAAAGGAAGTAATGAAAGAATCGTATCCAGGTCAGATTCAAAGGATTCATCCAAAAGTCTATCTGCTTCATCCAAAATTAAAAATGCAGTCCGATGAAACACCTTTGCCAAACGCCCATCACTAGCAATAAGAGCCTTCAATCTTCCAGGTGTAGCAATAACTATATGAG
>PJEL010004340.1_pt1 | contig 11761 bp, 10 predicted proteins | sample 1853271 | NCBI WGS metagenome assembly PJEL01 (sample SAMN08108733, study PRJNA415343) | Invertebrate metagenome, whole genome shotgun sequencing project. | host: Globobulimina | place: Sweden: Gullmar Fjord | collected 2015-08 | reverse complement strand
AGTGATGGTGAAGGTGAATTCACTACAACTGCAATTGAAAAAGCTAACCGTGGTACAGATATTATTCTTCACTTAAAAGAAGAAGAAAGCGAGTTTGCTGATGATTGGCGTTTAAAGTCAATTGTGACTAAATACTCAGATCACATTTCTGTTTCTGTTGAGATGCTAACACCAGAAGTTCCAGCAGTTGAAGCTGTTGCTGAAGCAAAAGATGACGAAGGCAATGTCACTACACCTGCTATTGAAGCGCGTGGCGCAGTTCCTGCACTCTGGGAACCAGTGAACAAAGCTACAGCGCTTTGGACACGTGAAAAATCAGAAGTTTCTGACGAAGAATATAAAGAATTCTATAAGCATGTATCACACGACTTTGGTGACCCACTATTATGGGAACACAATAAGGTAGAAGGTAAAACTGAATATACTTCACTACTTTACGTTCCATCTAAAGCCCCGTTTGATATGCATAATCGTGAAAAACAGCATGGTTTAAAATTATTTGTTCAACGCGTATTCATTATGGATGATGCTGAGCAATTTATGCCAAGTTACTTACGTTTTGTTAAAGGTTTATTAGATTCTAATGACTTACCATTAAACGTATCACGTGAAATTTTGCAAGATAACAAAATTACCCAAGCAATTCGCAAAGGTTGTACTAAACGCGTATTGAAAATGCTTGAGAAATTAGGCAAAAAAGACGCTGAACAATATCAATTATTCTGGAACGAATTTGGTCAAGTATTAAAAGAAGGTCCAGCAGAAGACTCTGCCAATAAAGATGCTATTGCTAAATTAATGCGCTTTGCTTCAACCCACGAAGACAACAGCATGCAAAGTGCTTCTTTAGCGCAATACCTTGAGCGCATGAAAGAAGGTCAAGACAAAATTTACTACGTGGTTGCTGATAGTTTCGAAGCCGCTAAAAATAGCCCGCATTTAGAAGTGTTCCGCAAGAAAGGCATTGAAGTATTATTAATGTCTGACCGTATTGATGAGTGGTTAGTTAGCCATTTAACTGAGTTTGATGGTAAGCAATTACAGTCTGTAACTCGTGGTGGTTTAGATCTTGGTGACATGGACGATGCAGAAACGAAAGAAGCACAAGAAAAACTTGAGCAAGAATTCGATTCAGTGGTTACTCGTATAAAAACAGCGCTTGACGGTAAAGCTAAAGACGTAAAACTTTCACAACGTTTAACTGACTCCCCAGCATGTATCGTTGCTGATGAGCATGATATGAGCAGCCAAATGATGAAGTTGATGCAGTCTGTTGGCCAAGAAGTGCCAGATTCATTACCAATTTTTGAAATCAACGCTGAACATGATTTAATCAAACATGTTGCTGACGAACAAGACGATGCACAGTTCAAACAATGGGCAGAAGTACTATTTGAACAAGCAATGTTAGCTGAACGTGGTAGCTTGAAAGATCCAGCAAGTTTTGTTGCTCGTTTAAATAAGCTGATGTTAAGCCTTACAAAATAATACAAGTTGTTATTTAGTCATAGACTTTAGTATAAAAAAGGGGCATTTTTGCCCCTTTTTTGATCATAGAGCTGTATACCTACTTGTTTGCTTACAAATGTGCTTGTATAGTGTCTGTCTTTAAATTTCGTCATCATTTTCTTTCTAAATTACTACAGGGCGACACAATATGCGCATAATCTTGTTAGGTGCACCAGGTGCAGGTAAAGGCACTCAAGCACAGTTCTTAATGGCTAAGTATGGCATTCCACAAATTTCTACTGGCGACATGCTACGTGCAGCTATTAAAGCAGGCACAGAACTTGGCAAAAAAGCTAAAGAAGTCATGGACGCAGGTCAATTAGTTTCAGATGAACTCATCATAGGTTTGGTTAAAGAGCGTATTGCTCAAGACGACTGTAAAGCAGGCTTTTTATTAGACGGCTTCCCTCGTACCATTCCACAAGCTGATGCAATGAAAGAAAGTGGTGTTGCGGTAGATAGCGTCATTGAATTTGACGTTCCGGATGAAGTGATTGTTAATCGTATGGGCGGACGTCGCGTACACCCAGGTTCTGGCCGTGTATACCATATTGTTTATAATCCGCCTAAAGTTGAAGGTAAAGACGATGATACAGGTGAAGACCTTGCCATTCGTCCTGATGATGAAGAAGCAACAGTGCGTAAACGTTTAGGTATTTATCACGACCAAACAAAACCACTTGTTGAGTACTATCAAGCAGAAGCTAGTACCGGTAACTGTAGTTACTTAACGATTGACGGCACTCAAGCTGTTGAAAGTGTTAGCGCTTTATTGGCTGAAAAGTTAGGTTAGTTCTTTATCCTCTGGTTTTATTTTTTAGGGATAAAGTTTAATAACAGATTAAACAGTTATTGATAATATTAAAGGGTCGCGATAAGCGACCTTTTTTGTCTCTGCTGATAAGTTTTGTAAAGAGCCCATACGAGTTGTTTTCTAGAATAACCTTGTAAATGCTATGAAATACAAATTTATTGCCACTTTTATTTAGTATTTCTTGCTATTGCCCGATGCTTCTGTATAATGCGCGCCTCGATAACGGTGACTTCTCTAAGCACTTTATCTGAATGAGTGGGGTTTTCCGCCCAATAGACTTTTCAAGCTAATGTTCCGATTAGCGCATAAGAATGTGCCTAAGTCTCCTGGTGGTTTCCTCGTATATAATACGCAGGGCTAGATGATTTTTTGAATCCTGCCAACTAGAAGACATAATCTATGACTACTCCAAACATTGCTCCAGTGAGCTTTGACTCGTTAGGCTTGCCTAAAGAAATTTTATCAGCATTATCAACATTAGGTTTTGAATCATCAACACCTATTCAAGCTAAAACTATTCCACCGCTTTTAGACGGTAAAGATGTTTTAGGTGAAGCACAAACAGGTACCGGTAAAACGGCAGCATTTGGCTTACCTGCTTTGGCAAAAATTGACCTTTCAATCAGAAAACCACAATTAATGGTGTTAGCACCAACACGTGAATTAGCTATTCAAGTTGCAGAAGCAATTGAAACTTTTGCTAAAAACATGAAAGGCTTAAAAGTTGCGACATTATACGGTGGCCAATCTTATCAGCCACAGTTTCAACAACTAGAGCGTGGAGCTCAGGTTGTTGTTGGTACTCCTGGTCGCCTAATGGACCATCTTCGCCGTAAAAGTTTAAAACTTAACAACTTATCATTTTGTGTACTTGATGAAGCCGATGAAATGTTAAACATGGGCTTTTTAGAAGATATCGAATGGATCCTTGAACATCTTCCAAAAGAAACACAAATGGCACTATTTTCTGCAACCATGCCAGCGCAAATTCGTAAAGTTGCTAACCGTTTCTTAAAAGATCCAGAGCATATAAAAGTTGCCGCAGTTAAAAAAGAAAAAGCTAATATCACACAATATGCGTGGAAAGTTAGCGGCATTAATAAAATTACAGCGTTAGAGCGTATTGCTGAAACTGTAGAGTTTGATGCGATGCTGATTTTTGTTCGTACTCGTAATGATACCGTTGATGTTGCTGAAAAGCTTGAACGAGCCGGTTATCCAGCCGTTGCATTAAATGGTGACATGAACCAAGCACAACGTGAACGTACTGTTGATCAACTAAAATCAGGTAAGTCATCTATCTTAGTTGCTACCGATGTTGTTGCTCGTGGTCTTGATATACCACGTATTTCAATGGTTATTAACTACGACTTACCGGGTGATAACGAAGCGTATGTTCACCGTATAGGTCGTACTGGTCGTGCTGGTCGTGAAGGTACTGCAATCTCATTTGTTCGTCCACGTGAAATGTATTCTTTACGTCACTATGAACGTTTAACAGCAGGTGTTGTTAAAACTTACGAATTACCAAGCATTCAAGAAATTGGTAAATCACGTATTGAAAGAACACGTGTTGAAATGGCCGCTGTTGTTGCTGAAAAAGAATTAGCTAATATGCGTGAAATTGTTGAAGCAATGGCAAATGAGTCAGACCTTTCAATGGTTGATTTAGCCGCCGCTTTACTTTATCAGAAACAGCTTAAACAGCCGCTTCAACCAAAAGAAGATCCAAAACCTCGCCGTGAAACACGCGAACGTAATGATCGTAATGATCGAGATTCACGTGGTGGCAGAGATTCACGTAGTGATAATCGTGGTCGTCGTGGTGAAAGCCGCAATGAAAGCCGTGGCGAGAGAGCTCCTCGTAAAGCCAAAGAAGTGCGTAACGATGTTGATTGGCAAACATACCGCCTAGAAGTGGGTAAAGACCATGGTGCTAGACCTGGTGATATCGTTGGTGCAATCGCTAATGAAATTTCACTTGATAGCAGCTATATTGGTGCGATTAACTTACATGAAAAACATAGCTTTGTGCAATTACCTAAAGGTATGCCTGAGAAATCGTTTAAGCAATTGAAACGTGTTCGTGTACGTCGTCAAGTACTTGATATTACTGTATCTCAAGCGCCAGCTTCGACTAGTCGCCCGCGTAGAGAACAAGCAAAGAACAACGGCTAATTTAATGTGATTTAGTTTAATTCTAAAAAGGCGCTTAATAGCGCCTTTTTGCTAACTTTTTTAATTGGAGTAAAAGCCAAATGAAACGAGTGGTTCTTTATACCCTTGATAAATGTCCACATTGTAAAACGGCACAACGATATTTAGATGAACAAAATATTAGCTATCGTTTATGTAATGTTAAAATGCAACGAGGCCGAAAAGAGCTTGATGCTATTGGTGGACGAGGCGTACCAGCATTAAAAATAGGTGATCAAATTCTTCATGGTTTTTCTGTGAAAGAATTTAATAATATGTACAAAAGCTAAATGCCTGTTAAGCGGTAATCTATACTTTTATATTATCGCGCTGGCTACTATATCCATGCTAAGTGCTTATCTGCTTCTTAGTTTTTATTTCCTAGTTTACTTTCTTACCTACCTCTATCGGTCTTAATATCTGTGAACATTATTACGCTGTAAACAAATTGGTACGTTGCTGCACAGTGCCTGACAACGGCTAGATCATTTTTGCTAAACTTTGCAGCAATTCATACGTACATTTTCTGTTACATAGCTGATTTAGACAGCTGAAGTAGGGCACTTCCCCTAAGTAAAAATCCTATTGATAATGAAATTATCTAATTGTCGAAAGTTGTCGAGAGAAATAAAAATGACAGAAGTTATCAACCCACTAAATTTACGTGGCATTGAATTTACTGAATACGCTACACCAGATGGCGATTTTATGGAAAAAGCTTTTTATGGTTTTGGCTTTTCTAAAACAAAGAAATTTAAAGGTCGTGATATTGATTACTTTAATCAAAATGACATTCATTTCTTGTTAAATAAAGAACAAAAAGGTTTTTCTAGTGAATTTGCTAAAAGTCATGGCCCAGCTATTTGTTCGATGGGCTGGCGTGTAGAAGATGCCGAGTTTGCTTTTAGTGAAGCGATTAAACGTGGTGCTAAGTCAGCGGCAGACGTTGAAAATAAATTACCTTACCCGGCAATATACGGTATTGGTGATAGCTTAATCTACTTTATTGATATATTTGGTGACAAAGGATCTATTTACGACGAAGACTTTGAAGCACTCCAAACACCAGTCATGAATAAAGACAAAGGGTTTAAAGCGGTTGATCACCTCACCAATAATGTTTATCAAGGCACTATGGAAAAATGGGCTGATTTTTATAAAAGCGTCTTTGGTTTTACCGACGTACGTTATTTTGATATTAAAGGTGAAAAAACGGCACTGGTATCATACGCATTGCAATCTCCTTGTGGCACATTCTGTATTCCAATCAATGAAGGAAAAGGCTCTAATAATAACCAAATTGATGAATATTTAGATGAATATAATGGCCCTGGTGTACAGCATTTAGCTTTTATTACTGATGATCTGGTTAGCTCTTTAGACCAACTAGATAGCAGTATTATTGATACCTTGAACATAGTACCTGAATATTACGACGACGTATTTGACCGTATTCCATGGGTTAAGGAAGATAAAGAAAAGATCAAAAAGCATCAAATCTTAGTTGATAGCCAAAAAGAAAATTCTTATTTGCTACAGATTTTTACTAAAAACATTTTTGGACCGATCTTTATTGAAATGATCCAGCGTGTTGATGACAGAGGTTTTGGCGAAGGTAACTTCACGGCACTCTTTAAGTCAATCGAACTTAATCAAATTGAACGCGGTGTTTTGTAATATCGTTTTTTGATACTCTCCCCCAGACTAAAAAACCAGCTTTCGCTGGTTTTTTTATCTCTGCTGTGAGAGCAATTTTTTAACAAGTGCTTTTAAAAAAAACTATTCATCATCGCCTGATACAGAAACATCTAAATTCTTCAAAATACCGTCGTGTACATTATAAACGATGCCATGAACGGTTAAATTCTGACCTTTAGCCCACGCATCTTGCAAAATAGTACTGTGGCTAACGTTAGCAACTTGCTCAATAACATTAAGCTCGCAGAGCAAGTTTACCTTTTCTTGTTCATCAGTTAATGCTTCAAATTTTTGCTTGTGGAAACGATAAACGTCTTTGATATGGCGAAGCCAATTATCGATTAAACCGTGACTTTCATTACCTAATGCTGCTTGTATACCACCGCATCGATAATGGCCGCAAACAATAATATGCTCGACTTTAAGCACGTCGACGGCAAATTGAATAACAGATAAACAATTTAAATCGGTATGAATAACTTGGTTGGCAATATTTCTATGTACAAACACTTCACCCGGCATCATGCCCAACAGGTCGTTTGCTGGTACGCGAGAATCAGAACAGCCAATCCACAGGTATTTAGGTTTTTGTTGATTAGAAAGGTTCTTAAAAAAATCAGGATCATTTTCTTTGATTTTTTCAGCCCATTGATGATTTTTTTTAAATAAATGATTTATATCTGGCATCGCTTTCTCATAAAGAATAATAACACTGGCTATTTTATTGTTTAGTTGCGACAAGTAAAGTAAAAGCTGGTCTGAGGAGTGTGACAAGATACTTTTGAATAGGCATAACGAGTCGGCAAAAGTTAGTTTATAATAGCGGAAATTTTGAGAAGGTTTTAAATTATGGCTACAGCTTGCGCGCGACATATATTAGTTAAGTCTGAAGCACTTGCTAAAGAGTTAAAAGAAAAAATTGCTAAAGGGGCTGATTTTGCTCAAATAGCCAAGAAGCACTCTACATGCCCATCAAAGAAAAAGGGCGGTGATTTAGGGGAGTTTAAACGTGGTCAAATGGTAAAAGCATTTGATGATGTTGTTTTCAAAAAAGAAATATTAAAGGTTCATGGCCCAATTAAAACACGTTTTGGCTTCCATCTTATTCAAACTATTTATCGTAATTAAGCTTAAATATCGTCGGCAACCTATAGGTGTGCTTATCTAGCGGTTTTCTTTTTTTTCTTCGGCTGCTAACTCTTTATTTCTTTTCTCTATATCTTTTAGCTGTTGCTCGGTTAAATCAAATTTTTTGGCAGATTGCTTTAGTAGTAAAATGCCACTAAAAACTGAGCCAATGGCGATGACAATAATAATAAGGGCGGTAATTGACATATTTGCTCCTAGGCATTGCTAATAAAGGTTATTAATCCCTTTTTTACATAAAAATAGCAGGAATGCTATGAATTTTATATTTATTCTTTAGCGTTCAATTGTTTCACATCAATAGAATTATAATTTGATTGAAAATAGTGTTAGCAAAATTATCACATAGCAGGTAATTTAACTGCTGAGATTACGTGTAAAAAATAAAATTATAATCAAAACAATTCGTATGATGGAAAAACTATGTTCAATCGCCTAAATATAAAACTTCTTGTTCCTTCAATTGTCGTTGGGATCATCTTTATCATTGGTATCGCGTTATTTGGCACATCTATGGGGGCAACGGGAATCGTGCTTGCAATTATGATGATGTTAATCACTCAAACCATTGCCAGCTATATATATTCTGAGCAACTTTTAACAAAGCGAATTTCACAGTTTAAAGACTACCTTGATAAGGTGGTCAGTGTCGAAGAGGCGCCGAAAGAGCCACTAAAAGACGATAGTAGTGATGACTTGGCTGCGACGATTAATCAATTAAGTGGCTTTATCGCAAATCTAAGTGAAGTTATCGCTGAGATCAGAGCAGAATCAGATAGCTTGCGCCATGGCTCTGATTCTTTAACAAGCCAAATGGCTGAGTCTGTAAGTTCTGTTGATGAGTCGGCCAATCAAATTGAACAAATGGCAAACTCGATTGAACAAGTCGCCTCTACATCTTCTATTTTGTCTGAAAGCGCATCGCAAGTAAGCGAAACAACCAGCCAAGTGATGGCAATTTTGGCACAAGGCACTAAGTCTTCAAATACCAGCCAATCAACAGTTGAAGCGTTCGCTAATGAAGTAAATGTTATTGCCGGTGACTTGGAGCTATTACAAGAAGAAAGTGCTCGTATAGGCTCAGTACTTGATGTTATTCGTGGTATAGCTGACCAAACTAACTTATTGGCGTTAAATGCTGCTATTGAAGCAGCACGAGCTGGGGAACAAGGTCGCGGTTTTGCGGTAGTTGCAGATGAAGTTAGAGCGCTTGCTCATAGAACGCAAGAATCGACGGTAGAAATTCAGTCAATGGTTGAAGGTTTACAAGAAAAATCGACTAACGCGGTACATGCTATTTCAAAAGGCCAGTCTTTAACAACAGAGAGTTTGGCTCATTCTGTTGAAGTTGTTAGTGCATTGAAACAGATTGGTGAGGTATTTACCGAGGTTGATACGCTTACATCACAAATAGCCAGTGGCACCGAAGATCAGCAACGCTCTACCAGTTCAATTAACGACAATATGTCAGCTGTGGTTACATTAAGTCGTGAAATTAATGATGGTTTAACCGCTGTTTCTCAACATGCAGAGCAACAACAACATACAGCTGCCGAAGTTGATAATACGCTAAATAAAATTTGTGTTTAGTTTTTAATCGCCAGCATCTATAGATAAATTTTATTTGGAAAGTTCTTAAGTAAAAAGCCAGTAATATAATTACTGGCTTTTTGTTTTTTGCACGGTGAAAGAGCAATAGAATTAAGCTTCTCTTGATGCGGCATCTCTTTGCTTTGCTAACATTTGAAGCTGTTTTGATTGTTGATGCAAACTAGTCCTCACCAGTATTTCTCGGTCTTCTTCACGTATATGATGAAAAACAATTTTGTGATCAAAACCATTGCTAGTCTCAGCAATTTCAACTATATCGCCATGACAAAATACAGCACAGTTTTCTTCAAGAAAAAATAACTTCATTTCTAACCGCTGACCAAGTGTAAATGCTTGTTTTGAAAAAACAACAATACCGCCACCACCAAATTCTACGCCAGCATAACGTGCAGTTTCATCATCGTGTTGGCTTAATATATAGCCCACTAGTAAATCAATTTTCTGAGCTTGGTGGTTTAAGTAATCAACAAGGTGTCCGGCAACACCACTTAATGCTTGAAGCGGTCTTAATGCAGACTGATCAAGGGTTACATTATCGCTAGCCATTTTAAAAGGTAAGGGGATTGTTTTGGTAAACTGATCGAAAGACAATTCATTCTTAATATCAATAAGGGAAAGATTAACGTTGAACGGATGTTCTATAGAAAAAAACTCTTCAAATTGAGCAAGTTTTTCCTGATTTTTTTCTAATGCCATGGTCGATTTTCCTTGATAAACGAATTGATACAAAATTGATTATAAACGAATTTATTATGGGGTCTAAATAATAAATTGATTGTGGTATGCTATTGCGAAAGTCACAAGAATAAAAAACACCCTTCTTTTTCTACAAGGTAAAGGTGTTACTACTCAACAAATTTAAATGATACTTCATGTTCCAACCTATTAGTTTATTTATCGGTTTACGTTATAGCCGCAGTCGAAACCGCACAGGTTTCGTGTCATTTATTACCTTTTTTTCTATCGCAGGTATTTTACTTGGTGTCGCTTCACTCATTACCGTTGTTTCAGTAATGAACGGTTTTGAAGGCGAGTTAAAAAAAAGAATTTTAGGTTTAGTTCCGCATGTCATTGTAACTAAAAACGATGCAAGTTCAGCACCATTTGACTGGCAAAAGATGCGCCTCTCATTACTTGAAAAAGAACATGTTATTGATGCCACCCCTTTTTTAGAGGCTGAAGCCTTAATCGCATCATCAAATAATCTGCAAGGGGTTATGCTTCAAGGGTTAATACCTAAATTTGAGCAGAGAAATATTGTAAGTTCAAGCATGGTTTCGGGTAGTTTACAGTCTTTAGATGCACAACCTTATAACATTGTTATTGGCCATGCTTTGGCGCGAAAACTTGATGTTACCATTGGTGACCTTGTGCGTATTGTTTTACCTAATCAAACGACTTTTACACCGATGGGTAGAATTCCTGTGCAGCGTACTTTTACCGTATCAGGCACTTTTAATGTGGGTTCGCAAGTCGATGATGCCATGGTTTATGTTCATGGAAAATCAGCAGCAAAATTGATGAGAAGAAAGGGCGATGGTGTACAACAACTACGCTTGTTTTTAGATGATGCCTTTTTAGCAAAAAACTTTGTTGCAGAAATTTCTTTGCAAAATCCAGAGTTTAATTACACCACTTGGTCACAAAGCCAAGGTACGTTATTTTCCGCCGTGCGTATGGAAAAAAATATGATGTGGGTAATGCTAAGCCTGATTATTGCTGTTGCCGCATTTAATATTGTTTCAGCGTTAGTGATGGTAGTTATCGACAAGCAAGGTGAGATAGGTATTTTACAAACCTTAGGTATGTCTAGAGATGGCATTATGAAAATATTTATCACCCAAGGCATGGTGAATGGTTTATGGGGCGTTATTATTGGCGCGCTACTTGGGGTGATTTTAGCCCTCAACCTTAATGAATTAATGTCAGGCTTGGGCGTAAGCATTTTGGGCAATGGTTATGCAACTCAGCAACTTCCTATTCAACTTAATGCTATTGATGTTGCCGTTATCATTGTTTCTGCATTAGCAATGAGCTTTTTAGCCACTTTATATCCTGCGTACCGCGCATCTAAAACACTTCCAGCAGAGGTTTTACGTAATGAGTAATGTTTTACTTTGTCGCCACTTAACTAAATCGTATGTTCAAGGTGATATTGAAACGAAAGTACTTAAGTCACTTGAATTAGAAGTAGCTACTGGTGAGTTATTAGCGGTTGTTGGTAGCTCGGGTTGTGGTAAAAGTACCTTTTTGCATATCGCTGGTGCATTAGATACGCCAACAAGTGGTGAAGTATGGATCAATGATATAAATATCCATACATTATCTGATAAAAAGCGGGCAAAGTTTAGAAATCAGCATATTGGCTTTATTTATCAATTTCATCATTTGATGATGGAGTTTACCGCACAAGAAAATGTTGCAATGCCGTTAATGATCAGGGGTGACTCGCCACAAAGTGCATTAGCGCAAGCAAAAGAAATGTTAGTGCAAGTTGGTTTATCACATCGATTAAGTCATCGTCCTTCGGAACTTTCAGGTGGAGAACGCCAACGGGTTGCTATTGCACGCGCTTTAGTGACAAAACCTGCGTTAGTTTTAGCCGATGAACCGACCGGGAATTTAGATTTTGATACCGCTGAGCAAATTTATCAATTACTTAGAGAGCTAAATAAAACAGTAAATACTAGCTTTGTTATTGTTACACATGATTTGAAACTCGCAGCGCGCATGGACCGTCAACTTCGGTTAGACCATGGCCAATTATTACCTCTTTCAAATAAAAAT
>PJEL010004339.1_pt1 | contig 11761 bp, 7 predicted proteins | sample 1853271 | NCBI WGS metagenome assembly PJEL01 (sample SAMN08108733, study PRJNA415343) | Invertebrate metagenome, whole genome shotgun sequencing project. | host: Globobulimina | place: Sweden: Gullmar Fjord | collected 2015-08 | reverse complement strand
GACAGAGGCCGGTAAAATTCAGGGCGCTCTCTGGGGGTGGGGGGCTGCGGGCACCGGGTATAAAACAAAATTCGGCAATTATGAAATAGATGACCCTGACGGTCCTGTACCTGTTTTTGGCACAAAAGAATACAAACAATATTTAAAGAATCTGATGAATAAATTTCCGGATAATTTCCCTGCTAAACTTGATAGACTGCCGGAAACAAATTTGGAGACGCTCAGGGAACATCCGGAGCAGGCTGTCTATACTTACATCCGTTCGGAGTGTCAGCGCTGCCATGTAGGAGTCCGCGGAAGAGGTAAACTCTGTGACTTCATAGGAATGGGCTGTGCAGCCTGCCATATCCCCTATAGTAATGAGGGCTTATATGAAGGCACTGATCCAAGTATAACAAAGGATGAAAAGGGCCATCCGCTTGTTCACTCTATCCAGTCGTCAAGAAAAGTAAAAGTCGTGGTGAACGAAAAAGTCTATTCAGGAATTCCACATGAAACCTGTGCATCCTGCCACAACCGTGGTAAGCGGATCGGGGTTTCATATCAGGGACTTATGGAGTTTCCCTATGGGACGCCATATACGGAAACCGGAGACAAGATGCCTAAACTTCATACAAAATATTACATGTACATAAAGGACGATGCACACCATGAGCTGAAGAGCAGGGAAGGAAATCCCGAAGGCGGTCTGCTCTGTCAGGATTGCCACTCTACAACTTCTGTTCACGGCAACGGCAACATTACAGGCACAACTCTTGCCAACATTGAAGTAGAATGTACGGACTGTCATGGAACGCCAGGCAAATACCCGTGGGAATTGCCTCTTGGCTGGGGTGACGAGTTTGGTGCTGAAATCGATATGAAAAAACCACGTGGATTAGCAGATGAGCTTTTAGAGACGCAGCAATTTAACACTGTGTATCCGCTTCAGGATGGATATTTGCTGACAGCTAGAGGTAATCCATTCGGAAATGTGGTCAGGGAAGGGGACAAGGTCATAGTGCATTCAGCAAGCGGTCTTGACTTTGAAGTTCCTGCCCTGAAATCATTGCGTCTTGAAAATAAATGGCAAAATCCTGCAGCTGCCATTGCTTCCATGGTACAGATTGAAAAGCATGTAGAAAAGCTTGAATGCTATGCCTGCCATTCTTCATGGGCCCCGCAATGCTACGGCTGCCACGTTAAAGTGGACTATTCCGGCAAAAAAACTTCTACAGACTGGGTTGCTTCCGGAAACAGGCAGTTCCCTGATGGACATACAGCTGAATCCAAAAGGGACGGAAGCGTGATAAAGGGTCCGGGCAAGGCATATGAAGCCCGCGGTTATCTTCGCTGGGAGGACCCTGTGCTTGGCATTAATGGCGAAGGGCGTGTAAGTCCGATTATTCCGGGCTGCCAGCAGATTACAACTGTAATCAGTCCTGATGGAGAGACGCTTGTACAAAATAAAATATGGAGGACTCAAGCTGATCTCGAAAACGGGGGACCGGAGGGACAGAGAGGAATTGACATGTCCCCTGCGCAGCCGCATACTGTTTCCAGACAGGCCCGTACCTGTGCATCCTGCCATACCGAAAGCAAGGCCCTTGGCTATGGAACGCATGATGGACGATATCTGAAGGCTTATACAAAGGGTGTTTACGTAGATATGGCCACGGCAACAGGAGAAATAATAAGCAGGAATGCACAATTGCAGATTCCGCCCATACCGGAACTTCCCATGGACCTTGACCAGGTTGTTACACGGGACGATAAACAGCTTCAGACCGTCGGACATCATTGGCCATTGTCAGGCCCTTTGCCTAAAGAAATGCGTGACCGCATGGAAAAGGTCGGTGTCTGCCTGTCATGCCACAAGGATTTCACTCCAGGGTTTTTTTCCAAAATCCATCAGCAGAATTTCCACTCTGATATCATGAAAGACGTTATGAAGCCAGGGGGCTTTTTTCATCGAATGTTTAGTCCGCTGGAAAAATCAATGCCTTAAATTCTTCAGCTCGATTTAATCATTCTTTATCGTTCTGTAATTTAATAGACCGATGTTACGAAAAGGTAACACAAGTTATCCCTCTTATCATTCCAAACATACTGAATCTAAACGTGATTTATGCATGAAAGCGTTGAAAAAAGTCAGCAAGGAAACTGTTACGAAATAGTAACGATATTTCCTTTAATTAGATATGTCTTCAACACAAGCAGATCGTAACTCCCTGTGTTATTAGAATATTTCAGTATTCATAATCAAGGGCATTTAAATTGCTATTTTAATAGTGTCTTCATATAAATAACATTCAACTAATATATTTGAAAGTACCCTGATTAAGGCGTGAATTTTATATGCGCAAATTGACGCGAAGAGAAATAGTGAAACTTGCCGGTATTGTAGGCACCGGAGTTTTATTGCCGGGAGAGGTGCAGGCTTTTGGCAGCATGATGGAAGCAATAGTAGAAAAAATATCAGAGGGAATAAAGGGAACTATTGGAAAAGATATTAAGCTTCCCCCTCCTCTCCCGGGAACAAAATTCGGCATGGTCATCGATCTGGGTTTGTGTATCGGCTGCAGGCGGTGTTCGTATGGCTGCAAACTGGAGAACAATGTTCCGGACACCATCAATCCTCCATATATCATGGTGTTCCAGACAAAATATAAACCGGGCCAGGTGATGGCCGAATCTGATTTGCTCGGGAAAAACAGAGAACACGGCACACTAAAATACTCAAGGCTCCGTAAAGACAGGATGTATATGCCTGTGCAATGTAACCATTGTTTAGACGCGCCCTGCACCAAGGTTTGCCCGACTAAAGCAACATACAAGAGCGCTGACGGAATAGTCATGATGGATTACAACAAATGTATCGGATGCAGATATTGCATGGCTGCATGCCCATACGGTGCACGCAGGTTCAACTGGTCAAAGCCTACCGGGATACCTAGTGAAAACATAAACCCTCTGGTGCCTTTGCGCACTGACGGGGTAGTAGAAAAATGCACCTTTTGCGTACATCGTACAAGAAAGGGCAATACCACGAAATGCGTTGAGGTATGCCCGAACAAGGCCAGGACATTCGGGAACCTTAATGACCCTAAAAGTGCGGTTTCCAGAATAATTACTTCTGAGAGGAATTTCCGCCTCAAAGAGGGACTGAATACCAACCCTAACATATATTATTTGACAAATCCTAAAAGGAAACCCATGAGGTGGTTTAAACCAGAGCCTCTTGACATGAATATCAGAGGATTAAAATAGTGAAGGTTATTAAAGACGCACTTGGATATGCCACAGAGAGTTTAAGAACTGCTGACAGGAAATTTTACATTTACTGTTTTGTATTAATGATTGTAGCGGGTGTGGGGTTATCGGGTGCGGTTACTGCTCTGGCAGAAGGACACGTTCACTCAAATATGAGTGACATGGTCCCCTGGGGCATCCTTATATCGGGGCTGGCATTCTTTATTGGTTTGAGCGCTGGAGCGACAATGGTCGGTCTTTTAATACACGGATTTGGACGTGATGACTACCACCCGGTTGGGACGCGCGCAATCCTTGTAGGTATGATGTGCATTTTTGCTGCAATGGGCTGTGTAATGATGGATGTAGGGAATCCGTTCAGGGCGATGAAGATCCCCTTTCTCCTGAGGAATGAAACTTCGATGTTCTTCATCTCATCATCAAGTTATATGGGATTTATGGCCCTGTTAATAGCGGAACTGGTATCGACGATTTATGTAACCATAGGGAAGGCGAGCAAAAGAGGCAGGAAAATAGCAAAGGTCCTCGGTATTATTGCGGTCCCTTACGCCCTTATCGTTGTCCATTCATTTACCGGCACTATTTTCGGGGTAGTAAAAGCAAGGGAAATGTGGAATACCCCTCTGCTGCCTGTGCATTTCGTGACATCCGCACTTGCGAGCGGTTTCGCCCTTGTCATCCTTGTAACCATTATAACCTCATGGGTCAAAAAGAAAGATCTGGTCAGCAGAGAAACATATAATCATATGGGGATAATGTTATGCTTTTTTCTGATTGCAACTACCTTCCTTGACACCTTCGACTACCTCATACTCAGTTACAGCGGAACAACAGAAGGTCTGGAAACATGGCATATATTTACCGGCAGATACTTGCCCCTTTTCTTAATCAACATGGTTGGATTGTATGTAGCCTTAATAATGACCGCTTTTAAAAAATTGAGAACTCCCACCGGACTTTTTATCTCGACGATTGTGACGATTATAGCCATCGCTGCATATAGAATTAATCTGATATCAATAGCTCAGCTCATTCCCCTGTATCACGAACTCGGGGAAATACATTATGTCCCAAACATGCATGAGATTGCGCCCCTGATCGGGTTGACGGCTGCGCTCATGCTTCTTTTCGCGTTGCTGACAAAGGTACTGCCTCTTGAGGATAAAGTACATATAAACAGTGAATGAGGTTTGAATTTAAAAACTATATGAATTTATTAATAGACGGAGGTATGAGATGAAAAAGCGTTCCTGTAAATGGAGCAGGTGGGGCATTATTATTGTATTACTCTTCCTGATAATTCCTGGCTGTACTTCTCACGAAGAGAAAGAAATGATGCCAGGGGACAAGGCAGAGAAGGAAAGTGTTAAAGATTTAAGCTATGATTCACCTGGCGATCCTGAATATGTAGGGTCAGAGAAATGTAAAGAATGCCACTGGAGAGAACACGATTCATGGAAGCATACTCTTCACTCCAAATTTATAAGGCCTATTAATGAAATGTCCGTAGTTGGTCACTTTCAGAACGACAATAAATTAACTGTAAAAGTGACAGACAAATCTCCAAACCTTGCGGGTGAAAAAGTCACAACAACCATGTTTACAAAGAACGGGAAATATTATGTTAATACCATAGGTCCGGATTGGAAATACCATGACTACGAAATTATGAATGTCATTGGCGTGAACAGAAAGCAAAACTATATGACTAAGTTTCCCAATGGTGAGCTCCATGTGCTTCCCATTGAATGGCAGGACGAAGAAAAGAAATGGATAGACCTTAACGGCCTGGAGAGGTATTATCCGGGAAGCGGTAAATACTGGAGTGACCCGGGAAGAATCTGGCAGTTCAAGTGCGGAAGCTGCCATGTCACCGGCATGAAAATTAATTACAATAAGGATTCCGATGTTTTTGACACAACCTGGGTTGATCTTGGAATAGGATGTGAAGCGTGCCACGGGGCGGGAAGCAATCATATCATTGCGGCAAAGAGCTTTCAACGGGAGAAGGAAACCATAATAAATCCTGCAAAGCTGCCCTGGAAACTCCGAGCCATGGTCTGTGGCCAATGCCACAACTGGGGGGCAAGCACGGCAGATATTTCTCCGACCAAAGAAGGTTTTCCGAAGAAATACGCTTTCCCCTTTGGCTATGCAGTCGGCAAGGCCCTTCATATTTATTATGAAGAGGAGCCTGATGAGGAGAAGAAGCACCATCAGCAGTACAGTGAGTGGCTGGAGAGTCCCCATGCTGAGGCGGGAATTATATGCCTGACCTGTCACGGCGTCCACCAGGAAGGAGCGCACAGGTCCCCGAACAAGTCCCAGACAAAGGCCCCTGCAAATACCCTTTGCACGAGCTGCCATAAAGCGGTAAAGCTGAAAGCAGCACACAGGATCCATACATTCGGCAGCTGCATTGCCTGCCATATGCCGAAGACAAAAGGCCACGAGCGCAGCCATTCATTTCAATTTGTCTCTCCAGAGGAGAGTTTAAGGGCTGGTGGAGTGGACAAGAAAATGAATTCCTGCAGCGGCTGTCATTACCATGCAAAAGACAGGCTTGAAGGGCTTGTTGAATTTCTGGACGCTATTAAAAGAGAAGACATGCCGGTTCCTTTCGGGGTGCATCAATATTGAACTTAATAATGCCTGATAAAGGGAGTATATTTATGAAGAAGATTATATCACTTGTAATTGCATTAGTCCTTGTACTCGTATCTTCAACATATATATATAGCGCCGGGAGGGCGGATCCTGCAGAAGCTCCCAAGGATTATACCAAACCAAAGGCACAGTTTTTTTGCGGGTTCTGCCATATATTGACCTATCCCAGAGTGATAGAAAAAGCATTTAAATCATGGAAGGCAGATAAACATTCGAAAAAGGACATTGGATGTAAAGTGTGCCATTACCCACCTGAGACACTTGATTATGCATTGCCGGAGCACAGGGGGATTCCAAAAGACAGAAGGGCCGCTTCAAGAGAGATGACAGAAGAGGAGTTTATGAAGACAGAGCTTGTAGTCCTGTCGAGGCTTATCACTATCATGAACATGGGGGAGGCCGTGGTAAGGACAAAGCCAAGGATCGATGACAGGAGCTGTACAGCGTCCCGATGCCATCCTGCAACCGGTGAGGGTAAAGAGGGTGAATACTGGACAAAAAAGATTGAGTTTGCCGAATTCGAAAGAAAAGACAAATCAAAAGCAGTTATCCCTTATGTTCACAAAACACATTTTGACAGTGAGAAGTTTGTAGAAGGGCAGGAGATGCACTGCACAACATGTCATCAGCATGAAACAGGGAAGAAGCACTTTGAGGTTTCAATAGACAAATGCTTTCTGTGCCACTTTAAGAATCTTGAACTCAATGCAGGGCGGTCAAAGTGTTCTCTCTGCCACGAGGTCCCGACCAAGCCCCTTCAGACACAGAAGACAGAAGATGACCCCGATGAAAAGCCCATTACGCACCAATCACTTGAAGAGAAAAAAGTCCCCTGCCAGAGCTGCCACCTTCAGCTTAAGAGGGGTAATGGAGATGTGAGAGAGAAAAACTGCCTTGACTGCCATGACAATGACGAGGCGGTGATGAAAGAAACAAAAAACAAAAAGCTTATGCATGAAAAACATGTTGCGGCACAGACCGCCAATTGCTTTAACTGTCATGATCCTGTCGAGCATAAGGAGACTGATTATTTAGACGCGGTAATAGAACAGTGCACTGCCTGCCATCCCGGCCATCACAAATATCAGAAAATGCTTATAGCAGGTACCGGCGGAAAGGGAATTGAGGATAATTTCCCTATCAGACACTTTAACGTAAAGGTCAGCTGTTTTGCCTGCCATCTGCCGGGCCCTGACGAGGTTAAGGGCGTTAAGGTAATGAAGGAAGATGTTGAAAGCTGCAGCTCCTGCCATACAGAAGATGAAAATAAACTGGTTGTGAAGTGGTCTAAAGATGTCCTTGATATGATTGAGGAAGCGGAGGAAATTGAACAGGATGCATTAAAAGCTATTAGCGAAGCAAGGGGGAGATTGCCCGAAGAGAAGATACAAAAAGCAATGGCGATGCTTAATGAAGGCAGGGAAAACATTAAAATTGTACGGGCAGGGGGCGGTGTGCACAATAAAAAATATGCGGCCCTCCTGATTGATGTAGCGATTGAACGCTATGATCTTATTCTGGAGGACCTTGAATAAGTACTTTGCATTGCCTTTCGGAGTACATAGATATTGAATTTAATAATGTCTGATATATATTTAAATGATATAATACCGGAAAAGAAGCCATATAATTACAACATCATAAAAAAAGGAAATCGCATGACAAAAAAACCGGTCGAAACTGCAAAACAGAGAAGTAACATTTATGGGCTCCTTGCACTGATTTACCGTGCCGAGATAAACAAAGAACTCCTGAAAAATATCAAGGACCCCGGTTTTCTCGATGTACTTTCCGAAATGGGAGCGGTGCTTGAAGATGACTTTCTGGACAAGTCTGATGAGGATCTGATCGAAGACCTTGCGGTGGAATATACAAAGCTCTTCCTTGGGCCGGGCAAACATATATCTCCCCATGAATCAATTCATCATGAGAGAGATGACGGTGACTGGGGCCAGTTCTGGGGCAAATCTACTGTAGAGATTAAAAAGTTTATCGAGACAGCAGGACTTGAGTATAAAGACGACTTTACAGGATTGCCTGACCACATCAGTGTTGAACTGGAATTCATGCAGCGGGCATCTGCGCGTGAAGCGCAGGCGAGAGAAGAGGGCAACAATGAAGAACTGCTTTACTGCCTGAAGATGGAGAAGAAATTTATCGAGGAACATCTTTTGAAGTGGGTCCCGGTTTTTTGCGATAAAATTATCTCTGATGCAGAATTGTCCTTTTACAGGGAAATTGCAAAAGTAACAAAGCATTTTATGAAATTTGAAGAAGAGGAAATCATAGAATATATTTCAGAAGCTGAAAAAGCGGTTAAATAGGAATAAAACAATTCTCTATGCTTCTCAGAAGGCCCTTTCCGGCAGATCCGTTTCCTGAACTGCATATGTGGTAAAAAAAGTATTTCTATATATGGCCAGCATCCAGAAAAATACTCCTGCAATAACTGATGGTATGGAGATTAATGCAAGCAGTAATGAGAAGCCGGCAAGTGCTGGAAAAAAATCTGCCCCGGCAGCCAGCAACAGGAACAGGAAAATAAACGATGCTATTACTGCATTTGTTATTGCTCCAATCAGGCAAATTCCTATTTTACAATCATAATAATGTAACAGAAGGAGCATGACCACGGCTCCGGTTATTATGGAGAGAGGAAAGAAAAGCGCGCTCCCTTTTGACATTATGATGGAGAAAGATGTGACCGTGCCCATGAAAGCAGGTTTGAACGTTTCGAAACTGAATGGTTCAGGTGCTGATACAAATAAAAAATAAATCAGGAGACCGATCAAAGGAGAGAGTATTAACGCAACTATAATACGTGTTATAGAAATATATCTGCTTAATGCTGATTCACTGTTCATTGCTTTGCCCCGGATTATTTGAAAGCTATGAATATATTCCCCGATTATTGTTTTTTTGCCTGGGTATTTACGCTGTCGGCTTGATTTTATAACACCCCTGCATTATTCAATAAATCAGCTTTATATGTATATATATCTATATAGCATGAAAATCGGGGTTTGGCAATAGATATAATCGAGTTATCTTATATGTTAAGCAGTTATCAATATTGAGAACTCGCAATCTATAAATATATGGGGCTAATATATATGTTTTGCTTTGGGCGCACATCGTTGATATAATAATTCATGGTAAGTTTAATGATTAACTCTGGAATTTTTTTTTTAATAATACTAAAAGATCTTAATATAGATAAATTTATTCTCCCCAATCCTGCTATTGATTACTGTGCAGTTCAATTGCGTCAAGCTACCTTTTTGCCATGAAAATAAAGGATTTTTTTGACAGCATCGCATTTCGTATTTCAATATCCATTGCACTCGTTGTTGTGTGTTCTACCATAACGGTCGGCTGGCTCATCATGCAGGAGCAAAAAAGGACCCTTGAGGCTGAATTGCAGAGCAAGGCCACGTACCTTGCCGAATTGATGTCTCATAATATGATTGAGCCGCTTCTTTATGAGGAACGGCATGCGATGTTTTCACTCCTGGAGGGTGCCATGAAGAGCGAACAGAGCGTAATCGTGTATGGCGATGTTCTTGACCGGCATGGGAAGAAGATAGTGACGGCTTATAAAGATGAAGAAAATGCTCGCATCAAACATCCACCGTATGATATTAATGACCCCTTGCCAGTGGTGGATATTCAGGAGGACCGAAGCCTTCAGCTGTATCACTTGAGCATACCTGTTTATGCTGAACCTATTGGAACCATAGGATTTCTGAGGCTGAGCATAACAAAGGAATTTTTGCTGAAGACTCTGGAAAAATCGAGGAAGAAGCTTTATCTCTTTGCGGTTGTTGTTACATTTGCAGGCATAGTGTTCGGTCTTTATATGGCAAGAAAGATTTTACAGCCCATTGTTGTGCTCAGCAAGGGTGTGGGAAGGATCGGCGATGGTGAGGTCGGTGTTGAAGTGCCTGTAGTGGGACACGGCGAAATAAAAGGCCTGTCAATGTCTTTTAACAGGATGTCAGTAAAACTGAAAGAACTTATAGACAAGATCAAATCAGCCCAGGAGCATCTGGTCAAGACGGAAAAGCTGTATGCTATAGGCGAATTTTCAGCTGGTATTGCTCATGAGATCAAGAACCCTCTTACCTCTATAATGATGCTCATGCGAAGAGTAAAAGAGGAAAAAGAATCATTAACCGAAAAGGACATTGATATTATCGAGGAGGAACTGAACCGGATTGATAAAATAGTAACGGAGTTTCTGGCTTTTGCGAGGCCGGATAAAATTGAAAAGACAACGGTAAGTATCAATGAAGTTCTTAATGAAGTGATTGCCATAACCAGGCCTCAAATGGAGCACTCCTCCATACAGCTTGTTGAGAAGTACTCACAACGTCTTCCGAATATTTACGGAAATCACGATGTTCTTAAACAGGTCTTTCTCAATATTGTGTTGAATGCTATACAGGCAATGGATAGTAAGGGGGGAGGGCTGACAATTGAGACATCAAGTGATAACAGGAAAATCCGGGTTTTCATTATTGATACAGGTGTCGGCATACCGGAAGAGAATTTAAATAAAATTTACGATCCTTTTTTTACGACCAAAAAAGAAGGTACAGGCATGGGGCTTGCATTGACTTATAATATTATAAGCGACCATTCCGGCAAAGTTGATATAGACTCGACAGCAGGTGCCGGAACTACGGTAAAGGTAGAGTTTCAATTATGAATACATTGCTTGTTGTGGACGATGAAAAGGCGGTCAGATATTCCTTCGAAAGGATATTCGAAAAATACTTTAACGTCCTTACAGCTGAGGACGGTAAGACTGCGCTGAACATTCTGGAACGTGAGAACAGCAGCATAGATGTCCTGTTTCTTGATGTAAGAATGCCGGGCATGAATGGAATAGAAGTGCTTAAGGAAATCAGGAGGGGAAATAAATATATCCCTGTAATTATGATGACGGCATTTGCTGATACGAATATAGCTATAGAGGCAATGAGGGAGGGGGCCTTCGATTACCTTTTAAAACCTCTCCGCAATGAGCAGTTACGGGAAGTCATTGAAAAGGCACTTGACTCGGCAAGGCTGCAGCAGGAGGCTTTATGCTATTGTGATGGAAAAATTACTGATGTGGAGGCTATCGTTGGACAAAGCAACCCCATCCTTGATGTCTGCAAAAAGATCGGACAGGCCGCAGGCTCGGATATCCAGGTACTTATTTCAGGAGAAAGCGGTGCAGGAAAAGAGATAGTCGCCCGGGCCATCTACAATCACAGCAACCGGAAGGGAGAGACCTTTCTTGCTGTTAATTGTGCTGCCCTGCCCGATGGGATAGTAGAGAGCGAACTTTTCGGAAGTGAAAAAGGCGCTTATACGGGGGCTGAGAAAAAAAGGATAGGGAGGTTTGAACAGTGCAGCGGCGGCACGATATTTCTTGACGAGATAGGGGACATGCACCTTTCCACCCAGGCCAAGCTGCTGAGAGTATTACAGGACGGGAGCTTTGAACGTGTCGGAAGCAACCAGACTATCAATACTGATGTTCGTATCATAGCCGCGAGCAACAAAGACCTGCATAATGCAGTAGACACCGGAAGCTTTAGGGAAGACCTGTATCACAGGCTCAACGTATTTTCCATATATATACCTCCGTTGCGGGAAAGAAAAGAAGATATACAATTACTTTCGGAATACTTCATTGCACGGGCTGTAAAGGAAACGGATAAACAGATTAAGGGCATATCGCCCGAAGCATTAGAAGTGCTTATGACGCATAACTGGCCTGGAAATGTAAGGGAACTTGAAAACGTTATGACACGCGCGGTTGTAGTTTCCAAAGGTAATATTATAGGTG
>PJEL010004338.1_pt1 | contig 11764 bp, 17 predicted proteins | sample 1853271 | NCBI WGS metagenome assembly PJEL01 (sample SAMN08108733, study PRJNA415343) | Invertebrate metagenome, whole genome shotgun sequencing project. | host: Globobulimina | place: Sweden: Gullmar Fjord | collected 2015-08 | reverse complement strand
CATGTGTCGTCCATTACTACCGCAGGTGATAACGTCTGGTTCTTTAAAGTAGAAGCTCCGGTTGTAGAAGAGTACCTTGTAACGTCTATGTCAGCGAACTCGCATACTTGCCAGTTCCAAGTTGTAAACTGATAAGTAACACCTAACGAGTACCTAAGATTAGTACTAGAAGTAAGATCTTCTGTAGCAAAGTACTGATTAAGATTTGTTCCTGACTGATTATGCGCTGTGGTAAAAATAGCAGTCTTAGAAGTGTCAACAGATGAGATAGTGATGTCAGTGTCTGTTCCGAAAGCGTTAGATCCCTGTTGACCTCGTTGAACAGTAACACCAGACGTACTTCCGAACTGAGTTATTTGCCAGTTAACAGTTATTACACCAGAGTTACCTTTTCTTTCTAAGCGTATGGTGTATTGATCTATACGTCTTACTCCTACAGCAAAGTTTGGTATACCTGTTAAAGATAGATTAGCTCTACATTCGCATCGTACTATAGTCTTGTTATCTACTGTAGCAGTGGTAGTAATGTCAGTATAAGTTGTACCCGCGTTAATCGTGTGTGTTCCGTACTGTATATGATCTATTGTTGGCATTAAACGTCCTTTATGTTATTAAAAATAATCTTCTCTTTGTAGCTTTAGGGTCGTAAGCAAACTCTATAACTTCCCATGGAAGACTGGCTGTGTTAGCGCTACTTTCTCTTGACCAGCTCATCAGAGTATTAGAATTCATCTCTGCACAAAAAGAAAAATCCGCGAAGCTTTCTGATGTAGTATTACAAGTAACTATACTTCCAGCGTTACCTCCTATATTTACCATAGAAGCGTCTTTTTCTACCGAGATAGTCTCTGTACCAGTGATAGTAGTCTCAGCTGCGTATCCTCTTGTAACAGTGGTGTCGTTAGAACTAACTACGTATGTATTGTCGTACCAGTCGTAAGCAGTGTAAGAAGATACTCTTACTGTTGTACTATCGAAGAGTCTCCTTCCTGGGACCTGGTCAGCGTCTACGTTAGTAGTTCCTAAAGGAAATACGTTTCCTGTTATCCAGGTATTAGCCGTTGTAACAGAAGAAATAGTAATATCAGTAGAAGCTGTTGAAAAAGTTCCATCAAATTGCTGCACTGTTACTTCTGCTCCGAACTCTACAACGTGGCAAGCTATTATCATGTTAGTATCTGATTGATAGCAGTTAGACCTTACGTTTGTAGAAGAAGTAAGTCTTTCTCTTGTTAGTATGTCTCTCATTCCATTAGTAGGAGAAGTAGACGTTCTACAAGAGTTAAAAGAAATAGTTCTAGAAAGATTAACAGTAGACACGGCAGTGTTAACAGAAAAAGACGCAGAGTGTGAAACTTCGAGCGTTTGCACTGTTACATCAGAGTTAAACTCTATTACCTGCCAGCATACAACGCAGTTAGAAGTACTAGACGATCGTTGAAGTCTAAGGTTAGTTCCAGACGTTAGAATACCTGTCACAAGGTGAGACGTTAAGTTAGTCCCACCTCCTGATGACTTTAAAGATATCTTTGCTATCGACTGATTTTTTGTTACAGTAGATATAGTTATATCGGTAGTGTTAGCTGTTAAAGTAGCACTACCTTCTTGTCTTGAAATAACAGTTGGCATATTAGTCCATTGAATGTAAAGGCACTGCGTCGTATATTATTTCGAATATACATTGTTCTGCTACTTTATAGTCGTTGCAAAACTGTGAATCTAGAGGAACGCTATAAGTACCGTAATCTCTAGGTGTGAACTTATGTATACACTTACCGTCGTCAAACGTTACTCTTATCTTAAGCTTACCGTAAGGTGTTCCTATCTCTATAACGTCTTGTCCGCTATAAGGAAGTTTTATCATGTCTTTGTCGTACAAAGTTCCTGTGAACACTATACTCTCGCCTATTATAAGAACGTCTTGGTCTGCTGTAACTTTTAGCACACTCTTTTGTCGTTCAGGGGTCATGTCGACTCCTGTAACATCTTGTCCTGTCCATACAAGGTTAAACTTCACTGGAAGCAGTAACTCTTGTGCTAAAGGTGATTCGTCTTCTATGAAGTGTACACTATAGTCTTGTGCTCCGCCACCGAACTGCGTTACCATATTCTTCAGAATTATTTCTTCAGAAGGGTTAGCAGAGTGGTAAAGTCCTGATAACTGTACTAACTTCTTTGTTTCTCTATGTCCTACTATAAACATTAGTCTCTCCTATATTTTATTGTTAAATGAAACTGTAGATCTTCGTCTACTACGTCTTTTGATGTGTTGCCTGTAACGTCTAACCATACCCATGAACCTGATGGAATAGTAACATCGTCAAAGTCAGCATGTGAGTACTCTACATGATTACCGTAGTTATTACCTGTTCCGGCCCAAGATACTACTCTTCCTGCCGCGTCTAAGACACTGTTACCTGCAGCTGCTCTATCTGTAGAGTGCTTAACGTTGTATGTAATATATCCTGACTGATAACAAACTGCGTGTAGCGAGTTTACTGTAACAGCGTACTCTGTGTAAAAGAGTGACAAGTTATCGCCTGATAAAGGAGATTCCATTGTTATACTCTTTGAATCGTAAGGTTTTAAGCTTTCGTGATTAATCGTTAAGTAGTTTGTTACAAGAGTAAAGTCGTCTGTGTCATAAAGTAGTGACACGTCGTAAGGTGACCCTGTTCCTGCTATCTCTATAGGATAAACTCCGGTGTAAGTAGTATTAGTATCTGCTGCTCCGCCGGTTCCTCCTAAAGGAAGCCATACGCCCGATTCTCTAAACTGAAAGAATCCTAGAGGGTTAAACTGTACTGTACCGTTTTCTGAGTTTTCAGCAAGACCGCTCATGTATAAAGCACCTGATATAGATACTCTTTCAGGAGGAGTCTTAAATACAGGAAGCATTCCTAGCGAGAACTTTCCTAGGTTCCATACTAAAGGTTCACCTATGTCTTGTCCTCTTGCTTCGAAAGTCATGTTCTTATTAGTGTAGTTAAAGTATGAACCTACCTGGTTCATGTAAAACTCATTTTCCCATGTAACAGTATCTCCTGATGATACAGGTGTAGATCCGTTTGTAAGTCTTAGTAAGTGAAAAGTTTCTGAAGAAGTAACTCCTTGTAGATACTGTATAGCATCGTCGTTACCGTCTGCTATGTACACTGGTGAAGTATCGTGGTAAACGTTCCTAGAGATAGAAAAAAAGCTAGCTCCGTCGTTACTATGACTTTCTATTACCGCAGGTTCTCCGTCAACATTTGCCATGTATAAAGAAGAGGTATCTCCGTAAAAGTTCATAGGAAGAATCTTAGAAGGGTCTAGGCCGGGGCCTATCCATTGTACTCCTGAGACGTACACTCCTTTTGATCTTAAAGGTTCTATATAAGCAGGGTAGTCAGTGTAACCCCATAGTCCTGTACCGTATATGTTAATGTACTCTACGTGTGCAAGAATACCTGATATATCTAGGTCTGACGAGTAGATGTAGTGAGGTACACCTGAACAGTCAAGATACCTTAAGGCTTCTAGATCGAATGCCCAGGTAAGTTCTCTTTTCATTTGAACAGACGTTACTTCGCTGTCTAGTCCTTCTAAGTGCAGGTATATCCCGCTTGTGTATGTTAATGCCATTTGGTCTCCTTATCTTAGGCACTCTTGGAGATTAGGCACTGTTCCATGCTCTATAACTTTCTCTAAGGTGGCTATAATCTTTTGTTGGTTAGCTTCGATACGTTCTAACTGTGATACTCTCTCTGAAAGAGTAGTATAGGCTGATAAAAGTTTAGATATATCGATTTCTACTCCGTTGAAAGAAATCTTATCGCATTTTATATCTATTGTTCTTTCATTTCCGTCTACTAGTAAAACAGGTTCTTGAGCTTGCAAAGAACTTAGATCTCCGGAGCCTATAACCCGTTCTTCTACATGTACTTGTTCTAGGATAGGCATTCCTTCTCCAACGCGACCTATATCCGGTGCGTATTCTACTGTTGTTCCTCTAGGAGGATCTAAAGTCTCGGTCAACTGTCTTTCTTGTACCTGTCTTTGATGTTCTATATATTCTAGTATTCCTGACCATTCTCGGTCGTTGTCTGGGTCCCGTTGTCGTCTACTTCTTGTAGTAAGTGATTTAATGGCATTATAATCTCCTCGTGTTCATCTCTTGGTAAGTGTCTATTGTAGTTTCTATCGTTGGCATTTAGGTTCTTCTATTACGTATACGTAATTATTGTGTCTTATTATTACATCGTTATGTAAAAAGTTTATTTGTCCTATAGTTGTTCCAAGCCTTGAGCCTTCTTCTTTAAGTTTGTCTAACTTAAGAGAAGCTTCCAGGACACCAAATGGCACTCCACCAGAGTGCGGTATAGGGTTAGCTTTAGTGTACTCTTTTATTATTTTTAAGCATTCTTCTGTTTCTCTTAAAACTTGCTTTATAAGCATATCTCTTCGTCTCCATATTTTACGTATACGTCTAAGTGCAATGCGTGCCTTTTATTAATAAGTCTACGCTCTTCTTTAAAGTGTTCTTCTAGATCTTTGATCATTTCTTCTGTTATAGAAACGCCAGACATAGATGTTACCATTGCTAGTCTTAGTTCTTGTGTTAAATCTTCCATTATGTTCTTTCACGATAGCTGGAAAGCTATCTTATAAGGTTTTTAAAAGCCCTGGGACTATAATATACCTCATTTGCTTTAGGAAGTCAAGGGTTATTATAACTCTTTTACTATAATGTCTAACCTATCAACAAATTCGTGAATAAACGTAGGCAAAGTCCCGGAAGATTTATGACCTTCTAACTCTTCTACTATCTCTGAGAGCTCCTGAGAAGCCACTGGGGGCAAGAACGACGCAGAAGCATCTCGTAGGAAGCTTAAGGCATCTTCTAGGTCTTGTTCGCGCTCGTTGTAAGCATACTCTTGTAACTTTTGTAATCCTTCTTGTAACATATCTTTCTCTTTCTTTAAAGGTAGGGACCTTTTAAAGAGTATACGCGGTTTTATAAAAAATCTATATTAACTTCAGTTCTCTAATGTAAAGCCCCTTACAGAGATTTTCTAAGGTTTTTTTTTGGAGAGTAAAAATAGTGGGGTAGGATTGTACTAGGTATTTATTATATAACTATTATGAACAGAACGTTTCGTGCCTACGGGTCTTTTTGTTTTGTAATATGTATTTTCATTAAGTATAGTACTGTGTGCATAGGCTTAACTATGTATGTGGTATGATACACAATCTTATAGGAGTATATGATGAGAAGATCTAATGTAGTAAGAGCAGCAGTAGCAGGTAGAACTAACAGTACTAAGGATCAATGGAATGCTAAGTATGCTAAGCGTGAGTTAGTACAATCATTGAAACACACTGGTATTAAGATCATAGTAGGTAGTACTATAGTATGGTCTATCATTGAGTACTATGTGTATGTGTGGTAGTACGCTAAGCGTGTAGTGGTGTAGTGTAGTGTAGTGTAATGTGTAATGTGTAATGGGCTAAGGTATAACCTTACAATGAAGTGAGGTAGTACCCACCCCTAATGATGTAGGAGTATAGTATGTGTGATGTTAATGAATTAAGTAGTGTTGATGTAGTAACAGTGTGTGATGTATGTGGATGTAGTGTACTCAATGGATGGTGTATGTACTGTAATCATAGCGATGAGGGTATTCACTTCATAGCACACACCTGCCACATAGATGGTACGTATTACAATAGCTCATGTGGAGAGCCTGGATGTGATGTATATGGTACATTGTATGACTATGAGTGTGATGATTGTACTGGATGGGAGTGGTAGTGTAGTAGTGTATAGAGGGGTGTAATAGCCCCTTTATTTCTTTATTAAGAACGAATAAAGCCAATGTGCCGCAATAACGCCGTACATAGTCTTTATCACTTTATAGGAGGACATTATGTCTATAACTATTATTACTAGTACCGGTAAGCGTATATCGTATGAGTATAATGCTAAATCAGGGCGTACTATCAATGTTGATGGTATTACCTTCCTAGTATGTAAGTTCTCAGGCGGTTGGCGTGTACTAGCTCCTCACCTTAGTTCTAGTTACTTCATGGCTAATAAGCCGTATGTATACAAGACTAGGAGAGAAGCAGTAGATGGTGTTACTAACAATATAGTAGAACTAAAGCTTCATATTCAAGCGATTAAGGTTGAGTGTGGAGAACAGGTTACTACTAAAGACATTAAGAAGGAGGAAGTAGTGGAAGCTAAGCCTATAGCCAACATACTATATCTCAAGCCTACTAACGATGCTCGTCTAGCTAAGTTTGGAACTATCCTTATATGGTCATTCAGAACCAATAGTAAGGGTGAAGCTAAACTAGATAGAGCGTCTCAGTTGCATGTTGATGTAGATGTATGGGATCAGGAAGTAGCTAATGTCGAACATAGCCTTAAGGTTAAAGGTTATGATCTAGACATTAATGTAGCTGACCATAGCCAGGTTAACTACAAGAAGAAAATGGCATCTTTCGGTGAATGGTGTCATGGTGAACATGTTGAGGTAATACACCTTAATAGAACGCGTATATAAGATATTAGGGGTTAATAGCCCCTTTTATCTTTATTCATGAACGAATAGAGACTCCCGGACTAGGGCTAAACAGGTGCTACTCCCGGACAAGAGTGCAGGCGTAACTGAAGTTACACCACTATAGGATTGTATTCGGACTGAAGTCCTCATGGATATAGTAACCATTCATTTCATTCATGGGAAGATATATTCACAACTGAAGTTGTTCATGTATTAAAAGATTATATTCGATACTGAAGTATCTCATGTATAAGATATGTTCAGACTGAAGTCTTCACGGCACAGCATTGATTCGCTTTGCTTCATCGACATAATATGCATTCACTTTGTTTCATGCAGACGTTTTCATTCAACGCCATGGGGCTTGGTGTAGAGGTAGGTTTAGAGGAACTAAGTGCAGTGTTCTTGCTAGCATGTATAGGTAGGTTAAGAGATGGTTACTCTCTCTCTCTCGGCTTCCCCAAATATACATTATGCCTTGGTTGATGTAAAGACATTAAATCGGTTCCCCCATGTAAGACTTAGTAGCGGTCATATGTGGTGTTAATACCGTGCAGTGTACAAGGACATAGTACTCAACATTAAGCGCATTCAGTGTGTATGACCACAACTAACTCTAACACGGTTCCCCCCAATTTAACATCTTGACATCAAGTCGCGCATAATGTGAGTGGCAAGCAAGCCGACAGACAGAGCTTAAACGAGGATGGATAGAGAAGGCAATAACGCAGTCTCAGGAAGTTCTCACTTTTTATAGGAGTTTTTTATGAATTTATTATCAATGGATAATGCAACAATGTCTAACTGTTTATCAGACCAATGTCCAGTCAATGAAGGAGGGCGTAAAGTACGTATACGTGAAGAACAAGAGTCACGCGAAGTAGGTAATATCTGGTCCACTATGGGTCGCGCAGGACTAATAGGACATTACAATGGAATACCATTCGTAGTTAATCCAATGATGAATCAAGTAGAACGAGAGGATGGTTCTCTAAAGTCAGGGATGTTTAAGACAAAGACAGGTAAGTGGACTAGTGTAGTAAGTAGAATATGGAACGTAGCATCAGCTAAGGCATCACAGGAAGAAGAAGCATTACATAATAGAATGCCAGATGTGTATCCGATTCCAGGGATGTATCCATCAGCTAAGCTTAAAGAGAAGTGGTTCAGTCCAATGCATAAGAAGTTATCAGATTTATACATGGCTTATAGTGAGAAGAGAAAGACTATAGTACATGATGACAGAGCAATAGAGACATCAAGTGTGTGGTCAACAGATATTGTACAGTATGATAGTACTTACTGGATTCCATTACTAAGAGATGAAGCTGAGTATGACCATAGAAAATCAGATGGAGTTGTTAGAGTATGTCCATGTTGCGGAAGTGAAACTATCATATTAAGTAAGTCTAAAGATAGACTAGTACATGAGTGTGCAGTGAAGAGAAGTCCATGGAAGATAGGTAAGATAGACTATGTAAGTTCTCTAGATGGAAGTATTAATAAGACATATAAGATATATGTAGATAAGGATACAGGTACACAGTTTAGTGAATATGAAGCATTATCAGAGAATAATAGCTGGAGAGAATGGAAGTGGTACGATGTATATAATAAAGAAGTTACTAATCCAGATGAAGAAGTACATACTCAGTATAAGATATATGTACATGCAGAAGGCGTACAAGATGTTACAGAACAAGAAGCTCAGACATGGGTAACTAATTTCTGGACAGTTAATGTAGACCGAGAGCATGGAGTAGAAGAAGTAGCTATCTGGAAATGTACAGAGGAAGAGTTACATGAAGTCTTAGGTGGTTGTAATATGTATCAAGGAGAATATGAATATGACGTTATAGCTCACGCATTAAGACTTAGATTAGATGAACTAGGTCGTAAAGCATTAAGAGTTGAGTCTTGGGAAGAAAGAAAGTATCTACATCAAGTAGAAGAGACTAAGATATCAACATATGAGGAACTAGTTGCTATAGAAGATATAGATGATGAGAAGATAGTAGAGTACATGTCAGATATATATGGTGTAGAAGAAGAACTAGATGATTATACAGTAGCTCAAGACGAGTGGATGTAAGATACTAGGGAGGGGGGGATTAAGTTCTCTTCTCCCTTTTTTTCCTCTTTCCTAAACATTGTCTGATTTTATTAAATTCTCAGAAGCGGTGAGTATTTGAAGATTAGTGTAATGAAAACACTTCCTTACTTCCTCATCATCAGTAAGGTCAAATGAAGAACATGGTTTTATGTGGTCTACGTGATATTTATTACCGTCATACGACTCGACATTAAAGTCATTATATCCATTCTTAATAGCAGTAGCCTGTAGATGTTCTTTAAGAGTTTTAACATCACATCCAACATAAGACATAGTATTACTATTCTTTTTACACAGCTCACGTATACGTCTAGATATAGAGTCTCTTATTCTAACCCAAGGATGGGTGGCTCTATACTTGCGACGACTTGGATTCCTATCATAAGTCTTAAAGTATTCTTTCATGTAAGAAGCTTTATCTTTTGACCATTCGTAGTCTTTATTATTATCACGCCACTTCTTAGTCATCTTATTCATACAATCTTTACAATAATCAGCAAGACCATCTTTGTTTCTCTTATTCTTATGGAACTGAGTTCCGCCACACTTACATATCTTCATAATATCTCCTTTCTATGAAGTACTAATAGTATACTACAATCTCCCTTTTTCTTGCACATTCTATCACTCCACAAATGTTCGCTTCGCTCACATACTCTATGTATTCGCTTCGCTCATACACAAACAACAACAAACCTTGTATATATTCCCTACGGTCATGGGTTAGTACCATTCAAACTGAAGTTTTCATGACAAACATATGTTCATGCTGAAGCATTTCACGTAAGTATTGGTTCGCTTTGCTTCACCGATATATAGATACATTCGCTACGCTCATGTGTTAAAACCCTCCCTTATCTTATGAAGTTGATTATCTTCTTCACCCTTTATCTTAATATTTATTTTTCATGTCCTTTGGACAACGTATTTCTGAGTAAGGGTGGCTAAAGATATCTGGTGAGGTGTTTGTTTCAAAGAGGGTTGCTAGCAGTATGCTTCCTAGTTAGTTGTCGAGCTAGTGACTTCTCTCTTTTAAATACCCTCTTGGGTTTCTCTTTATTTGAAACAAAAAAGGGGTTCGGGGTAAACCTGGGCTCTATCTAATATAACATATACGTAGGAGTATAGTATGAGTGAAATAACTTTTGACCTTAAAGGTACAAGCAAGAAAAGCGAAACGAAAGTAACAAACATCTTATTTGATTCACAGAAAGATGTTATCAAGTCTTCATTAACAACAGTGATAGCACAGATTAAAGCCGCTGGCGCTCAAGCTATCATGGCTAACAAAAGCAATACAGAACTCATCCAATCTATTCAAGACCAGATGAAAGACAAAATAGACGAAGAAACTGCTAAGAGTAATATCTTACTAGCTCAACTGTGTGCCAAGCATAACAAGGTAGCAGAGACATTAGAATCTTCAGAACAAATAGGTGTATACGTAGCAAAGAAAATACAATCCGTAAAAGATACTAAGATAGGTAGACTCACTCGTGGGTTTATTAAAGGTATCAAAGACGGTTGGGATAAATAAGTCAATCCTTTTTTGGTTAAGTGTGTGATAAGGGTAAGTTGAGTCGCCCTGGCTCTCTTGCCCTATTTGTAGTGAAACTAAATGTAAACATTATACGTAGGAGTAAATATGTCAAACAAAACAAAGCCAACAGTAAGAGACCTTATTAATGCAACAGTAGCAAAACTTAAGTTCTTATCAGCCTTACCTTCAGACCTTAGTGACAAGGTGATTGAGTTAGGATGTAATCAGATTAGTCATGGTATTCAAGGTGGGTATAAAACATTCTTCGAAGTAATCAAGGCTGCTACGCCGGTCATAGAAGAGTCACTCAAGACATGGGATAAAGACTCAGAAGCGTTAAAAGTAGAGATGGACAAGATAAACGACCTTGTTAAGCCTAAAGACACTAATGTTTAAGTGGGTTAAGAAACAGGTAGCCAAGATATACATCAATCATCAGCTCAAGAAGCTAGGTGTAAAAGAAGAGTATAGAGCTACTATCTCAGCATGTGGTGCAGACGTATACATTATATATATGTTAGTAACAAAGCTATTAGATAAGCACCGCGAACCTATTGCCCAAATATTTAAAGATACTACTGCAAAAGTAGATATCGACAAAGTACTGAATAAAATACAAGAAGGATGGAAAACTGATGAGCATTCAAATAATATCAAATAGAGTAAAACCATTAGCAGACGGAATACAGTTCATTATCGAAATTATAACATATACGTTAATAGGTAACCTGTTCATGGTAGTAAAAGAGACTAAAGTTCAAACAATAAAGAAATAAACTTTACTCCTATAAAGTGGGGATTGGGTAGCTTCGGTTGCCCTTTTCCTGATGAAAGCAAAGTGAGTAAACACTTAGTAACTTTTGAATTCAAGTCATTGATTTAACATAACTTCTATTCGCACGATGTAAAGGAGTAAACAAGATTATGGGACTATCGTTAGTTATTCTAGGTCTAATCTTAGGTGGAGCATCCATGATAATGTGGTACTACGAAGCTAAAGTATATCTCGATTATAAAGCTCTTAGAGAAGACAATAAGCCTAACAATAAGATATTACTCATGTTATATGAAATGCAAACAATAGTGTGCGGGTTACCTAAGCTAATCCCTCTTACTATAGACATAATTGTAACATATATGTTATGTAGAGTGTTCTCTTCAGGTTCTCAGTTCTCTATGGTTATAGGTTTAGGTGCTTCAGACGTTCTAGGTGTCATTATCGTATGGTTACAGTATAAAAAACAAATTCAAGCATACTTCTCATCTAAACAAAGTCAGTAACTTTTTTAAATATTTTAAGGTTTAAGCCTCTGTGTCTCAACGATATAAGGGTATATTTCATCTAAAAACCGGCGAGGAACGAACGTGACGAGCCATAAACAACAAAAAAACCCCAAATATCACTAAAAAAGACTCAAAAAGAGTCATAATCATCAAAAAACACGCGCACACGCGCAAAACATAAAAAAAGTAAAAAAGAGTACCACGTACTATAACACTATTACAACATATCCACGTACTATAACACATATACCCTATAAACTCAAAGGAACGCAAGTG